>JAEHJW020003978.1_pt1 | contig 37625 bp, 41 predicted proteins | sample 9271431 | NCBI WGS metagenome assembly JAEHJW02 | reverse complement strand
ATCGGTGGTGGCCATGACGCCGCGCACTCTGCGCCGGCTGGAGCGCGCGCTGAGCATCGCCACCGTCATCAGCGCCGTCCTGTTCGTGCTCGGCCTGCACCGTCTCGCGCAGCTCGAGCACCGGCTACCGCAGCCCGTCCCGTGGGTGCGGCTCAGGATCGACTACGGCACGCCAGGCCCCTACTTCCTCGGCTTGCGGCTCGGCCCGTGGTATCCAACACAGCGTCTCTGCCTGCGCGCGTTGTCGCCTACGGGCCTAGAGACCCTCGGCCATACCACGACGTACCGGCAGTTCGAGTGCGTCAGGATCGGCCGCTAAGGCGTTCCAGGGGCGCGCATGATGTGGAGCCTTGCGTCGGGCGCCCCCCGTCACGTCACCCGCGCGCCCCGCGCCAGCGCTGCCCCGGCCGCTTCGAGTTCTTCTTGCGCCATCGCGAGCGCGCGCCAAGCCATACACACGGAGTGGCGCACCCGGTAGACGACGGGCTCCCCAGTCTTAGGGTCCACGCAGGTCACGTAGTCGAACTCCCCGCGCTGCGTGAGGTGGCGCAGGATGCAGTCCGCGTGATCCATGGACTTGCCGCGAGCGTGGCGCAGTGGTTCGCCCGGATTGTGTTTCGCGTTGCCGACCCAGCTCAACCGCGCGACTTCGGCGAGCGCGGCCGGAAAGTAGTCGAGGAGTCCAGTGGCGAGCGGGTAGCATTTGCGCTCCGCGCTATCGGTCGGCAAGGTCATCGCGTCCCCCATGCGGCATGAATCGCGCACTCCACGGAGCGGCGCGAAAGTGGCACCAGCACTGCGGCCTCATCGTCCCAGAGCAGGAACGTGTACGCCGGCAGCAGCAACGCCACGAACGCCTCGAGCCGCGCGCCACGGGAGCGCTCCCAGCCGGGCAAAAATATAAGGCCGGTGCATAGATCGTGCACGATGCGCACGTCGCGGGCGAGTATCTCGCCGGGCGTTTCGCCGCCGATCTGCCCATCGCGGTCGCACTCCGTCCCGAGCGCTGAGTTTGTGGCCACTTTGCGCACCGCCTCGGAGTCGAGTTCGGCCGGCGACACGATATCGTAGCCGTGTGCCCGCAGGAGCGCCGCGACTCGGTGGAACTGCGGAAAGTTGTATTGCGGGATGCCGCGCATCGGCCCGCTCAGGTAATAGCGCGTCGTCGCCATCATGCGCCCGCCACGCTGACCCATGCGGCCTTGGTCGCCCGCTTCGCCTCATCCGCCAGCAGCGGCGCATCGAAAGTGATGCCGTGATCGGCGTGCGTGACGAAGAAATTCTGCGAGGGCGGCTCGTACCTGAAATTGCCCTGATAAGCGTACTCGTCCAAGCCTTTCAGGCAGCCGTTACCGCGCAGGTTGGACGCGATCATCCGCTGATGCCAGTGCCCGAAGCACATCACGTCGAACGCCTGATTGACGGCCACGTTGCGCGCGAGCTTTTTCTGCGCGCCGCGAGTGATGGGGCCGATGGCCCCGATGATGGACTCGGACGCCCTGAACTGGTCGCCGTGCGTGACCAGGTAGCGGACACCGAACACGCGATACAGTCCGTCGGAACCGTCCGGCACGTAGAACTGGACGCGCGCGTCGCCCTCGAATGCGATGGCGAGGAACTGGTACAGCAGCCAATCGAACGAGGTATGGTGCCGGTCCTTCGCCCAGATGCGTCGAGTATCGCGGCCGTGATTACCCGTGACGCACGGCACGAACACATGGCCGAACGTGTCCGCGAGCAGTCGCAGTGCCGGCACCAGCGCACGGTAGAGGTCGAGCACCGTCGGCATGGTGTTGATCTCGTTCGTGGCTTGCAGCTCCTCATGGATGTTGCCGCTCACGCAATCTCCGAGGATCTGCACGACGATGCCGGGGTATTTCATCTCCGGACTCAGGATGCGCGCGAGCTTCAGTGCGCCGCGCACCACGGTTTCGAGCCGGCGCCGCGCGATCGAGAGGTTGAATTCATTCACGCCGCCGATCTGTTTCGGATCGACCCGCTCGCCCCAGTGCAGGTCGCTCAGTTGCAGCGTCGGCACGCCGGGGGCGCCCGAGGATTTCGGCGCATCGAGCCACTTCGGCGGCTGAAGCTCTGCGAGCGCGAGCTTCGTGGTCCCGATCCATTCCCGCAGCGTGTCCGCCGTGACGACGTGCGATTTCGCCTCGGCGAGATCGGATTGTAGGTTGGCAATGACGGTGGCCGGGTCGTGCTTGGCCTTGAAGTCGCCCAGGGATTTACCGCGTTTAGAGTCGGCCACGGGCTTTCTCCGCAATTTTCTGCGACGCGAACCAGATGCGCTTAGGGTTTCGGCCCACAGTTTCGACAACGTGCGCCTCGAACTGCGGGCGGTAGCGCGAGAGGTGCGTGGTCGAGATGCCGGCGCGTCGCATCAAGTCGTTCTCGTACTCCCAGTTTTCATCGCTCTCGGCGCGCATGTCGTCGAGGGCTTTGCGGATCTTCTCCGGGACGACGACATCGGGGTCGTGCGCGGAGCGAAAATCCGCGAGGGTTTTGCCGGTCGGCTTCGTCGCATCAGGCTTTGCCATTGCGTTTCCTCTTCGTGGCGCGGCGCACGGCCGCAGTTGCGCGAGCGTTGATGTCCATGCGCATTTCGAGCGTCGGAATGTTGTCCTCGATGCGCACCCGGACGGCGATCTCGTGGACGAGGCCGCAGTCGCAGCATTGCAGGCTCATGGTTTTTGGGACGGTCCACCACTGGCCATCCCAGACCTGTTCGTATTTGCTCATGGCGCCGCCGGTCGGAGCGCCCTAGAACTGCGGCCCACCGATCTCGATGGCGCCGGCTGCGGAATTCATCAGCATGGCTTCGAGCGGGTTCAGGCGCTCCAGACCGACAGGCGGCTTCGGCAGGGCGCCCGCGCCGACCTCGGCGGCGAGCTGGAGCCAGGAGCACATCCAGGGGTGCTTGGCGCCCGTGGCGGCCTTGAATGCGGCTGGCACGGCGAACGCGAGGATATCCTGCCATGCGTAGGGTTCGCCGCGCTGCGCCTGAAGGAAGGCAATACAGCGCGCTACGGTGGCATCCGGCGCCGGCAGCCGGAACCAGCGCACCGCGGAACCGGCGAGATAGCTCACCGGCCGCAGGTCCACGCCGCCCCGGAACCGCGCGTCGATCACGTAGCCCGGCTGCACGAGCGTCGTCGCATGCGACGGCCCGGCGCCGGACTCGCTCCACTCAATCGCCTGCGACGTGATGGCCGAGCCAAAGACGTAGCCGACGGTGAGGCCGGGGGGTACGACGATGTTCATGCCTTGAGAGCCTCCATCTGGTGCGCCAATTGTGCCGCCGTGAGCCCGAGCGGCGTGCGTCCGGTCGCCTCAACCCATTCCGGCGACACGAGCGCGTAGCATTCTTCGACGTACTTGGCCCAAAAGCTGCGGGTCATCCAGTAGTCGGCCGAACCCCAGGAAACGACGCGGCGCCGAGTATCGCCATAGCCGACGGCAATGACACAATGGCCTCCGACGATCGCACTGTTGCCCCATGGCTCGCAGGACCAGATCTGCGGGACCGCGCCGGTATCGAGCCAGTCCTGGAAGTACTTCGGGACATTGAGGCCGATGTACACGAGGCCGCACTCGTAGATCGCGCGGTCGATATCGGCGTCGTTCGTCGGGTCCAGTTCGATGAACGCGGCGATGCCCGGCATGCCCGCGACGGCGGGGGAGCGCGCCAGGAGCGTGAGTAGCGATTGCAGGACGGTGCCCGGTCCAGGGCCGGCTACACCGGGCTGATAGCCTTGTGTCTCGTAGAGCGCTTCGATCGCGCGATCCGGCTCTGTCAGCTCCGGCTTGCCGGCGTTGAGCGACCAGACTTGAAGGGCATGCGCGTAGCCGGCCTCGGCGCAATCGCCGAGCCGATCGTTCAGCATCATCCCGAGATCTCGGGGCAGTTTCTGCGCGTAGTCGCATTGTGCCGGCAGCACGATCGGTGCTGCGCCCATGCGCAGCGCGGACCAGTGCGGGACGGCGGGGCTGAAGGCGCGCGGGAGACGACCGAGTTTCACGGCGGCGGCCCCGCAGACTCCGGCAGCTCCGGCAGCTCCGTGTAGCACTTCACGCCCATGTAAAAGCCTCCGCCCCAACAAATGGCGTACGGCGGCATGCCGTTGAGGCTTGCGTCCGTGACTTTTGCGATCTGCCATTCAAACCCGCCAGGATTTCTCGCCGGCCCAGCGGAGACCAGGAGCCACTTGTCGCGAGGGGCGGCGCTGATTGGGAGCCATTTGTCGCGCACCGGATGCAATTTGAAGCACCGCTCGACTTCTTCCCGCACGACCGCGCGAACCTCATCGAGCGACAGGGGCGCGACTGTGGGGCGCTTCATCTTGACGGCCTGTACGCGCCGGGCTGGTTTCTTGCCGCGTTTAATTGCCATGGCTCACGCACTCCTGCTGTTCATGAGGATTGCCCTTCGGCGATGGCAAGCCGTCCCTCGGTTGCGGCGAGTCGCGCCTCGAGCGCGGCGAAGCGGTCGGAGTCGGTCATGTCACTTCCCCGGTGGCCGCGCCGCCCCGCCGATCATCTCCAGCACGTCGTCGATGTGGAGGCAGTCGGCGAGACACGCCATTTCCGGCATGCCGCCCGTGAGCGGGACAAGCGTGCCGTTGCAGTAGTCGTTGCCGGGAGTGGCGTTGAACAGGACGCCAGTGCGCAGAACGAATTGGGACGTTCCGTAGGCGCATCCAATGCTCACAATCACGTCGCCATTTCGGGCCTCGCGGCCATTGCGGTAGTGCATGACGTTCTCCTTACGGCAGCTTCGCGATCAGCCCGTTGATGCTGGCCGTGGCCTGCTGGAGCACCACGGCTTCCTCGGCGGTCGCGAGCTGCGGCAGCAGGAGCTGTAGCTTGCCCTGGAGCACGAGCAACGCCGGCCCGGTGCGCAGCGGGATCTGCATCGGATCGCCGGTGAGTACCGTGGTCAAGAACTCGTTGACGAGGCCGAGCGCAGCCTTGAGGACAGGCGACGCAGCGAGGAGAGCGGGATTGGGAGTTGACATCATTGCACCTTGCCGGTTCAACCGGCGTTCGTAGGGTTTGAGAACAGCGGGATGTGCGCGAGCACAGTGGAGAGCACGATGCCGAGCGCGGTCTGAATCTGCGCCGGGATCGCGATGTGCCAAAAATACCCTGACGCCCAGCACACGATCTGCGCGATGTACATGCCGGCGACGATGCCGGTTGTTTTCTGCGGGTCGAGTCTCATGCGAGAGGTCACCTTCTGTCAGTATCAGCCAATAGTACCGTGATCACGCCGCGTCGGCCATCGCCTTCGCGGAAGCGATATCGGCGTCCGTGATGATGAGTGCAGCGTTGCCTTGCTCCTGGCGCCAGATCGCGCGCGCCCACGGCACGAGCACTGCGGAATCGTGGAAGTCGAGGTCATCGTACGGGCCGAACCCGGTCCACGCGCAGACGTTCTGGATGTACTGCGCCGTGGGGTTGCCGGCGGCGGCGGGCGAGAACTTCGGGATAAATACCGCCGGCTCGTTCCAGGCGCGCCGCTGGTACGTGTAGCAGAGCAGGATGCCGGCGCGGATGCCGTCCGTGAGGCTGGCGAACGCGAGCGGCCCCTGGTCCGGCTGTGTTGCCGCGAGGCCGAACCACGGGACGTGCTCCGGCAGGAGGTCCCACGGATTGTTGCGCGACATGCCGAGCGTGGTTTCAGTGGTTGCCATGGCGAGACTCCAGTAAGCGGTCGATTCGCGCGCTGATCGACTGATGGTAGCTATCAATCTTGCCCTCGAGCCGACCGATATCGGACCCTCGTTGTCGGTCCGCTTGGTCGCGCGAGATGCAGAACTTCTCGAACTCCGCGCGCGCCACCGTGTCGCGTTCGAGATCGTCCACGCGGCGAATCGTATGACGCGCGATCCATCCAAGCGTCGCCGCAACGGAGGCGGCGAGGACCCCGATCAGCGTGGACATCCAAGAGTTCAGCACCATTTTTGTCTCTCCACTGGCGTGCATATCGTGTATCAAGCCGTGCGGCGCCACATGCGCACCACGCGGTAGGGCTGCAAGTTATTGTGACCGGTCGCTGCGCCGTCTTCGCCGCTTGCCGTGGTCGCGTTGCGGTAGTATGCGCCCGAATTGTCGTAGTCCGTCGCGGCCGACCCGACGGAGTGATTCAGGCCGCCGAGGGTCATCCACAGGTCGCCCGGCTGCGGGCCGTACCGACCGCCCTGGTTGCCCTCTGAGTAGTAGGCGTCCTCAAACGGCAGTGGCGGGACTTCGGTCACGACGAGCTCATGGGTCAGCTCGCCGCCCGTCAGCCCGGTCGAGGCGAATTGCGGTGTTGCGGGCTGCCGGCCGACCAGCACGTAGCCGGTCACTTCGGTCCAAGTCTGGAACGTGAAGATCGTATTCGGGTTGAGGTTGTCGTTTTCCCAGAACGCATACCCGCCGACCGGGTAGACCGCGTTGATGATCTGCTGGTACAGCGCGTTTAAGTTTGTGGGGATTTCCGGGATCTGGAAGTTGGTCCCGTCGAATACAGCGGTATACATGCCCCCGGCGACGATCTGCCCCGCGACGAGCGCCGCGCCCCCAGGCAACACCAGCGGGGCCGCTCCGGCACCGTCGTCGAACGTGCTGGCACCGGTGTTGGTATTCGCCGCCAGCCAGCGCAACGGGGCGCCGACGATGTGCGTGGCAACGGCCGGGGTGTACGCGACGGAGTAAGCATTCGCGGTGCCGGCGTCGTGGCCGAAGTTCGGCGCCTGTGCTTGAAGGTCGTCCTTCTGGACCGCATCGCCCATGTCGCCGGCAGTCAGGAGCAGGTTGAAATAATCGCCGGCATTCCACGCCAGCGCGGTCGTGCCTTCCTGCGCGCGAACGATGGTGAAGGTATCCGAGGACGGCGAGCCGGTGACCTTGACGATCTCGTAGACCGTCGCGTTTCCGGACTTGACGAGCGTGGCGCGGAAGTACTGCGTGCCGGTCAACGGCGGGAACAGCGAACCGCCGCCCGACACGACGGAGAGCTGCGTCGCCGAGGCCGTGATCGCCGAGGCTAGCGTCGTTTGCGCGTTGTTGGAGTATTGAGTCAGTGCCATGATTTAAACCTGTGTGCGTTCCGACGTGCTCGAGTCGCAGCGCCTCAAACGAAGGTGTAGTAGAACGACACGACGCCGGCGCCGCCCGTCGCGCCGGCCCCGGTCGCATAGCCGCCCTTGCCGCCACCGCCGTAGGCACCGATATCGACGCCGCTCAGTGCCGCCCCACCCGCGCCGCCCGACGTGGATGTGCCGGCAGCGCCAGTGTTATACGTCGTGTTGGCCTGATTGCCGCCCGACGGCGCGGTGCCGGTATTGCCGCCCGGTGCGGTCATGGTCGTGATGCTGAGCGAGCCGGACGAGATCGAACTCTCGCCGCCACTGCCTGGCGGCCCGAAGTTGCCGCCCGTCCCGCCCGTGCCACCAGCGCCCACTACGAAGGAAACGGTCTGCCCCGGTGCGCAGGTGTACTGCGAGCGGGCATAGGTGCCGGAATCACCGCCCGTGCCACCGGAGCCCTGGTGCGTCGCGGGATTGTACAAGCCGCCCTCGCCGCCGCCGCCACCGGAGATAATCTCCATGACGACCGTGTTGTATCCCGCCGGGACCGTCTCCGTACCAGATCCCGACGTGTAGACGTGCTGCAACGGCTGCGGGACGGAGTATGTCACCGCGACACTCACGGTTTGCGTCGCGGTCTGCCCGTAGCCATCGGTCACGACGCACTGCGCGGTGCCAGTGTATTGCGTCCCCTCGGTCAGGCCGTTGCCGCTGAACGTCGTGCTGGCGCTCGTGGGCGACGTGATGGTGATGTCCGTACCCCCGGACTGCCAGCTCCAGGTGTAGGTATACGCACCGGAGCCGCCCGAGGCGCTGACCGAGGCGGCGCCCGTCACGACCGGCTCGGTCTGCGAACTCGCCGACACGCTCGACGGCGAGACCGACGCGGAGACTGTCGTGACGCGCGCGATGCTGACGGCAACCGTCGCGGTCGCGGTCTGTCCGTAGGCGTCCGTAGCGGTCACCAAGGCCGTGCCGCTCAATGTCTGGCCAGCGGCGAGGCTGTTGCCAGTGAACGCCGTGGCGTTGGACGAGGGCGAGCCGATGGTGATGCTGGCGCCACCAGACTGCCACGTCCAGGCATACGAGTACGGACCGGTCCCGCCCGACGCCGAGGCCGTCACGGTCCCAGTCGTCTCGGTCGGGGACGCGCCAGTGTAGGACTCGGACGTCGGCGTCGTGCTCACACTAACCGCAGTGACGCGCGCGATGCTGACGGTGACGGTGTTGGTCGCGGTCTGCCCATAGCTATCGGTCACCGTAATCAGCGCGGTTCCCGTCAGCGTCTCGCCTGCGGTGAGGCCCGAGGCGCTGAAGTTGGTCGAGGCCGAGGATGCGGAGTCGATGCTGATGCCGGTCCCGCCGCTCTGCCATGTCCACGCATACGCATAGGGCCCGACGCCGCCGGAGACCGTGGCGGTCGTGCTCGGCGTCGTCTCGGCAGCCGAGGCGCCCGTGACACTGACGGAGGCCGGCGAGACCGACACCGCGGGCGCTGTGACGCGCGAGAGCGAGACCGGCACCGTGATGGTGGCCTGATGGCTCGCGGAGTCCGTCACGACACACTGCGCGGTTCCGGAGACCGTCTCGCCCGCCGTGAGCGCGGCGGCGGTGAACGACGTGGCATCTGCCGTGCCGGTGTTGATCGCAATGCCGGTACCCCCCGATTGCCAGCTCCAGGCGTAGGTGTACGGTGCCACGCCATCGCTCGCCGTGACCGTCGCGGTGCCGGTCGTTTCCGAGGCGGTATCCGAGGTCACGGCGAGCGAAGTCGGTGACACGGTGAGCGTGAGTTGCGTGTACTGGATCGACACGGCGACGGTCACCGTCGCGGTCTGGCCGTAGTAGTCCGTTACCACGCACTGTGCGGTGCCGGAGTACGCGTTGCCGGGCGACATGCCGGAGCCCGTGAACGTCGTGGTGGCTGCCGCCGGATCGTCGATCCCGATATCGGTGCCGCCCGAGGCCCACGTCCAGGCGTAGCTGTAGGGAGTCTGACCGCCTGTGGGCGTCACGGTGATCGAGCCCGTCGTCGAGGGCGAGACCGCCGTGATATCCGACAGCGTGGCGGTCGAGCCGGTCGCCGTCAGCAGCGCGACGCGCGTGATCGAGACCGAGCAGTCGGCTGTCGCGGTCTGCCCGTAGCTGTCGGTGACCAGTAGTTGCGCGGTGCCGGTGGCCGTCGTGCCGGGTTGCAAGACGCCATCGAACGCCGTGCTCGAACCCGTGGGATCGGTGATGGCGATATCGGCGCCCCCGACGCTCCAGGACCATTGATACGTGTACGGCCCGGCGCCGCCGGTCACCGTGGAAATCACCGATTGCGTGATCTCGGAGGCCGATGCGCCCGTGAGCGAGACTGAAGTGGTGGACAATGTGACAGTGACCGGCGGTACGTTGGTGATGCTGACGTTGACCGTTGCGGTCGCCGTCTCCCCGCTGTTGTCGGTGACGGTGCAGGCCGCGACCCCTGAGAGCGTGGCGCCGCGCGTCATGCCGGTCGCGGTGAAATTCGTCTCCGCCGCGAGACCGTCGTTGATCGTGATGCCGGTCCCGCCGGACTGCCAGGACCAGGAATAGGCGTACTCGCCATCACCGCCGAGGGCGACCATCGTCGCGGTCGGCGTGGTCAGGCTCGTCGCAATCCCGATGGCGCTGACCGCGCTCGGTGAAATGCTCGCCGTGACCGCCGCGATGATCGTCACCGCCAGCGCGTACTGTTCGGGCAGTTGCAACATGCCGCCGAGAAACGCGGCCTTGAACAGGTATAGGACCTGCGCGTCGAGCTGTACGTGCTGCGAGAGCAGGACGCCGTTGACGGTCACGGTCAGCGTGTCGTTCGACACCGTCACGCTGATGGCCGATGTGTTTTCGGTGCCGATCGCGAAGCCGGGCGCACTCGGGTCCGGGTCCAGGCCGTTCGTGCCGACGAGAAAACGCATGATGCGGCGCTTCAGCCACTTCATCGTGAAGCGGAAGCCGTCCGCCTTGTAGAAATTCCAGGTGATGATGCGCTTGAACACGTCATCCGAGACCGGCAGCGTGATGCTGACCGGCTCGGTGAATTGATTCAACGGCTCCGTGTCGAGCGCGAGCGTATTGAGCATCCCGGACGCCGCGATCGTGTCCAGCACGACGTTCTGCCGCTGCACGCCGTAGACGCCCTGCGCTACCCAGTCGAGCAGGTCGCCGCTGAGACCGGGATAGTACGGCAGCCCGACGCTGGTGAACCAGTCCAGGTAATACTGTTGGATCTGATTCAGCGCGGCGATGATCGCCGGCAGGTCCGGGTCGTCCGCGTACTCCTCGTACAGGTACGCCGGGATGGTTTGACTCAGCACGCCTTACCCCTGCGTGACCGTGACGGCCGTCGAGGCGCAGACGAAGAACCCCTCGGGATCGCCCACTACATCGGCGTAGCCGGACGCGGGCGAGACCAGGGTGCCGTTGATGTACACCGAGAACACGAGGCGCGTGATGAGATTCTGGTCGATCTGCGCCGCCACGGCCTGCTGAAACAGGTAGGTCATTTCCAGCTCGTTGATCGGCGCGCCGATGGGCAGGTTTGACACGTAGGCCGCGATGATGGGCGCCACGAGGGACTGGAAAGTCCCGCCGCCGGCAAAGTTCGTGAGCGACGTGTTCCAGGTAATGACCATCGTCACCGACTGCGACGGCGGCACGACGGAGATGATGGTGTAGGAATCCGGGTAGTCGCTGACGCTGACGCTGACGTTGCGCGATGAGCTGACCGATGAGCCGGTCAGGTCCGTCGGGTCCGCGACGGCTTGCAAGATCGCGTTCGCAACCGCGTACGGATCGGCGGTGCCGCCGACGATGACGCGAAACCCCGCCGTGTTGGCCGTCGTGTTGGTGGTCGGCGGCGAACCTGTCGAGGCGGCAGAGCCGGTGTCGGTAAAAGTCGTGACTGCGCCGACCGAGTAATAGACGTTCTCGGTGCCGGTTGCGGTCCCGCGATAGATTCGGTAGCCCGTCGCGCCCGTCACCGACGACCATGTGATCGTGTTGGCGCTCGTGGTGCCGGTCGTCGTGACGCTGACTTCGTTGCTCTCGGTCGATTCGCCGAGGGCGTTCAGTGTGGTGATGACGTAGTAATACGTCGCCGCCGGCAGTGTCCCGCCGGTCGTGGCGGTTGTCGGGGTGTTCGCGGTCGGCGCGCTGAGCGGGGCGGGTCCGCCGCGATTCTGCTGCACGCCGATCTGCTGCGGGTTGACGCCGGGCACCTGCGCGAGCAGGGTGCGGATGAAGCGACCCGTGGAGACCGAGGCGCAGGTGCCGGCCGCCATGACCCGGCCCCGGTAGGACTGGAACGTCTCCGGGGTCGCGGCCGGGATTCCGGCGGCGGGATTCGTGACCGCGACGGTGTACTGACTCGGGACCGACGTGATCAGTTGATTGATGGCGTTCGCTGCGGCAACCGTGGCGTTCGGGTCGAGCGCGATGGCGTTGACCGGCTGCGTCGAGCCGGTGCTGCCGATCGTTACCGTAGCCTGCGTCTGGTAGACGTAGCTGCCGTCTGTGACGAGGAAGCCCTGCGAAATGGTGTAACCCACCGTGCCGGAGAACGTCAGCACGGCGGACGCATTCGTCGGCTGCCCCATACGCACGCCGTAGACCTGCCCGAGTTGCCCCAGGAGGAACTCGTTGGCGCCGGCGGGCGTGAGCGAGTTCAGCGCTTCGACCCGCGCCTGATCGGAGATCGAAGCCGCCGCGACCGACGTTGAGACCAGATCCTCGACCATGGAGCCAGGCAAGTTCGCGGTGAAGTCCGGGTCCGTCGCGGTGACGTTCGCCACGATCTGCGAGCGGATCGTGTCCGGGTCGGTCGGCACCGCGCCGGCCGCAGTCAGGATGATTGGGAGGTCGTACTGGAAGCTCACGGGCGGTAGACCTCGGTGGATAGGCGGATCATGACGCGACGACCTGCGTGCTGAGCGCGACGCCGACGTGTGTGATCGCAGTGATGGTGTACGTGGGCACCTGCGCGGTGGCCGACTTGCTCAGGAGCAGCGAGGCAAAGAACGGCGCAAAGGTCTGCTGTGTCAACGCGACGTAGAAGTCCGGCCACACCTGTTGCATGACGGACTGGCGCGCGGGGATGCCGTAATTCGCATAAAACGGACTTTCGTTGAGCGAGAGCTTCAATACCTGCGCCAGTGTCGTGAAATACACCAGGTCGTTGTTGCCGTTCGAATCGGTGGTGACTTCGACCCACTGGTACGTTCCGTTCGGCTGGTAGATGCGGCCGTAGGTTCTCATGCTGGCCCCGCCGTATTGCTGCTGCCAGTCGTGACGCCGCCGTGGTAATGCGTATCGAACAGGATGCCGTCGATAGTCACGCCCGAGGCGTTGATCACGACCGACTTTCCGCCGAATGACAGCGTGAGGCCGCTCCCGTTCATGACGAAGGAGCCGGACCCGAAACTCATGGAGATACCGGCAGTCTTGTCGAACGTCGCGACCACGGCGCCGGATGCGTCTTGCACTTGGCAGCCGTTTGGACCGGCGCACACGACGTAATAAGGGTTGACGGCCGCCCATACGTTGCTGCCGATCGGCAGCCACATCAGTGACGACAGGTTGCCGCGCTGGTACAGCGTCGCTACGTCGCCGCCGAGACCGGACTCCTGGCCGATCAGCACACTCGCCGGGATTGCCACGCCGAGATCACCGACCTGGATCGGCACCCGGATGTACTCCGACCCCACGGCCGGCATCGTCACCTGCGGCAGCGTCGCGCCGGAGACATTGAATGCGACGGTGACGATGGCGCCCGACACCTCGACAACGCGGCCCGGGAGCGCAAGTCCAAGCTGCCCGATCTCATCGACCGTGCCGCGCTCGATGGCGAGCGGCAACGTGCGGGAGAGCGGGATTTTTTGCGGCAGGCTCATGCGACGCCGCTCAGTGTGGCGACGTTGGGGCCGGCGATGTACTGCGGTATTGCGGTGGACGCGGCGACGGCGTTGAACGTCGTCACCCAGGAGTCGGGGTCCGCTTGGCGGAAGTTGCCGAAGTGATGTACTTCGATCACTTGGAATTTCCCGTCGAATACGATCTTGCTGCGTGCCGGCGCGTTCGGGTAAGCGGCGGCAGCGGTCGTGAGCGCATAGGGCGAGACGATGCCGGCCGGGAACCGCACGAAGCCGCCGACCGCGATATCCGCACGCATCACGTTCTTGTAGTTGATCGTCGTCGGGCCGATCCACGTCGGCTGTCCGATGAAGTCCTGAAACGCCAGTTGTGTCACGACCGGACGTATAACCCCGACCGAATCGAATGCTTGTACGGTCGTGCCCTGGACGGTGATGTACACGCCGCCGTAGTTGGTCCCGATGGACTGCTTGCCGAGCACGCGCGTGACGCGGTTCACGTATTTGGCGAACTGCGCGAGCGAGGTCCAGTGCCCGCGCTCCGGGGTGCGCGTCGTCAGATTCTCAGAGACCGCGACCGAGGCCGAGAAGCCGGGGAACGCCTGCGCGAACGTCGCGCGCAGCGCGGTTGCGAGCGGCTCGCCGGTGTTCCACTGAAACGCGAGATCGAGTTGCTCCGAGGCGGCAGCGGGGAACATGACCAGATCGAGCGTCTGGTTGACGCCCTGCCAGTTTCCGAACGCCTGGAAGATCTGCCCCGTGACGATCAGGCCCGCCTGGGCGGGATTCGCAAGCGGCAGCCCGGCGGACATGCCGGCGCGCAGCTCGAACAGTGCGCCGTTCAGGTTGGCGGCATGGCTGAGCGCCAGGAGCGGCACGCCCCAGACGCGCACTGTGCATTTACCCTGTGGGGTGTGAAACGGCACGACGGGCGCGTCGATTTCGAGATTCAGCGCGCGCGAATTGTTGCTGCCGTCCGTGCGCAGACTCGAGAAGCTCGTGCGCGCGGTGCCGAGGGTGAAGTCTCCGGAGTCTCCGACCGACCAGACGTGCCCTGTGATGCCGTCGAAGATTTTCAGGTCGTAATATCTCACGGCGACACCTCGAACTGGCTGGTGTTGGCGCGATACACCAGCGTCGAGGCAAAATAGCTCCCATCGAGCTTTTGCAGCGGGAATGAGATGTCTTGCTCCACGGTCCCGCTCGTCGTGCTCGGCGCGGAGCCGCTCGCCGAAGCGGTCACGCTGCCGCCCGATGCGGCGGGGTTGGCCGGCAGCATGTATTGCAACGCCGTCGGCCCGGTGGAGAGCATCGGGAATGTACCGTCGTAGCCGCTGCCGTCCGTATTCGAGACCGTCACCTCGGCCACCGCGCCCAACGCGATGCCGTGCGGCTGCGCGGTAGCAGCGTAAGCGATGCCATCCGCCCACGTCAGGGTCGCGCTGTTCGTGGCGGTCGAGCTGACCAGTCCGCGCGCCACGATCAAGTTCCCGGACAGATCGTAGATCGTGACGTAGTACCGCTGCCCGACCAGATTGTACGTCACGACGACGTTGTACGATTCGCTGTCGAGCGTGGCCTGGAACGAGAACGCCGCGTTCGTCGTCGGCGTGAATTGTGTGTATGTCGTCACTGCGGCACCACAATGGACGTGATGCTCGACAGGAGCGAGGAGGCGGCATTGCCGACCGCGAGGCCGCTAATCGAGGTCGAGACTTGCCCGGTGAGCGGCAACCCACCCTTGAGCTTCTGCATCAGGGTGTTGTATGCGGCGGACGCGCTCTGCTCGGAGACCAGCGGCTTGAAGAAGTTCCACGCCCACTCGTATTGATCCTGCTTGCTCTCGCCGCTCGAAACGTCCTGAATGTTGCGCAGCAGGCAGTCCGTGTAGATGTAACTCTCGGTGATGACCGAGTACGTGCCGCCGAGAAAGGTGTGCTGTTCCAGGGTCTTTTTCAACGCCGTCATCGTGGCGAGTTTGACCGCATAGCCGCCGACGCCCTTGGCCGGCACGATCATTCGCAGCGCCAGCGAGAGCGGCGTCTCGATGATCGCATTGGCTGCGGTGGCCTGATTGGCGAACGGGTAGGTGCCGATATCGTTCGAGACCAGCGTCGCGCCCGGCATCAGTTTGTAGTGCGCAAAAAACTGATCGAACGACGGCGGCGTGTTGGCCGTCAGGAGGTTGTCGATGAAGTTCGCGCCTTCTGTGATCGCCACGATAGGCAGTGCGCCGCCGACACCCTGTGCAATCCCGCGCGTCAGGATGATCGGGCTCACGGTCATGGCGAGCTTAAACGCGGTGTAGCCGGCTTGGCTCATTGTGAGAGTCCGTTGACCGCGATGTGCGCGGAACCGCCGGTGGCGTTCTCGACGCGGATCGTGCCGAACCGGCCCGCCACGGCGGAGGCCGCTGAATTGATGGCGCCGCCGATAAAGCCGGGCTGATAGCCCTGCTCGTGGTGGATCATGGCGCGCATCAGGTTGGCCAGAGTTTTAGCGTTGTCGAGGTTGAGCCGCTGTGTCGCGGTGACGCCCATTTGGTGATCGACCGCAGCGATATACGCCGGCACGTTGTTGCCGGCCCCGGCGGGCGCGTAATGCGCCGCGATACTCGCCACAGTGTCGTAGCCGCGCCCGAAGTACAGCTCCAGTTGGCGCGCCATGGCGCCCAGGCCACCGCCCCAGGACTGGAAGCGCGCGAGGCCGTGCGCGCCGCGCGTCGCACCCGGCTGATGCGCAAACATCAGGTCACCGGGGTTGTGGTAGCGCATCCCGATGGTGTTGCCCGTCACCCAGTTGAAGATGCTCTTATCCGCGCCGGCGATGTTCGGGCCCGGCGTGGTGTTTAGCGCATGCCACGTCGCACTGAGGGGGTGCTTCTCGAAGTTCCGCAGGAACAGCGCGAACTTGTGCATCGTCTGTGCGATGCTGCCGACATCCGACGTGAACGTCTCGACGGACTTCAGGAACGCCGGTTTCGAGATCTTGCCGTTCCAGTCCTGGAGCCACTTCGCCAGACTATTGATGCCCTTCTCGACGATGCCATCTTTCGACATCACGATGCCGAGCACATGCACGATGCCGCGCGAGATGCCCGCCATCGGTTTCTCGAGTGGCATAAGACCGACCACGAAGGTCTTGAAGATCTGTTGCCCGGCGCGCTCGATCTGTGTGGCGAAATTCTGCCACGCCAGCGACGTGCGGGAGCCGATATTCATCGAGAGCCGATCCCGCGCGTAGTGGCCCATCAGAGCGTTCCACTCCGGCGCGCGCATCGTTTTCATGCGCTGCAAGTCTTCGACGGACACGCCTTGCATGCCGGGCAGCGATTGCAGGATCAGGCCGAGCTGCGAGTCCGGCGTCCCCTTCGCGCGAGCCCGTAGCGCGTTCAGGGCTTCGATGGCGACATTCCGCTCCGAGCCCATGGGGTTCACGCCGAGCGCCCACAGCGCGCCAGACATCGCCGGATTGGTCCGCATCTGCATGATGCCGGAGAGGAACGAGCCGGGATCGACGACGCGGCCGAAGTCGGTGCCGAACGCCTTCATCGAACCGATGGACATGCCGAGGCCCATCGACGTGCGGCGCTGGTTCGCCACGTCTCCGGCCATGCGGTCCAGGCCGAACAGCGTGCCGCCGGCCAACGCGCCGCCGATCCCGATCAGGGCGCTGCCCCACTTCAGGAGTGTGCCTGTGGCATGCAACATGGAGCCGGCCACGGACTTCGCTGAGCCGGCGATACCCGTCCAGAGCCGACTCGCGATCGTGAGGTGCCGTTGCTGTTCGCGCTCGGTATGCGCGATTTCCTTCATGTGGTCGGCCTGCGCCATCATGGCGGCCGTCATCATGGCTGCGGTCTTGGCCGACTCGCCTTGCGCGCGGCCGACCTTGGCCCACATGTTCGGCTGCTTTGCGAGCGCCTCGTTGTACTTCGAGAACAGCTCGGCGAAGCGCTTGAACTTCGCGTCCTCGACGTCGATGTCAAGGACGGACTTCAGAGCCACGGCGCGATTCCTGCGACGTGCGGCGTCACGCTGCGGCAGAGATCGGCGTGCGCGTCGAGGTGGGCTTCGACCGCGAGCCGCGTCGCCTCAAGAGCCTCCTCCGGGTCGGCGAGGATGTCCGCTGCACGCTGCGCGAGGTCAGCGAGCCGCCGCGCACCGGCGCGGTTGATGTCATCCTCGTTCAGAGCGTGCATCGCATTACCTCGTGCTGCTGACCAGTCCGCGCAACGCCGCGACCGCGTAACGCTGACGGTATTCTTCTGCCGTGGTGTAGCTGAAGTCCGGAAATCGCTCGAAAAAGTCGCCAAAACCTTCCGTGGCGAGCCAGTCCAGCGTGTCGCCGATCAGGTGCCCAGCGCGCCAGAATTCGCGGCGCTGGTCGATGTCGGCAAGGAAGCTAGGAAGTCCGTACAGCTTGAGGACACAATCCGCCCGCCCCAGCCGGCCACGGCTCCCGTCAGCATCTCCGCTCGATTCGCTCGCATGAAAAGATGCGAGCCGGCCGTAAAAAAAACGAGCGAACCCTCGATCTCGTCCGCGTCGTCCTTCTCCAGCGCGCCGGTCTTGACCGCATCCTCAAGGGGCAGCGTGACCCATCCCTTCTCGCCGGACACGATGACGTTCGTGAGCCTGTGGATTTCCGGCAGCAGCGTCGAGCAGGCGCCCTCCGCGCCGTCCCAGGCACCGAGTTCGCGTGACACGTCCTCCAGCATCTTGGCCGCGACGCGCGCCCCGACCGGCATCAGCCCGCTGGTGATGATGTCGGAGAACGTGCGCGACAATACGCGCCAGTGCATCGCGTACACCTCGGAGGAGATCGGCACGGAATGCACGTAGGCGCGCGGCGTCTGGCCGTCCTCGGCATAGATGGGGATGACGAGGTTCAATTGCCGATTGAGTTTCATACCTTACAGACCCTCCGCGACCTGCGGCCCTTAGCCCCAGAGCGAGTTGTTGATCGGACGATAACCGCGCACGGTGATGTTGTAGTTCGTCGTTTCGCCGTTGAACTGCAACGCCTCGACGTTCTCGATCGCGCAGTTCTGGAACGTGAACGGCGAGAGCGGCGTCGAATCCGGCCGCACGACGCAATCCCCGAGATACGAGTTGTTGGCGTAGAAGTTCTCATACAGCTGCGCCAGGCCCTGCGCCTTGGACATATTGATCGTGACGGTCACGACCTGATACGGCTCCGGCGACACGACCACGCCGGTTGCGGTCTGGATGAACGTTGTGATGGCGCCGTCGAAATTGATGCGCACCATCTCGCGAGCGAGAAAGCTCGGCGAGACGTTGAGCGTCGGATTCGACGGGAAACTCACGCTCGCAAGGAGCCGGTTCAGTTGCCCTTGCTGAATGTTGGGTGACGGCATGACTCAGTTCCTCACTGGACCAGCAGGTCGGTGACGTAGAGGTTGAACACGATGCTGGTGAAATTCCGCGCCGGGATGTAGACGACCGTGATGCCGGAGTAGATGCCCTTCGGCCGATCGGTCGGGTTGTTCGTCACGTAGTCGATGAACGGATCTGCGTTGACCACGATCTGCCCGACGTAGAGACCGGCATCGAGTGCGTCCGCCAGTTGCGAAGGCGAGAGCGAAGTCTTGATGACGGTGCCGGTGGCCAGTGCGTAGGACACGGCATCCGACATGGTTTGCGCGGCGCGGTCTTGCAGACGGTTGATGCCCGGCTGGTCGTACCACAGCGGATTGATCGAGTCGTTCGACCCGTTGATGACCTCGTTGGCGAGCGCCATGTCGCCGTTGATGCCGGCCCAGTCGATGCTGTACCAGTACGTGAAGTCGTTCCCGTCGAGCGTCTTGCCGCCTTTCAGGAGCGTGTTGGAGATGCCGCCCTCCGAGCCGGTGCCGACATAGCTGACGTTGGCCGCTTTCAGGTTCGCAAGCAGCGCGGCGTTGCCGACCGTGGGGTACGGAGTGACTCCGTAGAGGTACTGCAACGCGAACGGCGTCATGCGATTCGACGAGGACGGCGCGTACGCGAGGGATGCCTGGAACGCCGCCGCTGCCGAGAACTCGGTGGTCGAGATACCGGGCGCCTCGACGGAGAGCAGCGCGCATTTCGGCGCGTTGACATACGTGGAATATGTCGTGGTGGTGGTCGTGATGAAGAAGTATGTCTGCGCGACGTTCGCGGTGAACGCGCCGATCAGCGCGCGCAACGCGGTGGTGTTGTCCCAGGAGCGCGGGATCAGGTAGGAGTAGAAAAAGCCGGGGTTCGCCGTGATGAACGACGACACCAGCGGCGCCCCGGTGGTGGCGTCCGACGGCCCCAGTTCCAGCACGTAGACCGCGCGCCGCGCGCCCTGCGTGAAGAACGTTCCGGCCATGGCGAGCAATTCGACCTGATTGCTCGGCGTAAACGTTCCGGTCGCCGTCGCGGTGCCGGGATTCGAGGCGAGCGGATAGGTGAACGTGTTGCTGCCGGTCACGGTGGCGGTAAATGTGCCGTTGTATTGCGACGGCACGGCATTGGCGATCTGCGTGAGCCACGTATCGCCGACCGAGAGGCCGGTGAGCGCGGCGGAAGTCGTCGCGGTCACAACGCCGCCGGACCACGCGAGATTCGTGATCGTCTGGGCGGGCGCGAGGATCGCGGTCAGGTCGGCGGCTTGCGTCAGCAGCGAATACGTGCCGGCCGCGAGTGAGGTCGCACCCTGCGAGATGAGCGCGCCAGTTTGCTGCAAGGTGCTTGGCGATTCGCCCTTGAGGATAACGACGTTCTCGGTAACGATGGACATGGCGGCTCCTGGTGCGTGAGAGAGACGCCCCGCCGCAGCGGGGCGCGCTCAGGGGTGACTTACGAGTAGGAGACCGCGCCGACCCAGCCGGTCGGAACCGCCGAGACCGTGATGCCCGTGGAGCACGGCCACTTCAGCGTCACAACGCTGCCCGCCGCCAGGGAGCCGAACGGGATCGAGATGATCTGATTCGCCGCCGTGTTGCTCGCGCCGAGCGCGTTGTTGTCATTCAGCACGAGATCGCCCGCCGTGCCGGCCGTCGAAGTCGTGATGCTGAACGTGATGCCGTTGGTGGCCTTGACGACCACGGCGGCAGTGATGTTGAGGGAGGACTTGTTGCCGCCCGGCTGCGTGACGGAAACCTTGATGGGGCCCTGGGGCATGATGGTGAACCTCGATAGTGACTATGGCCTGACGGCCATGATGGTGGGCTTGTGCCCGGCGTGTGGCCCAGACGCGCGCAATGGCGCGGCCGTGGCCGCTTACGAGTTCGGCGCGATATCGAGCGCCATCGTCGCGGTCGTGATGAGTTGGCGCGCGGTCTGCGCGGCCCGCTCCTGGAGGTAGGACACCTCGAACTCGATGGACTTCTTCATCGCGATGCCCATGATCTCGGCCTGCGGCCGCTTGTCGTCCGCGACGACCGGCATGTTGATGATGCCGAACGCGCCGGAGTCCACCGAGTATTGCAGCGCGGCATAGAGGAACTGGTGCGCCTCGTCGGACTGCAAGCCGTAGAGCGTGATGCGCACCGTGTCGCGACAGACGCGCCAGCCGGTGCCTGTGTTGTCGAAGTACGGCGCCGAGGTGTCGCTCAACGTCCGACTGATATTGACGACGCCGTACGGCGGCACGAGATTCGGCTCGACCGCGAAGGCCGGATACAGCGGGACGGCCGCCGTGAACGCGCCGGCATAGATCGGCACGTAGGATGCGAACGCGATCCACAGCGGCAACGAGTTCGAGGCCACCGCGCGCGACGGGTCGATCATGCCGGGACGATCGAGCAATTGCGAGGCGAGCGCCGGGTAGACCGAGAGCCCGGAGTAGTGCCACAGCGCCGCCTGCGTGTAGAACCCCTCCTGCCGGGAGAACGCCGCGCGGGTGTTGCCGAGCGTGGTCACGAACAGCGAATTGGCCGGCGCCTCCGAGAACTTCTGCGCCTTGTCCCGCGTCGTGAACACTACGCGCGCGATCCCCGCCGTCTCCTCCTCGTTCTGCACCATCTCCTGCGAGTAGTGCAAGGAGCCGTTGAGTGCGACTTGCTCGACGGGCTGCCAATAGATGTACCGATCAATCGGCAGTACGACGCGCGAGTAGCGCGTGAACGTGATGGCCGCGCGCAGGTCGAGAACATCGAGCCCGTCTTGCAGCGCATTGGAGAGCTGCGATTGCTGCGCCTGAGCGTATTCGTCCGCAGTCGCCACTTAATCGACCCAGGCGCGAAACGCGCGAACGTAGAGGCCGGTATCGCGAAACGACGGGCGGCGCGGATTCGTCTTGCGATACGGGTGTTTCAGCCGATGGTTGACGCCCGCGAGCGCCGCCTGTGTCGGCACCCCAGGAATGCCAACGCGCTCGACTTCCCGCGAGTCGATGAAGTCACGGAATGCGGACTCGATCTCCGCGCTCGCCGCGACCCAGGGGAGCGCGACCTTGCTAGAGCGCGTGGTGAGGAGCGTGTTCAGCGCGGACTCCAGCGAATCCTCCACCGCTCGCACGATGTCCTTGCCGTGAACATCCTCGCGCGCGAAGGTCTGCATGATCCCGTAATCGGCTTCGAGGAACTCCGCGACCTGTCCCGTGTCGGTGGGCTTGCCGGCGTTGCCGTCCCGCTTGCGCCGAAACTTCGCGCGATACGGCATGACCATGACGCCTAAGTGCAGCGTGGTCACGACACGCCCCAGACGTACGGCCCCCAGGCTTGCACGAAGCCCATATATTCGCGGCCCCACGGCGTGCGCAGCGTCTGGATGTCGCGCATCGTCATCTGGCGCATCCAGTCCGGATTGGCGATCGCGGCCGAAGTACCCTGATCGGACGCGGATGCCACGGCGCCGACGGAAGTGCCGATCAGCCCGAACTGCGTGCGCAGCTGCCTGAAATAGCTCTGATTCGCCTGATCCGGCGCGAACCGCACGAGCCGGTCCATGGCGAGGTTGTAGACCGCGAGCGTGTAGGTCGCCGGGGTCGCCTGCGCCAGCGCGTCGTTCACGATCGCCAATGCCACCGTGAGGGCGGTATAAACGATCGGTTGCACGATCACGTACGCATCGCCCGCCGCGAGCGGCGAGGGCTGCGGCGCAAAGCTCGCGGTATCCGTCGTGTTGCTCGTGACAGGCACCGTGACGTTCGCCGTGGCGTCCGCGAGCCAACAGTTGACCCACTGCGCTGCCGTCCAGGTCTGCGTCGTGTCCGTGAGCGAGCTTGATGTTGCGGAGGTCGCCGTGCCGGTCGCGGAGGGTAAATTGACGCCAGGATCTGATAGCTCTCCGATCGCAAAGGACAGGAAGTCCGCGAGATTCGGGAGTAGCGGGTTGACCCAAGGCGCCGGCACGGCCACGTTCGTTATCTCCGCCCGCGCCGTCGCGTCGGCGCGAGTTCATGCCGAGGGCGGGTGCCGTCGGCGACCACTTCAATGCCAGCCGCGACGCGCGGCGTCGAGCCCGTGGTTTGCTCGATCAGCTCGACCTCCGTGCGGTGGATCGGAGTGTCGAGCATCTGGGACGTTTGGCTGCTGATCGCCACCGCCGTCTCCGCGCGCGTCTCCTCGCTGCGCGCCTGAAGCTCGGTGTCGTTGCGCTCGTATCCCTCGTAAAACGTGTCCAGGTCCACCGGCTTGTCGATGGAGTAACACAGCGCCGTCCATTGCCGCAGGTTCGGAATCTCCCGCGCCGCGAGCATCCCGTATTTTTCGTAATGCCCCACGATGCGCTGAATTTCCTCGCCGCTCATGTCGCCGCCGACCTGCCGCTGAAAGCCGATCGGGATGTCGATGGCGATGATCTGCTGCTCTGGCAGCCGGTACGTGAAATGGAAGTTGTGCTTCGAGAGATTGGCCACAAAGAGTTTCATACTGGTCGGCTCCTAGGTGAGAAAAAGTGACGACGCTCTGGAGTTGCACCAGCAGCCGGGGTGTATGAGCCCCGGCCCCGCGCGGACGCCGCCACAACTGCGGTGAGGGTTAGGTCTACTGGTACTGCATCGAGACAATCTCGACGCCCTCGGGGCGCGGTGCCCAACCGGAAGTCGCGGTCATCTCCGACACGACGTCGATCGCGCCACCGGCGAGCGGGGTCGGGATCTCGATCGGCGCGGCGACATCGGAGTACATCAGCGTGCAGGCGAGAATTCCCGGCTCGAGCTGCGCGAACTCATTGGTGTTCGGGAGCGCGCCAGTGGCGTACTCCACCTCCGGCATCACGATCAACACGGCGTCGGTTCCGCCCGCGCCCTTGCCGATCAGGGTATCGTCGTACACCCACTCCACCTTGTCACCGTTCCATTCCGCGACATCGCGCACGGTCCCTGCGGTCGAGTTCGAGCCCGCACCCTGGCGGATGTAGCTCGTGAGCTGGACCACGTTGTACTCGAACAGACCGAGAATGCGCTGCGGTCCCAGGATGACGAAGCGGCGTGGAATGCCGAGGGTCATCGTGATCCGCTTGATGTTGAGCAGCTGCTGCATCAGGAAGAACGCCATCTCGCCGTTGTCGTAGGTCACAACGGTGTCGTTGCCCTGCGAGTCCGGCGGCAGCGTGGTCTGCGTCGCGCCATTGGCGTTCAGCAAGCCCTCGCCGAGCGCGCCGTTGACGCCGTAGAGCAGGTTGTTGCGCAGGATCTGGAAATGACCCTGCCGCATCGCGAGCCGCTGCGCATCGACGATGCTGGTGCCCCATCGCCCGACGGCGGCCGTGTCGTGATGGTCGTACTCGGCGCGGATGCGTTGCAGATACGCCGGGGTCGAGGCCATCGTGAACACGGTGCTGGCCGACGGGAGCTGATTGGACGCCTGCTGACCGATCGTCACCTTGGTCTGCAAGGAGACGCTCTTCATGTAGACGTACTTGTCCTCAGCGCCGATCTTGACGAGCGGGTTGCCGCCCGCGAGCGTCTGGAAGGCGCCGGACTTCTGGTTGTACTGGATCAGCAGGCCCGGCTCGACGAACGACGGGTGGACCTGCGTCCAACTGGGTGCAATATTAGCCATTTGGCTGGTTCCTCAGTGGTGTTCCGGGTTGCGAGCCGGGGTTAGAGTTCAATGACGAGTGCGGAGCCGCCGTTCGTCCAGGTCGCATACCCGGTCCCGGTGGCGTAGCTCACGACCTTGGAATTGCCGACGTTGACGTGCGAGAGCTTTACGCTCGCCGGCAGTGCCACGTTGCTGGTCGAGACGGTCGTGACCTGATACGCCACGGGGTCCCAGTACAGCGTCGGGGAGATGCTGCCCCCGGCGAGCTCCGAGGCGACGGCCGCCGGGGTGTTCACCGAGACGCGAGCGCCGGAGCCGAAGCGGAAGAAGTTCACCGCCATCGAGGAACCCGCGAGCGGCACGTTCGATGAGTTGGTGATCACCATGGCGGACGCCTGATTGAACACCGTGAACCCAGTCACGCCGTTGACGGAACTGGCCGCCGCGAGGATGCTGTTGACCTGATCCACGACGCCCGTCGTGCCGCCCGCCAACGATTCGGCGATGGCGATACCGCCCCACATCGGGACCGTGGCCGCAGTCGAGACGACACCGGAACGGAGCGCGAACCGCGCCACCGGGTCGTCCTCCATGACGCCCTGCACGAACCCATCGGTCTGGACGAAGAACGTTCCAGGGAAGTTCGTCGTCTGGATGGGATTGAAGTTGACACTTGCGGTCATTTGAAAATGCTCCTGTGAACCGACACGTTAGCGCCGGCACGAGTTGAAGAACGAGGCTCGCGCGGATGCGCGAGTGCGCTCAATTGCGGGTGTTGTGAGTGGTATTGAAGCCGGTGAGGAAGCGCGGGGGCTGCTTGAACGGCGCCCAGCACGCCTCGGGATGGCCGCGGAAGCGGGAAATGCGCCGCCCAGTGCGCGGCTCGGCGTCGAACACCTCTTGCAAGCCCACCTCGGGACCCGTCGCGGGGTGCGCGGCAGCCTCGGTGGCGTCGTGGTAGATCGTCTCCTCGGCGATCCGCAACGCATCGGCCGGCAGCGTGGAGAGGTTGACGTCCTTCCATGCCTTGCTGTGCTTCTTCACCGGGGTCAGCAACCGCACGCGGTAGCCGTCCTCGCTCTCGCCCGTCATCCAACGCGGCGCGGAATCGCCGAACGCGGCGTACACCTTGTCGGCGCGGACCTGTGCGGCGACGAACGCCTCGCGGCCACGGTTCGCAATGTCCTTGCGCAGCTCGTCGATCTGCGCCTTGGTGTCGGCGAGCTGGCGCAGCACGGAATCGCTGCGGCGAGCGTCCTCGGCGTCCTTGCGCGCGGCGTCGGCCTTGACGGCCTCTTCCTGACGCTTGCGCTCCTCTTCCTCCTGCTCGGCGGATGCGTCGTTCTTCGCGAGTCCGTTCTTCTCGCGCTCCTGTCGCAGCGCGGCCTCGGAGGTGCCCGGCAGGTCGTCGCCGGTTTCCGAGTCCCTGCGGGCGCGGTCGCCCTCGGTCTCGAGCGCGCGAGTTTCCTCGGCGGCGCCCGGACCCTCCTTGCCGACGCGGGACTCCAGCGCGTCCATGCGGTGCGCGAGGTCCTCGTGTCCTTTCATAAGCGCGTCGTGTTTGGCGTGGAGCGTCCCTATGTGCTCCAGGATCTTGTCGAGCTTCTCCCCATGCGCATCGGCACTCGGGGTCTCAGCGGAATCGAGCTTTTTCTCGGCCATTTCAGGCTCTCCAGATGATGTAGTGGTCAATGAAGTCTGGACGCCCGAAGGTGGGCCGCCCTTGTCCCAGACGCCGCTGTCACACAGCGCCACGTGATCGAATAGCTCCGGTCGATCTTCGACCAGAACATGCTTGCCGTCTTTCCACGGCACCTTCGTGCCAGTGGTTTCGACGCCTGGCGACGTTGACAGGTCGCTGAACTCGATGCTGCGCATGGCAGCGTCGTCGTAAATCTTCGCGATACCCCAGACCTCGTCTTTCACGATGTACGGTAATGCGATGGCGCCGACGGCCTTGTCGGCCCACTCGGCGGAGTCGAGCATCGCGCCCTTCGGCGGATGTTGGATGAGCGCCGGGAGTCCCTGGCAACGCTGCAAGAACTCCGCATTGAGATAGATAGCAGGATCACGCCAAACAAACTCGTCGTGTTCCGGCCGATACGACGCTCCGGTGCCCGTGATGCGCAGCGCCACCAGCATGAAGTTGCCGTACCGCTGCGGACTCGTGAGTTCACCGTCGCGGATCGCCTTGGCGACGCCGAGTTCATCGAGCGAGAACCGTTCGAGCGCGATATGCATGCCGGGATGCAGCGCCATCGTTTCGAGCGCGGCCTGCGGCTGTACCCAGACCGAGCGGCTGTGCTCCTCGTTGAGCACTGGCGTCTCGGCGCGCTCTACGCGCCCGATGAAGGTCGTGAAATCGACGCCGTCACGGATGCGCCGCGTCCACTCCGAGAGCGTCGCGGGCGCGTCGAGGTACGTCTCCTCCTTCAGCTCGCGCCGTGCGGCCTGCTCCGGCATCTCGCCGGCCTCGATGTGCCCGCCGGGCACCGACCAGCCTTGACCGTCGCGCCGCTGCGCGAGCAGCACGCGGCCTTCGGGGTCCACCAACAGGACCCCGGCGGCTCGAATCTTCGCGGTCATGAGCGGCGCTTAGCCGTTCTTCTGCTTGTTGATGTAACCCGCGATCTTCTCGGCCGAACTCTTGGAGTGACCCTCGCCTTCGAGCGTGCGCACCATCCGGTTCCAGCCGAGATGTTCGTCGGTGCGCGTCGTGCGGTCACCGAATTCCGAGCTGCGCTCGTAGCGGTCGCAGTCCGCGAGCGTTGCATCGAGCCGATCGGACTGCGCCATGGCGCGCGCGGTCATCGGACCTGCGGGCCGCACGCCGCCGTTCTCGTGCCGCCCGATTTCGTTCAGGACATCGTCAAGTGTGGCCATGTCAAGAAGCCTCCAGCATGCGATCCGCGCGCTTCAGTGCCGCGCGCCCCTTGGCGCTCAGCAGGTCAGCGGGCAGCCGATCGAGTGTGTAGATGTACTGAACCCAGCAGCGGCAGAACACGGCCTGCCCGGCCTGGTCCTCGATTTGATCGTAGTAGCCCCAGCGCCCCGGCTTCACGAGGCCCTCGTGACGCGCCCAGGAGTCGCGCAGCAGGTAGACCCTGCCGTCCCGTGCGACATGCTCGAGTCTGGGGTCGTAGCCCGGCTGGGGCTTGACGTGGCGCCACAGCGCGGCAATGGCGCCGGCGTCGTGCGCGATGATGTCGTCGAGCGCGGCGGCGAGCTTGTGGCCCTGGTCGATCACGACGCGCCGCTCGATGAACGGCAGCCCGGCGATGCCGCGCCGCAGTTCCGTCGCCTTCTCAACGCGGTTCGGCGCATCGGCGCCGTGGACCGGCACCGCAGAGGCCCAGCCGGCGAAGCGTGACAGCGTGCGCTGGATCGACGCCTCCCGGTCCAGCGTGATCAGGTTCGCGGACGCCAGGATGCGGCGGCGCAGTTCGCCGCGCAGTTCCGGCTTGACTTTCTCCAGCGTCCAGCGTCCGACGCCGGGATGCACGCGCGCGAGTCGCGGCGTCGAGAGCGTGGCGCGAAAGGTCCGCTCCAGATGCCCGGTGAGCCGTGCCATCACTTCGTGCTGCGGCACCTGTGCCGCCTTGGCGGCGGCGCCGATCTCGCGCATCCAGCGATCGAGCCGCTCCTGAGCATCGAAGCCGTGTGCCTGGAAGTCCGCAATCGCCTCGGCCACGACGCGATAGAACCGCTCGCGGGGCGATTCCGCGCGAACCCCGCCCGCCACGGCGCTACACCGCGCGACGGGCGGTAGTGCGGGCGCGCTCCGCGTCCATGCGCGTCACAGCGGCACGGATCGTCTCCATGGCGCTGCTGGCGTCAAACCGACCGAAGCGCTTCGCCTCGGGGCCGACCTGCTCCACACCGCCGTTCTGCGCGGCCGGATCCTCGCCAGCCGACTGGCGCTGCGCGGCTTGATCTTGGAGATAATTCTGGAGCGTTTCCCAGTCGAACTCGAGCGCGTGCGGGAACAGCCGCTTGTTCGCGCTGACGTTGTCGGCGAGGAACTTCAGCGCCTCCAACTGGCTCTCCGGGTCCACGATCTCCATGACGGTCTGTACGACGGCGACCGCGGCCTGCAAGCGAACATCATCGACGCGAACCTGCTCGGACTCCGGCTCGATCAGGAAGCTCGGCCACTCCACGGCGAAGTCCGCGCGCCACTGGCTGAAAATCTCATCCTCGCCGCGCCCGCCATAAATCTCGGCATACTCGGACTGCATCGTGCGGATAAAATTCCCGTCCCAGGCGCGACGCTGCACGACGCTCGACAGGAACTCGTAGAGCGGTTCCAGCCACTCCCGGATCGAGTCGATGTACCGCGCGATGGTCTTGGCGTCCTCGGTGCCTTCGCCGAAGCCGGAGACGAGCGTTTCCTGGTCCAGCAGTTTCGCCGGCATGTCCGCCGCGCCCGCGATGTCCTTCAGAATGTTAGTGCGCGAGTACGTGCCGGCGCCGTCCACATTCTGCATGTTGAGGGTTTCGATCTCCTCCTTCTCGCCGATCGTCAGCACCTGCCCGGTCTTGGCCTGTTTGACGAAGGCCCGCTTGAGGGCGGCGAGCAGCCCCATTTCCTTCGTGACGGCCGGCCCCGGCGAGACCAGTCGCGCGACGATGAGCCCGAGCTTGCTCTGGATCATGTCGTTCGCGATCATGGAGCGCAGGTAGCTCTTCATCGGGAACAACGCGCGCTGGTATACGCTGCGACCGACGAAGCCGAATGCGGCGTTGGTGTACGCCAGATAGATCGGCTCCTCGTTCATCACGACGACGAAGCGCGAGGGGTGAAACACCTTCCCGTTCGTGCGCACCGTGACGGGCTTGTTGAAGTCCGGCGATGTCGGAATCTGCGACAGCACCAGCGAGCCAGCGGTGTTCAGAGGATCGAGCGAGGAAAACCACACGTCCTTCTCGGCGAGCGTGGCGGGGTCGAGCGCTTGGTCCGCATTCTCGTTCTGGCCGACGCCGAGGATCAGAGTCGAGATGCCGTAGATGCGGGCAAGGCGCGCGGCGTTCGCGATGTGCTTGTCCGCCTTCAGCCGCTTCCATTCGCGCTCGAATTGCTGCGCGACTTCCGCCGGCGCGTTGCCGACCGTGATGCGCCGTTTCTGCGACTGCGCCAGGGCGATCGGCCCCTCAGCCATTTTGCGGCCCAGGGGGTGATAGAGAAAGCACGACTTCGCCAGCTCGTAGGACGGCCCGTCACCGATCAGCATCTCGTCGGATTCGAGCATGCGCCGAATCTCGCCGCCGAGCGTGGACTCGGTCGTCGTGATGTAGGAGCTGGTGATCGGCGAGTTGCTCATGGCACTAGACCGGCGGCGCGAATGCGTTGGACGTGACCATGTACTGCGCCGGCTGGTACGCGGTCACGCCGGTCTGATCCGTCACCGCGACCGTGACCTGATGCTGCTCGAACGTCACCGCCTTATCGACGATGTAGTTTGCGCTGCCCGGCACCGTGATCGTGTTCTGTGCGGCCTGCGGGAGCGTCGTCCACGGCACGATGTTGAAGCCCGAGACCACATCGTCGATGCGGTAGCTGATCGCGCGCGGTACAAAGAGCTGCCCCGGCGCGGTGTAGTACGCCGAGTTGACGTAGAACATGCCGCCGGCCTGATACGATTCCTCTGCGGCCTGCACGCCGGTCTGCGACTGCGGCACGACCAACGCGTAGCTGTAGCGCAGCAGCGTCAGGTTGAGATTTTGTTGCAGCAGCGTGAGCATGGTTTACGAGAGTCTTGTCGTAGCAGCCGTCACGGCGGCGTGACCTGGTATTCGAGCACGGTAGTACCGAGCTGCATATAGATCACATTCGTAAGTCGAATCGTCATCGAGTGGCACCGCACCAAAGATCCCTCCGAGGGCAAGGAGCGATGCCGGAAAGAACTTTCGGACGCAGGTTACACAGTCCGGGAGATTATGGACGGTGACGACCACGGCATGTTTTGGGCGTTTCGTTCCAGATAAGGACTCACGGCGCAGCGACCGCGTACTCAAAAACAGTGGGCACGCCATTCGCTGCTCCCCCCGCGCTATTGGACGGTGACAGGAACAGCGTGTTGGAGTTCTGATCGAATGATGCAAACCCGGTGGCACCCGTAGACTTCCCGATGCACCCGACACTGTTCTTGATATTTGCATCGTCTGGAAATTCGACCATGGCATATGGACTGATCGCCTGCGAGGGCAGTCCGGCTTGTTCATAGCTGTAGATTTCACCCAGATCGTAGAGCTGGATCTCCAGCCGACTGTATGGCGCGGTGTCTGGAGCCAAAGGAATGCTCGCCGAAGAACTCGCGCCGCCGTCGCACACGTTGTACGGCCCTTTGCCACGCGCGACGCCGTAGTAATTCGCGGAGACGAGCGCCAAAGTCCTCGTGTTAGGAACGATGAAGCCGCCGCCGTAGCCGCCGCCGTACGTCGCCACCCAATTGTCACCCATGGGCGCAACGGTGACGGTAGCCGTGCAGCCGCCCGAACAGGTGAGCGGCGCATCCTCGTAGATCGAAGTCAGCGCCACGTACGCCCCAGAGGGGAGCGCCGGGCTCCACGTCAAGGTATTGCCATTGACTGCGGTGACGGTATCCGTTTCGTAAAGGCCACTGTTGCCGGCACTCGTGCCGGTAAATGTCACGAACCACTGACCATTCGCCGAGATGCCCGTGGGCAGCGCCGCAAAGGCACCAGAGGACTGTCCGCTCACTGGAATCGCATTCATGTCGTAGGGCTGCGGCACTTGCGACACGAATTGCGTCGGATCGTATGGGCTGTACGTCGCTGGAATCGCGGTGGACTGAGGATCGGCATCGCCGCCCATCAGATGCACGATCCTACTTTCGCCATCGCTGAAAAAGACAGTCCACCAACCGCTCTTATAGCCGACCGGCGTCAATGTCAAGGTAACGCCCGATTCCGTGGCCGCCGTCGGCTGGTCCAGGTTGAAGGTGCATGGCGTCGTGGTGCTGCACGTCGTCAGATTCGTGCCGGGCGCGTAGTCAAAAGACGGCTCCGTGTACGAGGTCGCGGGAATTCCGGTCCCACTGACGCTATATTCGATGCCGCTATTGCTCAGAGCGCCCGTCACGGACGTGACGCTGAGCGCATTCTGTCCCTTCGTAAAGCTGGCCTGCATCGTCACCGATGCGCTCGGCAGCACGAAGGTCGCCGAAGTCGCGCCGGCCGCAGGAGCAGCGGCGAGCGTCGCGGGGTAGTACGGCCCGGTGTAGCCGTTCTCGTCCGGGAACGGCCCCGATAGCGAGCGGGATGCCAACTGCTGCGGGTACGAACTGTCCAGCCTGCCGGCATCGGTGTAATTCAGAAATTGCGTGACAGGCACCGCTGCGCCCGCCGCTGTGATGTTGGTGGAATCGAACCCGAACAACGACCAGCCGATCGGCTGATAGCACGAGATGATGGCGAGCGAAGGAAACTGCGTGTCGATATCGTTCCCGAAATACGGCGCCCAGATCGACGGCGTCGGTTGAATGGTTCCGGCGAGCAATCGCGAATACTCGGTGACCTCTCCGGCGACCGTATTGACGGCCCCCCACGATGTGCCAGGCGTGGACGGCGGCGCCTGCACTACCCAGCCTAGGTTAGAGTTGCAATTGCCGTCGTAATGCGTCCCGCCGGCGATGTACAGATTCCCGTTCGCCACCATGCTGCCGGTGAGTGCGTCGCCGCTCGCATTGCCGTAGGGATAATCCGGCAGCCACTGGTTGATCGTGATCGTCGTGCTGAAGGAGTTCCCGACGAGAGGCTTGGCCCAGGAAATGGTGTCGCCATTGATTGCCGTGATCTCGTATTTCTCGGTGTCAGATCCTTGCAGTTCAACGAACCATCCGCTGTTCCCTGAAATGCCGGGCGGCACACTCGTGAGTGTCACGCTCGTAGCGCCCGTGACGGGGGCAGCCGTCGCCGTGTATGGCGTCAGCGGAAAGTACGAGCCGGCGCGCGCTGGCGTCACGATGTTGAGGCTGACGGTGCCGTTGCCTCCGGTGTAGTCCGGAGTCCCGGAGAGTGACGGAAGCGTAAAGGAGCCCAAGCCTGGGACGTTGGACGTATTCCCGATGGGGTTATAGAAAGCCCCCACCAAGTACATGGTGGATCCGTCGATCGAGGGCGCTGCCCCGCCGAGCGCAAAACTCGTCGGCGCGTTGAAGCTCCCCAAAAACGTAAACATGCCGGAGGCTTGCGTCGTCGTCAGCAGTGGCAGGCTGAGCGGACTCGTCGTCGAGACACTGCCGCCGCGACCATGCCGCGCGTGAGCTGGCGGGCAAATCAATACCACCGTGGCGAGCGCCGCCAAGGTCTTGAGCGCTCTCATCAGTACGTCGTCACGACGACGCATTCCCCTGCGCCCCCATTCCCTCCGGCGCCGGAGCTGCCGACACCGTTGAGTGCGGCGCCACCCCCACCGCCGCCACCGCCTAGCGCGCCCGCTCCGCCGATGCCGCCGCCGGCAGTCGTCGAGCCACCACCACCACCGCCTGCCGTGCCCGCCGCGAGCAGGCCGGCCACGACGGCACCCGGACTGCCCGCAGCGCCCACCGCGCCTCCAGCGCTGGCGCCCAAGGCGTTGTTCGCGCCGCCTGCCGCACCGACACCTGCGACCGCCGCGCTCGTCACCGAGCCGCCCGCGCCGCCACCGGACCCACCGAATGCCGCGGTCGCTCCCAAATAATTTGTGCCGCCGGAATTGGCGCCCGCACCTCCCGCGCCCGCGTCTGACGATGAGGGCGAATTGCCCGCGGCGCCGCTTCCGCCCGCCCCTCCGCCCACAGCGCCACCGGCGTTGAGGCCACCTGGCCCAGCCAATCCGCCGCCGCCGCCACCTGCGGTATTAGCGGCCGTGGCGCCGCCTTGGCCAGGGCCGCCCCCATAGGCGATCAGTAGGGCGCCGAAGGTTGAACTCGATCCTTGGCCACCATTCGCGCCGACTGAAGTCGCGGTCTTGGCGGCGCCCCCTGTCCCGCCGGGACTCACCGTCACGGCCACGGTTGTCGGCAGCTGCGCGGTCGTAAAGAGCGCGGATGCCACCGAGGCGCCACCACCACCACCACCACCAGAGGCTTCCGTCCCACTCGGCTCAACCGCGCCGGAGCCGCCGCCACCACCCCCACCGATGCAGATCGCCTGAGTGATCTGCGGGCTGCCGGTCGGCTTCGTCCAGGTGCCGGAGACGGTGAAGGTCTGCAAATTCAGCGCGGTGCCGCCCGTGCTCGACGGGCAGGTCTGGAACGATGGGTTGGCTGCGGTGCCGTTCGACATGAAACAGGTACCGGACGCACCCGGAGCGATGCCGGCGAGCGTGGTGCCAGACGCAAAGACACCGGTATCGTACTGTGCCGGCGACCCGGACGGGCTGATGCCACCGGCACTCGCGGGCGCCACGGCGGTGCAGGCCGAAAGCTGCCAGTTCGTGTTGTCGGAACTCAGCGTGCAGCCGTAATTCTGGCCGACAATGAGGCTTGCGGCGCCGTTGACCGTGCTCGCGGTCGTGTTGGTCGTCGGTACGGTACCGGCCGTGCCGGTCGCAGTGGTGATCGTGTACGTCAGCGTGGAGCCGCCGCTCGCCACGAAATAGTTGTTCTCCGCACCCGTCGCGGTGCCGATCCAGACATTGTAGCCCGTGGCTCCCGTGACGGCAGCCCAGCTCGCCACCAGGGTATTGGTCCCGGTGCCGGCGCCCGTCGCCAGCGTTTCCTCGTTCGAGGCTGTGGTCTGCCCACTGGCGTTCGTGGCGGTGATGACGACATAGTACGTGGTCGAGGCCGGCAGCGAGCCGCCCGTCGTCGCCGTCGTGAGCGCGCTTTGAACCGGTGCCGCCAGCGTGGATGCGGTCAACGTCGCGGCGCCGGCGCCGATGTCCTGTACATCGAAACTGCACCCAGCGAAGGGTCCCGAGGCCGGCGGCAACGATACCGCGATCGCCGAGGCAGAATTGAACGTCGTCAAACCAGTGCAGGCCGTCGTCGGGATGGTGTACGGCGTGCTGGTGACCGCGGTAATCGGGTAGACCGGGACCAGCGCGCCGCTCGAGATAGCGAGGCCCGCCCCAAGGTTGAGGCCCGAGAGCACGGTGCCTGTAGCCGAGTAGTACCCGAGCTGCCCCGCAGTGCCGCTGTTGACCGTCCCAGACCCGGTCGGTGTCGCCCATCCCTGCGTCGTGCCGTTGTAGCCCCAGAACTGCCCCGTGGTGGGCGAGCCGGACAGCCCCGCAGCGAGGCCCGTCGAGTCGCCGGTGCCGCCGTTCGCGGCGGGGAGGATGCCCGCGACCCCGGTCGTGAGCGGCAAGCCGGTGGCATTCGTCAGCGTAACCGCGCTCGGCGTGCCGAGGGCCGGCGTCGTGAGACTCGGCGACGTGCCGAATACCAGCGCGCCGGTACCGGTCGCCCCGCTCGGCGTGACACCGCCGATCGAGATGTCCGTGCCGAAAGTCTGCGCCGCCGTCCAGGTCTGCGCGAGATTCGTCTCGCCCACGGTGCCAGTGTTGGCGGGCAGCGACGCTGTGACCGCGCCCAAGGCCCCCGTGACCGGCTCGACGGTGACGGTGCCCGACGTGGCGTTGCCCAGCGTGACGGACCCGAGCGTACCCGATGCGCCAAGGGTCGGCGTCGGGGTGCAGTTCGCGTTGCCAGAGGCCGCGATGCCCGTCGCAACGGCGCCGGCACATTGCGTCGGTGCCGCCGCGAGCGCGGTCGCCGTCGCAGCGGTGCCGGACGTGTTCGCGGTGATCGTCGTCGGCAGCGCCAACGCAATCGAGCCGGGGCCATCCGTGACGGTGACGTTGGTGCTGCCCTGGACCGCACCGAGCGCGTAGCCGGAGCCGTTGCCGATCAGCAGCTCGCCATTGGTCGGCGTCCCGCTGAGGCCGGATCCGCCGTTGCCGATGCCGAGGATTCCGGTGACGCCGGTGGACAGCGGCAGTCCCGTGGCGTTGGTCAGCGTGCCGGCGCTCGGCGTGCCGAGCGCGCTGCCGGAATAGAGCAGCGTCGCAGCGGCGGGAATCGTCGTACCGTTGACGCTGGTCACGCCGGCCAAGGCTGCCGCGTAGCCGGGCTGGGCCGCAGCGCCATTCGACACCAGTGCCTCGCCTGCCGTGGCGCTCGGCGCGATCAGGTTGGCCGTGGTGGCGCCACCGGACAGGAGCGAGTACTCCGTCAGGGCCGACAGCCCGGTGCCGCCACCTGCCGTTGAGAGCGTGCCAGTGAGACCGAGTTGCACCTCGCCCGCGCTCGGATTGGCAAACGACAGCGTGAGGCCATCGGTCAGCGCGGAATCCAGGAAGTCGATCGGGTTCGAGGCTGCGGTCGCGGTGCCGTTGACCTGAAACGACGTGCCGGCGCCGCCACAAGTCCCCCAGAGCAGGGCAGTGCCGCTCGTGGTCAGGCAGTCGCCCGCGATCGGTGCCGGCCATGCAAGGCTGCCGATTTGGTTCGCATTGAGGACGCCGGAGCCGGCATAGGTCAGGGACGCACCGGTCCCGATCGTCAGGATGCCGGAGCCGAGCGTGCCGGTCGTAAGGCCACTGAACGGCAGGCCCACGCCGTTCAGCAGGTCGATCGCGCTCGGCGTGCCCAAGGCTGGAGTGACCAGGGTCGGCGAATTCGCGAGTACGAGATTGCCGCTGCCGGTCGTCGATGCGGCGGAGAAGCTGGTACCGTTGGAATAGGCGAAGCCGGTAAAGGCCGGCGACAGCGAAAGGGAAGGCGTCGTGGTCGCGTTCAGGACCGTGCCGTTGATGCCGGCGCCGTTGACGAAGCTGAAACTCGATACCGTGCCGCTACCGCCGCCCCCCGTTCCGCAGGGTGCGCCAGTATCGCCTGCGGCGTACGGCACCGTGGCCTTCGAGACCTGGAGGCAGTCGCCCACCGTGATCGGCGTGACGATGCGCAACACATTCGCCGGCAGGCCCCCGGCGTCCTGCGCGAACGAGGCCGCAGGCAGCGCCAGCAACAGGACCGCGAGCGCGACGCGCGAAAACGTACTGAAGCGCATGTCAAACATACTCCTGCCAGCCGTACGTCGCGGCGAGATTGCCTGGGTTGTAGACCGCGAGCGCGTTTTGCGTGCGCAGCGTGAACGACATGCCGGGCTGAATCTCGACGCCGCCCACGGTGTTACCGGACCCGCGCAGCCGCACGATGCTTCCCGAGGCGGCGAGGTTGTACACCACGACGGCCTTGCGGTTCGGGTTCGCGGCGATTGAATTGTCGGTCGCGCCCGAGGCCACGGGCACGTCGGCGTGGTCGATCGGGGTGTAGTTCTCGTACGTCGCGATCGGCAGCGGGTTCGTCGTGCTGACCTGCGTCGGGGTCGTTCCCGAGACGCTGACGCCGAGCTTGACGATCTCGTAGTTATTGACGCCATCGCTATCGACGCCAATGGAGGCACCGCCGACGCCGGGATTTAAGACAACGTTTGTGGTGCCTGCCATGTCGCTTTGCCTATTGGTGCGGTGTTAGAACCCGGCCGCATTGCCGAGCCCGAGGGACACGCCATACGAGAAGCAATCGAGAAGATCGTCCTGACCCTGATCCTTGGTCGTCGGCTTGAAGTCGAGGATCTGGCTCAAGAGATGGTTGCGTGTGCGCCCCTTGTACGTCGTGACCTTCTCCAGCGCGGCGCGCAGGAATTTGACCTGTCCGCCCTTGACGTACGCCGAGGCGTTCAGCGCGCGCTCGATCTTCGAGAGTGAGGTCAAGCCGGAGTCGATCGGATGTGCCGCCCAGCCGCGCGAGGCCGCTTGCTGGTTCAGCACGATGCCGCCGGCCTTGTCTTCGACGAAGGCGCCAGCGCTGCCTTGTACCGCTTGCGTCTCGCGCGCCAATTCCTCGAGTCGCGCGAACACGTTCGGCACCCAGTCGATCAGGTACGCCGCGTCGATCTGCGTGTAATCCCAGTCGAGAATCGTGAGGCTGCTGTGCCCGTCCCGCTTCTGGTCGTCGTCGGGACGGTTCGCGTCGAAGTAGCGCGAGTAGCCGTAGAACGTGACGCCGAGACCGTCGTGCGAGTTGCCCGACTTCTCGGCCGCGTCGATCACGGCAAAGACCAGCGTGATGAAGCGCACCGACTCGACGGGCAGCAACACGCGCTCGCCGACCGGCAGATCCGCCTGACCGGGCCGCTCGACCAGGAAGTCGCGCTCCTGGTAGTAGCCGCCTTCGAGCGGGCGAGGATTACCCTCGTAGAGCGCGGACCATTCGTACGGCCCGATCGTCTCGCGGATGGCGTCGAGCCCCTCGAGCGAACCTTGCGAGACTGCCGGATACCGCTCCGGCCAAAGCGCGGCACCGTCCCGGCCGATGGCCGGGAAGTGCAGGACTTCCCATGCCTGCGCGCGGTTAGACGCCAGGATGCGCCCGGCGAGGTCGTCCTCGTGCCAGCGCGTCAGCGTCAGCACCACGGCGCCGCGCGGCATCAGGCGCGTGTAGGCGACGGCGCGGTACCAGCTCCACAGCGTGTTGCGCTCGATCTCGGATTCCGCCTGCGCGCGCGACTTGACCGGATCGTCGATCAGGAATAGGTCAGCGCCGCGCCCGGTGATCGTGCCGCCGACGCCTGCGGCCATGTAGCCGCCGCGCCGACCGGCGACCCGCCAGCGGTCGATGGCTCCGGCATCGCCGGCAAGGCGCGTCTCGGGGAACAGCGCTTGATATTCCTCGGAGA
>JAEHJW020008000.1_pt1 | contig 37640 bp, 51 predicted proteins | sample 9271431 | NCBI WGS metagenome assembly JAEHJW02 | reverse complement strand
CACCGCGTATGCGGATTTCATCGTCCGACAAGACTTATATCAAAATGTCGGAAAAGACAGAAAATGGCCGAAAGAGCTCGAAAACTGGGCGCTTATGAACGATCACGTCGATTCATAAGGTCGGATAACTAGGGTCAAATTCTGCGGAAGATAGCGAAATATGAAAAGCTAAATCGAAGCTGCGGGAAACTTAAAACGGGCAATTGCTGGGATCCGGGATCGACTCAACCATTTCGGTCGACTTTGATCGCGAGCGATTGCTGAGCGTCATAGCGAGTTGGGCCAGATCGTGGTCACTCATTAGCTCCGGATCCTGGCCACGGAAACGGTCCCTGCATAGCGCGTGCACATACGCTGCATCGTGCGTGCCTATGACATGCAACGCCCTCATCCTGGGCTGGTTCTGCGCAGCCAATTGGGCACCCAAATCATCTGGCCGCGTGATAGCCCGGAATGCGGCCAATATCCTATCGAAATCTCGATTGGTAAGCGATTTGCTGCTTTTATCCAGACCGAGCGCCTGGGAATGGATCGTATGACGGTCCGCGTCCGGCTTCACTTTCCGGACGCGCCCCCATTCTCGCCAATACAATGATTTTTGGGCCTTGGTCATGCGGCAGCCTGGTCATTTACCACCCGGTCAATTTGCTCCGCCAATTTAGGCTCCACGAAAAACGTCTCATCCTGCACAATCCTTACCCCTATCGTCCGATAATCCTCCGGGAGCATGGACTCGCGCGCGGCAATCAATCCCTGTTTATCGACCTCCTCTTTTTGGCGCAAAAATCCCGCGAACGGAGGCAGGCTCTTGATCCGCTCCAATACCCTATCCCACGTCCAACCGCTCATAGTCTTCGCTTGTGGTTGGCCTGTTCTATACCCAATTACGGCATGCGTCATTTCCAACGACTTCCTCCCAGCAAACTCGCTCGGATTTGCATCAGCCCACGCCTGGAGAACCGTTGTCTTTTCGTCGATTGCCTTTGCGGCTGCCGCTATCCCCTGCTCATATCGCTCGCGCACGGCGGTGATCTCTTGGTCCATCGACGCATTTAGCAATCTGTGCTCGTTAATGCGCTCGCAAATCTCCCGCGCCAGGCCCTCAGCCTCCGCTCTCGATTTCAACACCGGCCCGCTTAGTTTAATTCTCTTCATAATTCACTCCCCCATAGCATCCCGTTCCTTCTCCCCATTAATGTCTGACTCTCCCCGCGCCACCCAGCACAGCAAGAGAACAAACCACACTGCCAACACACCACCCAGGGCGCCGAACCCAAACAATCCCCACAATATCCACGACACCATGGCGCTCATGCCGCCTCCATTTTTCTCTCCGGCTCAGGCATTGCCGCCAGTGCTCGGATCCGCGCGATATGAGCGCGTAACTCTCTACTCTGTTTGCTCCCATTCGTTAGCCAGGCATCGATCAATCGCACCGAATGTCCCGCGCTATTTTCGCGCAACCCCACCACGTCCGCGGCAAAGGCGCGTGTATAGCCAATATCGATCAACAGCCACACAGTGACGTGTCGGGCAAAGGCCACCATCCGATCCCTAGACCCCTCCCAAATAGACTCCCTGCGTACCCCCACCACGTCCGCCGTAGCCGCAATGACATCGTGCGCGCATATCCTCCTGATCATAATCTCCCCCCTTCCTCTGGCTCCGTAATCTCCAGCCAATACCCCGGCACAAACCCCGGATCCCGATAATGGCCGATGACAGTCTCCACCATCGCCGGACACCCAGGCCAGCCTACCCATAGGGTATCCGTCTCCCCATCCCATACCATCGCATATCAGGCCGCGGGCTCGCGCATGGGCCATTCCGCCCCGCACACCCAATTGACCCCATCCCAGCTCACCCATAACCTGGCCACCGAACGCTCCGCCACCCGGCTTACGGTTAGCCCCATCGGCACACGCACAGCATCCGCCTGAGCCATCGCCAGCGAGGCAAACGCCACCACCACCAAACTCCATGCCATGGCGCGTCTCATAACCGACCCCCTTCCAACGTTCGCAGCCCGTCATGCGCCCGGATTACGTGCTTCCATGCCATCGACTCACCCGCCTTTGCCGCGAGCTTGGCGCCCATCCGCAGCAATGTGAGCCACATGCCCAACGCCTCGTCATGGATCACCCGGTTCTGCAACTCCGCCGCCTCGCCCGTGGCCGGCGGCAAATCATAAGCGGCCGCAAACGTCGCCAAATCATCCCGCGTCGGCGCGTTGGGCAGCTGCAGCGCCGCCAGTCGACGTCGCTTGCACTGGAGCAACATCCCCGCGCAACGCCCATTCTCCAGCTCATCCCGGAACACATTCGTCCCGCACACAATCACCCCGCAGCGAGTAACATCGTGGATCTCCCGGATAAGCTCGATCGCCCGCACATTTTTCTCCCGGCGCCCCATCAGCACCTGGTGTGCCTCGTCGATGATCAACAGCATGCGGTCATCAATCGCGCTCTTCACCCGCTCCATCAGTTCAAACATCTCCAGCCGCGGACTAATCCGAAGCGCCTTCGCCAACGCCCGAGCGAAACCGCCCACACTCCCCCCGGTTGGCATCCGCACGTAGATCGTGGATCCATGATTATTCGCCGCCGTGTACGCCTCCAGCGCGGTGGTTTTGCCCGTCTGTGTGTCGCCGAAGATAAACCCGATCCGCTGATACTCCCGCGCCGCGTCGCAAAGCTTCGCAATCCGCTTGCTCAACGCCGTGGCAATGAAGTCCAGCTTGCGCCCCTTACCCCGCTCCTCGGCGATCCGCTTAAACTCCGCGATATCGCGGCATACATTGAGCATGCTCCCCTCATACTTGCCGTTAAACACCCGATGCAGCGTCGAATCGTCCCTCCGCACCAATTTCGACGCCTCGCTCAACGGCAAGTCATGCTCCGTACAATAACCATGGAACCAACGCACCAACGATCGTTGTTCATCCGGCAAATCCGCCGTCGCCTGATTGACCACATCCCCCGCAATCCGGAATCGCCGGATCCGATCCGTCGCGTCCAAATCCGTGGTCACAGCTCCGCCCGCATTCTCACTCATCTCACACCTCCTCGGTAATAGAGCCCAGGAAATCCTCGGCCCCGTGATTTTCTCCCCCCGTCTCCGCCGGCTCCTCGCCCGCGGCCAAAATCGCCTCCGCCGCCTCCGCATCCGCCTTGCGCCGCTCCCGCGCGCCCGCTGCCATCGCCTTGCCCATCGCTTGCAGAGCGCCCGCAAGCTCCCCTTCTCTCTCAATCACCGTCTCGCCCGTTCGCCCGTCCTCCGTAGTCCCGCCTGCGGGACGGAGGGTGGACCCACTCGCCCATTCGTCCATAACCACCTCATTCGCCGCCATCCGCTCCTGTTCGCGGAGCAACTCCTCGGCGCGTTTATTCCGCACAGACGCCACCGCCTGATTTAGCGCCACCTGCTTGCGCCGAATCCCCTCCGCCAGCGCCGCCGCGTCCCCACGACGCACCCGGTCAATGCGCGGCCAGCTTCCGATATAGCGCGAGTACGCGCCCCGGCCTGTGGTGATATGCGCCACCTTGGGATCATTCGGCTCGAAATACGCCACCACCTCCGTTCCATCCGGCACTGCCGTCCCTTTAGTCCCTTCTGCCCCGTCCAGCTCCGGCCCGAACAACAGCTTGCGCCCATTCGCCGTCACCTCGATCCAGCCGCGCGTCACGCGGCATAGCTCGTGGCTGTCCTCATAAAACCGCGGCCAGATATTGCGCGGCAGCCGGCGGATCGGGACTCCATGACTCAACCGCGCCATCCGTTCCGCCGGCGATTCCTTCCGCGTCCGCCACTCCAAGCGCCTCACCATCTCCGGATCCACTCGCGCCAGCTCCCGCTCCTCGCGCCATTCGACCGTCCCCGGCAAACGCCACAACATCACGTCCCCGAATCCCTCGCACGCGTGATCCGTCCGCTGATTAATCCGATCCACGATCTCCAGCGTTTGCCGATACGCCTCAGCCAGGCTCGGGATCGGCATGCCCAGCCGCGCCCGCAACGCCTCCGGCATCATCACGCCCGCCTTTTGCAGGCTCATCGCCTCGCGCTCGATCCCGATCAACGCCGCCGGACAACGGTCCCGGTCCATTCCCACCTGGGCGGGCAAATGCGCCTGCTCGTTATGGAATAGGTTATGCCAGCTTTCGAGCATCGCCTTGCCCCGCGAATTCCCGGTCTTCCCTTCCTCCCAGGCCAGCACCGCCGTCCCTTCCATGCTGGTGTAACACACCTGAATCCGCCCCTCGCTCACGTCATATAGCACCCTCGCCTCGGCGGCGGACATGGTGGCCGTTCCGCGTTCGCAAATCAGATGCATGTCGTAATCCGCCGGGAATCCGTATTGATCCAGCAAGCTGGCCACCAAAAACAAAAAGTCCCGCCGTTTGAGCCGCTCGCGCACGCCATCGTCACCTATCTCGCCATCCGGCCGTTGACCGAATTTGAGATACACTCCGGAAGCCAAATCCAACCCGCCCAATTGCAGCACCCGCACCGGGCGCAACCGTCCCGGCACAATCACCTCGCGATCCAGCCACACGTCGTCGAAGAAAATCCATTCCAGCCAGCGCGCGCCCTCCCGTGTTCCTGGCACATAGGGCAGATACTGACGCGCGGCCACCGTGCCCACCCGCGCGATCGCCACCTCGGCCTTGCTGTTCGCGCAGCGCTTCTTCAGGTTGGCGTATGACCACCCCGCCGGATGCTTCCCATTTGGTCCCGGCTCCGGGCAGATAGTGTATCCCGGCATGGCCGATTCCTCCGCGCCCGCCCGCCACCGCTGCCACCGGGCCAACACCGCCCGCCAGGCCGGCTTCGATTTCCGCTGATTCCCCAGCAATTTACCCGCGCACCAAGTCACGAATTCCGCCGGCAGCTCCGCTTGCATCTCCCCCTTTTCCCATAGGTCGCTAAAATGCCGCCGATCCAGAAATACCGTCCAATCCCGGCAACCCGACTTCCGCCACATACCCAACCGCTTATACTGCGTCATCACCGCAATCCCCGTCTCCCGCGCGATCGCCTCCATCGCCCGCGGCCCGTCCCGCTTCACCCGCTCCCCGATCTCCATCCACCGCTGTACCGTCGATTGAACCTCCGGCGAGTAATCGTAGAGGGACGGCGAAGGATCGAATGGGCGAATGGGCGAGTGGGCGAGTGGGCGAATGAGAGTGTCGGTGGACATAAACGGTAATAAGTTAAGCCTTGACCAGAACGTTGCGTGTTGACTTGCGTTTCTCCGCCTCCGCTTTGGTGATCACCTTGTGATCGTCATGAGTGGCGACCTCAAACTTGGGCGCATCACCCATCACCCAACCAATTTCTCCCAACTGATCCACATACTTGCAATCGCGAGACACCGTCAGCGCGTTCAGCAATTGGGTGAGTACGCGAGTATTGGGGACCGCCAGCGCGTATGAATGGAGTTGAACGATGATCTTCATACCATCGACTCCGAAAATTGGTCGGAAGCCATCGCGCCCGGATCCTGAGCCACTTCCCTCTTGATGCGCTGATAATCCTCCAGCACACGCCTCGGACCTTGTGGGCTATCCGTGATCAATTGACTCGCGACTCCAGCCATCTCCGGAATCTCCCGACCCATCGCGCAACTCAGCTCATAACACGCCACCAGCTCCAACACTTGAGCCACGCTCATACCACCACCTCCTCCTTTTCCATTTTCCCTTCTCCATTCTCCATTTGCCACAGCTCCCCCTGCACCGCCGGCTTGGGCCTCTGCCGTTTGATCGTGCGGGCCAACTCCAGCGCCAGACTGTGCGCCTGCGCGATCACCCGCGGATCCACCTGCATCGCCAATGTGATCTTGTCCCGCAGCCCCGGAGGCAGCGCCATCCACACCTGCGTGCAAACCACCTGCTCGCGCCCCGCCACATGGCCCAACCGCGTCCCGCAACCGCATGGACACTTCTTGCCGCGACTCATACACCCTCCTCTTTATTTTCAGCCAATGATTCGACGCTATCGCCTAACTTCTCCAGCAACTGACCGATCAGTTGTAACTGGATCAACAGATCAGCCTGCAATAACCGCAGGGCGTCCCGCGAAACAACCCGCACATCAGGCTCACACGCGGGTTCATTCACCGTTGATCGTCTTGTCGCCGTTTCGCTCATTCCCCCTTGTGCGGGCGTAGTCCCGCCAATGCGGGACGAAGCCCCATCACGCTCCGCGCGTATCCGCCGCTTCGTCTCCGCGGCAAGCTTCCTCCGCCGCCGAAACTCGGCTTTACGCTCCTCCGGAGTCATACGCGCAAAATAAGCGCGCATCGCCACGCTCTTCCGAGTCCCCCCTTGTGCGGGCGTAGTCCCGCTGCGGGACGAAGCCCCATTCGCCGACCCGCCGACCTGCCCACTCGCCGTTTCGTGTTCGGCAGTCGCCACCTCGCTGACTCGCCGACTCGCCGTCTCACTTCGTTCGTCGGGCACAGCCCAGGACTTCCGCTCCTGCGCCATGATCGCCGCCGTCTCATCCGCCTTGGTCATACATTCTCCTTTGGTTGAGTTATCCGTGTGCTCCGTGTCATCCGTGGTTGTTCCCTCGCCCTTTCGCCCTCTCGCCCTTTCGCCCTCTCGCCTCCCTCCTTCTCCCCTGGCTCGCCACAATCCCCGCCTGAATGTCCTGCGCGTAACCGCGCAGCGACTCCAACTGATCGTCCGTCGCCAGGTCCCACACCCGCGCCCCGTCGAATTCCATCGACAACGCTTTCTCCCCGGCATCGAGCATCCGCTCGATCCACGCCTTGGCCCCAATCTCGAACTCCATCCGCTCGATCTCCGCCTTCGTCCGCCGCGCCGCCCGCTGCAACCGCCCCGTCTCCGGATCCACCGGCGTCACCACGCCCCCACGCGGCCCGTTACTCACCAACTTATACTTGCGGTATAAGTCGGTGATGGTATTAGTCCCAATAAAATCAAACGCGAGTTGAACCGCTGGATGGTCTTTGTCATTTAAATCAGCAGCCTCCGCCAACTGCATCAACACTTCCGAGGACGCTCCTGCCTCCTTGGCCCAGATCGCCGCAAGGCGCATTTTCTTGGAAACGGTTGAGCGACCAATTTTGAATTCAACTTCGCATTCCGACCAAAACCCTGTGTTACCAATCCCGAGTGACATCCGATAAATATGGAATAGCACCCCAGCCCTTAGATCGTGGATCGCGCTTTGCCTGCGGTAATAAACCTCTTGATCGAGTTCGTCGTGAATCGCCTTCTTAATGTCATGGCACGATAATTGCTTTCCACCGGTGGACAAAACATTCGTTTTGCTAAAATCGGCCTTAGCCACCGGGAAAAGCTCCTCCGGTTCCGCCACAGCAAGATCATATTGATTGATTGGCGCGGGCGTGCTTGGGTCTTCCTTCCCATCCTGTATATCCTGTGCATCCATGTTAATTTTGGTCTTGCCAGCCAGATACTCATCCACCCGCGCGCCGGCTTCAGCCCGCCGCTGGACGACATCGGGCTCTAACGTTCCCATACCAATTCCTCCGGACGCGAGGAACCGATCGGCCATGAGCTCAATTGGCTGAGATGGTCCATGGTTATCAGTCTCCCCGTTTCCCCGTTTTTCTGTCGTCTCAATTATTTGTTCAGTCTCAACATTCATAATGTCCTGGATTGGTGTTGGTAGATGTCGATCGAAGTCAAATCCCCCGGTGTGTGTATACGCGTCGCGCAGCACTTGCAGTCGGCTTGCCTTAACCCCGGGTGATTTGAAAAATTCCAAGCAATAAGCTAAGCCGGCGGCGATCGCCTCAGCGCGAGTCGGAAACCCCACCACATCGGCCCCGTTGCACGCGCAATCGCGACTCGATAAATGGGCCACCGAAGTGGACGCGTGCGCCCCGTAATACCAGCGGCCCAAATGCTGCGCCACCTCCACGCACGCTCGCATCCGCCCCATAATCCACTCATAGGTCAGTGGGTTTCGGCAGGTGTAATTCTCGCGCCAGATAAACGACTCAAAGGTCATATGCTCCCCTTTCTCCCATCCGTGTTATCCGTGTGATCCGTGGTGGAAATTCCCACCCCCGTGGGCGTGACGTCGCAGTCGTGCGACGATGAAACCTCGGGCCTTGGCATGTCCGCCGGAGCTGTGTCTTGGGCTTGCTCCGCCGGCAGCCCTGGCGGGCGCCCATCGGGGGTGTTGGCGGATTCGGCGTCAACCGGCTGCGTCGGGCAGGACATTGCTACCGCCCCGCCACCGGACGAACCCGCGAAAGTTAAATTTGAATCGGAGAATGGGCGAGTGGGCGAGCCGGCGACTCCTGCCGCGCGCCAGGCCATCCCAGCAAAGGCCCTCGCCATCATCTGTCGCTGAATTCTCCGCGTCCTTGTCGCCTGAAAAAACGTGAACATGTTCACGACGCGATCCTCCCCGTTTCCCTCTTTTCCATTCTCCATTGTCCATTCTCCATTTGAGCGACGCCGCGTCGCGTCATATACACCGCCGGCCACCACGCCCGGATCCGCTCCGCCAGCGACCGCCGCACCTGCGCCTCCCAGGCGTCCGCATTGGTCGCCATCATCGAGTGCAATAAGCCGCGTGGGATCCGCATTGTCTTGATCGGTGTTTTCATTTCATCCCCGTTCGCACAAAGTTGTTGTTCCACTCCAAATATCGCTCCAATTCAGCGCGCATCTGATCCCGATAGATCGTCCCGTCCGCCTTGCCACGAGTCCACAAAACGCTCATATTCACTCGCACCGCTCCATCCAGGTTTGTTCCGCCCAACCGCTCCGGCGCCTCATGTCTTGTCGCCGACTCGCCGACTCGCCGACTCGCCGTTTCGACTTCCTTTATCGCCGACTCACCCACTCGCCCACTCGCCGTTTCGCTTCTCATCACGCTTCCTCCTCTTCCGGTAGTTCCAGAACCGTTCGCGAATCCAGAACGATCGCGCCCGTTTTTAGCCGCGCCGCCTTGGGATCGTTTTTTTCGCCGTCGCCAATCAGCTCGCCCAATTCCGACGCCATTCCGCGGATGGACGATTCGCACAGCCTCACACGATCCTCCGGGTTGTAGCGACGGATCGCATCCCGCGCCCGAGCGATCTCCGCCGGCATGCGCCGCGGCGCGCACTGCCATCGATCCGTGTTGGTGTTCACCGCGTACATTTTTCGCTCGCCCAGCTCACGGGCATGGACGATCCGCATATTCACCAGCGATTGCAGCGCCGGATGCACATCGTTCTTGGCTAGGCCGGCCTGCTCGCCCATGACGTCCAACGACGGGAAACACACCTCGCGGTAGCCGCGCCCAATGCTTTCCCTAATGATCACCGTCGCAATATTCTGCTGGTGTTGACTCAGCTTGAATCGCATCAGCTCCGCCCCAATCCGTCGCTCCAGCTCAAGACACAAATCCTTCACTCGATTTTGCTTTCTAGCGGAACCGTCTGGGGTCGGATCCGCGCGTTGGCTTTCCACAGGTCTTTTCAGTTGCGGGTCACAGTCAACTTCACGCCCAGGCGCGCCAATTTTTCACGCACCGCCTGGCGCACAAACTTGCTGTTATCCAAGTCGTGCTCATCCGCGAGGGCTTCCACGGCAATCTTCATGCGCCGAGGCACCTTCACGTTCATTGCCACCATCGCGTTGTCGTTCGATTCTTTATCCATCGTGTTACTCAGTATTACTCAGTATTACCAGACATGCAACAAAAATCGTAAATTATTTTCGACCGTGCAAAATCTCCTGGTAGATTCAGGCCATGAACAACCGAGACGAACCCATGCTGGCACTTCAATTGCGCGCCCGGCCATCCTTTCGTGACGCGCTACTGGAATATTGTCGCCGGCACCAAATTGACGTCTCCCAATTCATCCGCGATGCCATTGCGGAAAAACTGGCCCGTCTGGGCGTCGATGTCGATCCCAGCGCTGTAAGTCGTCAAGGCAAAGGCGGACGCAAGCCCGCTAATTACGCGCTACGCGCGTTGAAAGGTATCGTACTGAACGAAGCCGCCGCAGCCGCAATTCGCCCATCCGGATCTCCCGCGCCAACCGAAGCAACTCATCCGAAAACCGGATCCGCTGAGTCTCGCTAAGCGAGCGTATAAAAATACGATACTGCGCGTCCAAAAGTTGGACAGTTACAGGCTTCATTCACCCCTCCAGTAGTTAAGTTATTCCTGTTACCAGCACGATGCTTGCCATCCGCAAATCGTGCTTTGCACCGCGAGCATACCGGCCACCCTCGGACATCCGCCGTCCTACCCTGATTACAAAATACCTGAAGGAAAATAGCTGACCCAAATACGCGTTTGTGCTTCACTAAAACCATGAGCGCGCAAACCTGGTATTACCTGCAAACAGATACCCATCATGGCCCCTACTCCTGGGAGGAATTATGCGCTTTGCGCCGGGGCGGGATCATCGACGATGATACCCTGATCGCCCAGGATGGAGGACGCGAATGGACCCAATTCCTCAGCGCATTGACCATCCGATCCAATGTCTCCTTTATGGTGACCGACCAACCAAACAAAAGCCGAGTCCGCTACCAGGGTTTCTATCTCATGCTTGGACTGCTATTTGGCGGCACGGGAATCCATCATCTCTACGCCGGTTATTATGACCGAGCGTTTTGGCAGTTCCTGTTGTCGTGCGTGATAATATTCGTCGGTTGGTTGGCTATGGATCCAGAGGGATTTGGCGCCGCCCCATTAATTGTCGGCCTCGGTCTCAACATGGTTTTTGTCATCTACGGAATTATGACCACCTCCAAAGATGCCAACGGCGTCACCATGCTCTGATTCCCCCTTTTCCATTCTCCATTCTCCCTTTTCCCTTCTCCCTTATGCTCATTCTCCTCGGCATCATCGCTTGGATCCTCGGAGTGATCATCCTGGGCGCCATCTGGGACTGGATCCGCGAATCGCATCCGGATTAAACCACGGAACACTCGGAACACGCGGGAAACGGCATTCACGGTATTCATCTGCGCAAATCTGCGAAATCTGCGGATAATCCTATCGGGTGAAACGTTTCGACATCGCAAGCGGGACAATAGCACCACACCTCGAAGCCCTCCGGATACTGGGTCCCCCAACATACCCGGACTTCTTCCCAGATCTCGCACCAGTTTCCGCAGATCATGCAGATGGGTTCAGGATAAGCGCCACTTTCCATTCTCCATTCTCCATTCTCCATTCTCCATTCTCCGCCTGTGCGCCTCCAACGCCTCGCTCCGCACTCGGATCGCCCCCTTCGTTGGCCGCTCGCTGGGCAAAACCCCCTCGTCAATGAGCCGGTAGACACTCGATATATGCAGCCGTAGCGCGGAGGCCACCTCACGCACCTTCAGCAACGCCACCGGCTTGCCCGGCCGGATTGTGAATGAGCCATCCCCCTGGGGGGTAATTACGGGGGTGAAAGTGAAATAAAGCTGGGCTCCGTCCGATCCGCCCAAACCATCCGCTCCAATCCGATTCCGCGCCATATCGCCAAAGTGCCCTCCAGCTATCAACAAGTCAAACATTTTCTTCTCAGACTTTTCAGGCTTCTCCCGCTTCCTTCACGCGGCCACCCCACCCATGCGAGCATGCTCGCATGTTGGCGACGGAATGTAGCTGGAGGATGTATATGGTCCCGAAGTGACCGGGACGAAGTCCCAAGACCAATGGAGAAGGGAGAATGGAAAATGGAAAATGAAGGATACACAGTCAGCGGCTCGATGGCCGGCGGCCCGGTGACCGTTGAGTCTCGCGAATTCCCCGGCGCGGACGTCCCCAATGTCGCCGACTCAAACAGCTTTAGCGACGGCGGTAATTCTCCGCCTGCGTCCGCCGCGCTACCTCGTTCGCAGGTTTCCGCGCCCGCCGCCGTCGTTTCTGAATATGTTAATAACGTCATGGTTCGCCAGACGGAGTCGATAGCGCGCGTCAAGCCCGGCTGGAAAACGAGCGAGACCCAGTTATTCGCCTGCGTGATGCTGGTGGCCGTGATCAACAAGCTCATCGGCCTTGGCCTTGATGATCAGGTGGTCATGACCATGATCCTAAGTTCATTGGGCTACGGATATCTGCGCGGCACCATCAAGCGCAAGGCCATGGCGCTTACGTCCCTTTGCCTAGTCCTTGCAATGTCCTTGCTCGCTGGTTGCGCTCGATTCTCCACCACCCAAATCGATCGCTCCTATAACTCGACGAACAAGTATCCCTCACGGGTGATCGAGACGCGCGCCGGAGCCTATACCCTTTGGGCCAGCGAAAGCGCGCTGGCCAACTGGAAAGCCGCCCAGACCGATAAGTCCCAGACCGCCTCCGTGGGGACCATCCTCCAGCAATCCGACGTGCTCAACAGCAATGTGGTCCAGATCATCAAGTCCGCCGTGGACGCTTACCTCAAAAGCGCGATCCCGCTCCCATGATCACCCGCCCACCCGCGTCCATCATGATCGCCCACTCGCCCATTCGCCCACTCGCCCTTTCGCTCCTGCTACTCGGGTTCCTGCTCGCTCCCTGGCTCTGCGCCCAGTCCATAACCACCACGCGCACGCTGGCCTGGGAGGATCCCAACCCGCGCGGCACCATCGATGGCTACTGTGTCTATCGCGGTCAGATCATCGGCACCAACACCAATTGGGTGAAGATTGCCTTCACGACCAACTGCACCTACTCACTCTCAATCACCCAAGGCACCTGGGCGCTCTTTGTTGTCACCACCACCAATAGCCTCGGTGAGACCGAGTTCAGCAACACCGCCGGCGGCTGGGCGGCCAATCCGGTCATTACCACCATCCACAAGTGAAAACCGCAATCAAACCATAATTAACATGGATAAACAGGATACACAGGATGGAGAAAAAAGAATTCAAGTCTTATCCTGCGCATCCTGTTCATCCATGTTAATGGGCCTTTGCCTGGCTCTTTGTGTTTTCCTTGGATGCCAATCCCCATCGCCTTCGCCCGATCCCTGGCCAGTCACGCCGGATTACCCTCCTCTCCCCCAGGATGACACCGAACGCTGGGGCGTAGGCACAGTAGTTGGCCCGTTCGTCACGGATCCCTACACCTACAATCTCACCAGCAATGAGGCATATACCGTGTGGATGAAGTCTGAGTCCACCAACACCAACCCGACTGTCTGGTACTTCATGCAGCGGGATCCCAACCAATTCTCGCCCACCGAATGATCCGTTTTCTTTATACATACATGAATGGGACGGCGCGCCCGGGTCGAGACCAGGCGCAATCAGTGGCCGGATCGGGTAAGCGGGCCTTGTCAGAGGCCGCCATGCCCATACTAACAGCCACGCCAGGCATGTCGGCGCGCGCCGTCCCGGCTTTCTTCCTCACTTCAGCGTTTAGCCTTCAGCCTGTAGCCTTATGACGAACCTTGTGAGTCAACTCCCCGATCCCAACGCCTTCTATAGCCTCGGTTGGCTCCTGGTTGCCCTGGCCTCTTTGGCTGTGGGAGCCAAGAACATTTTCAGCCTCCTGGACCGATGGAAAGAGAAGCCCAGTCCGCCAGATACCTACGTCGCCAAAACGGAGTGCAAGGTGCTCCACTTCGCCGCCGAGCAACGCATTAATCGGCTCGACTGCGAAGTGTCGGCCATCCGCAACGAACTCCAGGAAATGGAACATCGCATCGACGACAAAGACGAGCAGCGCACCATCGCGCTGCACAATCGCCTGAATTCACTCGAGGCCCTGCTGAATCGCATGGATGGCAAATTGGAGGAACGATAATGGAGATCAAACTCGCGCTATTGCAATTGCTGGCCGGCAACGATGGCATGCCGGAACGCGAATCCGCATTGCTCTTCGCCCTGCGCATCAAACTGGGAGGCAAGGTCGCCACGGCCGATTTCACCAACACGTTGCGCGAGCTGGAGGCCATGCACTATGCCGCCAGCACCCGCAACGCGCTGAGCAACGATACCCGCTGGGCCATTACCGACGCCGGCAAACTCGCCCTGGCTGACGCATGAGCCACCCCGCGGCACTCACTCTCGCCGCCAGCGCGATCGCCGACGCCCTCCGCGCCGGCCCCCTGCCTGAGTCGCAACTGCTCAATAACGCCCAGCAAGTCCCCGGCGCGGATGTCCTGACTTGCCTTCGCGCCCTGCGCCTTGCCGAAGAGCGCGGCGAGATTCGCGCCACCCGCGCCCACCCCGCCGCCGAGCGCCTATGGTCCCTCGCCCCGCCTGTCACCGATCCGTCCGATTCGTCCGATCCGTCCGCATAACATGCGCAAAACTCGTTCAGATTCCAAACTCCTGCACCTCCCTGAAGACCAACAGGCGAAACTCGCCGATTGGCTCCTGGCCGGCATGCCCTACCACGTGGCCCAAGCCACGGTCGAGAAGGAGTTCGGCTTCCGCGTATCATTGGGCGCCTTCACCAAATTCTGGGAGGCAGTTTGCGCCGGGGCTTACATCGCCAAGCGCCAACGCGCCATTGGCCTAGCCGATGAAGTCGCCGCCGAGGCCCGCCAAACCCCCGGCGAATTCGACACCGCCACCCTCGACGCCCTCCGCCAGCGCGCCTTCGAGCTTGCCAGCGCGCCTGGCGCCAGCGCCAAAGACGTCAAGGGTATCTTTACCCTCTTGCTCAAATCGCGTGATCAACAACTCGAAGAGCGCCGCATCGTCCTATTAGAGGCCAAGGCCGCCCAGGCGGACAAGACCAAGGACATAGTCGAGTCCACGCTCACCCCCCAAGAGAAGGAAGCCAAGATCCGCCAGGTGTTTGGAATGTAAATGAGCGCAAGCGCAAAATATTTGCCGCCGTCGCGGCGGAAGAAAAAGGCCGGGCCGCCCAAGGTCGCCGCCGCCGCGCCCGCGGCATCCATTCCTGGTATCGCCAACTCGCCCACTCGCCCACTCGCCCATTCGTTTGAGATCAGCGTCCCCATCAGCCCGCGCAACCTCCTACTAAGCTATCAGCGCAAATTCGCCGATGATAACGCCCGCTTCAAGCTCTGGGTTGCCGCCCGACAAATAGGCAAAGATTTTACCGGTGGCGAGGAGGGTATCAGGGATTGCTATGCCTTTGATCTCGCCAAAGACAAAACCAATTGGCTCATCGGCGCCGCCGGCGAGCGCCAGGCGCTCGAATCCCTGTCCAAGTGGAAGGAATGGACCGAAGCCTACAAGCTGGCGATTGACGATTATATGGAAGAGCGCGAAGGTGGCAGCGAAACCCTGCTCAAATCCGCCACCATCCAATTTCCGCACGGCAGCCGTGTCATCAGTATCCCGGCGAATCCCGAAACCGTGCGCGGTTACAGCGCCAACATCTTCCTGACCGAATTTGCGTTCCTTGAGCGCCCGGACGACACCTGGCGCGCCATTGTCCCGTCCATCACCAATCCATTACGCGGGGGCCAAAAGAAAATCCGGCTGGTCTCAACGCCCAATGGTATTGGCAACAAGTTCCACGAGCTTTTCCGAAAAAACTACCAGGTCCCCGGATCCAAATGGAGCGTCCACCGCACCACCATCCACGATGCTGTTGCCGCCGGGTTGCCCATCGACATTGCCGAGCTCAAGGAGGCGATCGACGATCCCGAGGGCTGGGCGCAGGAGTTCGAGTGCGAGTTCATGGATACCGCGAGCGTCCTGCTCCCCTACGAGCTCATCGCGCCATGCGAATCCGCCATCGCCACCGAGACATTACCGCCGGAATTCTGGCAAGCCTCGGCTACCAATGCCGAGCCGATCGATCTCGGCATCGACTTCGGTCGCAAACACGATCTCACCGTTTGCTGGGCGCTCGCCTCGATTGCCGGCGCCATCCAGCTCACGCGCGAGGTATTGACCCTCGCCAAAATGAGCACCGATCAGCAGGTCGAGATCCTATCGCCCCGCATTGCCCGCGCCCGCCGTGTGTGTCTGGACTATACCGGCCCCGGCATTGGTCTCGGTGATTACCTGGTGCGTCAATTTGGCGAGTGGGATCCCACCGCCCACAAATTCGGCAAGATCGAGCTCTGCAATTTCAGCGCCACGTTCAAGCGCGAGATCTTCCCGAAACTCCGGATGGCCTTCGACCAGCGCAAGGTGATGATACCGATCAGCCGGGTCATCCGCGAGGATCTCCACTCGATGCACCGCATCACCACCGCCGGCGGCGACATTACCTATCGCGCCCCGCATACCGCCGATGGCCATGCCGATCGCTGCACCGCCCTGGCCCTCGCCGTCCGCGCCGGCGCCAATCCAGCCTTGGTCGGCCGCATCCTCGCTTTCCCTCGCGGCGGACAGCGCTCCGCCGCCCGAAAAGAAAGATCCGTAACAGCCTGAACCAAAGGAGAAACAATGGAGCCAAACCTGAATACCACCCCGCCGCCCGAGGCCGAAATCTTCGAGCAATGGGCCAAGATCGAGCTCACGGGTCGCAACGTCATCGCCGGCCTGGTCCGCAGCAAGAACCCGCTCGCGCCCCTGCTACGCGTTGACATCCCGGACGCCGCCGGAAACACGCTGTTCACCACGTTCGTCAATCCACAATCCATCTACCGACTCACGCCGGTTGATAAACAAATCGCCATCGGCCTGGCTGTGAAACTCGACGTACAACCCGTCACACGCTACAGCCTCACCCAATTCGCTAATACACCTGAACTCCCCGGCATTGGCGATGAGAACAGTGACAGTGGCATGGTTCACGATGACCCGGAAGACTGACATGTCGCCCACTCGCCCATTCGCCCTTTCGCCGGCTCGCGCCTTCAGCGCGCTCCGCGCCCTGCTCAATCGCGCCCAACCGCCCGAACCGCCCGCGCTGTCGGGAGCCACGCGACTCACCGATCTCATCAAGGGCGCCAACCGCTGGCGAGAACAGTACAATCCCCTGCGCGGCCTCGACATCACCCGCGCCATATCGTTGCGCGAGTCATTTCTGCGCGGCGAATACGCGGACATCCAATGGACGTATCACCATATCGAGCAATCCGATCCCGACCTATTCGCTCTGATCACCCGACGCATTAGCGCCATGGGCAAGCTCGATTGGGACATCCGCATTTGCGACCAGGACAAGCCGGGCTTTGACCAGGCAATCGCCGACAAGCAAGCCGCCTTTCTGAGGGAAACCTATGACCGAATCGACAACCTTCAGGAAGCCTTCGCCCACCTTGCCGGCGCCACCTTCCGGGGATTCGCCCTCCTGGAGAAGCATGGTGATGCAGGCGGCCCAATCACCCACCTTGAGCCCTGCGATGCGTGGAATATTGTTCGGGACGGCTACCGCGGCGAGTGGCGACTCAACCTCACCGGACAATCCACCACCTATCGAGCCATCGAGCCCCAATACAACATCCAGCCCGCCTCCTGGATCATCCGCGCCGTCCCCCGCCATCTCGATTGGATCGCCCTCCTGAAATTCGTCCGCGCCAACCTGTGCGAGAAAGATTGGGACGGCTGGATCGAGATTTATGGCGTGCCCGGCGCCACCGTGATCGGGCCGCCCAACATCCCGCCCGGCAAGGAAACCGAATACGAGACATCCGCCCAGGCCGTGGCCGAGGGTGGTACCGGTTACCTGCCCAACGGCTCGGATATTCGCTATCCCAGCGAAGTGCGCGGAGACTCACCCTTCCGCGATCGCCTCACCTGGCTGCGCGAGCAGCTCATCCTCGCCGGCACCGGCGGCCAACTCACCATGTTGAGCCAGCCCACCGGCCTCGGCCAGGGCGCCAGCGGCGAGCACGCCGATGTCTTCCGCGACATCGCGATCGCCGAGGGATTGGAGATCAGCGAGATATTCCAGCGCCAAATCGACAAACCGCTCCTGGCCTCCGAATTTCCCGGCCAGCCCGCCCTCGCCTACTTCCGCCTATGCGCTGAAGAGGAAACCGACGTCGGCGCCGTGGTGGCCCAGGTCTGCCAACTCAAGACCGCCGGTTATGCGGTGAGTGTCGAGGAGTTGAGCGAGAAGAGCGGCTATCAGATCGAGACGGCGGAAACGCGAGCCGGCGAATGGGCGAATGGGCGAATGGGCGACCAAGTAAGTGATAATCCGTCCGATCCGTCCGATCCATCCAGTCCATCCGACCCTGAGTCCGATGAAGAATCCAATCCGGAATCAAACGGCGAGCCCCTGCTCAACACCGCCGCCACACCGCTCGCCGCGCCAGTCGCCGACACCCCCACTCGCCCACTCGCCATTTCGCGTTTCTACGCCGCCCTTGCACAGGACATGCAGCCCGTACAAGAACGCCTTGCACGCATCCTGCAAATCAACGATCCCGTGATCATGGCGGCCAAATTGCAGGCCCTCATGGCCGAACTGCCGCAACTCGCCAAGGATCTCCTAGCCGATCCCGCCAGCGCCGCCGCCCTGCAACCCCTCCTCGCCGAATCCGTCGCCGCCGGCGTAGCGCAGGCTGCCCAGCCTGCTGTGTCGCAGACTGCCCAGTCTGCGCCCCGCACCTAACCAGAACCACCACCCGCATGCCCACCTCGCCAAATCCCTTTTATAGCGCGCCGCAAGCCGGATCCTCTCCTCACTCGTCGTCGCAGTCTCAAATCGAATTGCAACGCAATTCCGCGCAATTGCAACGCATCCACGCAATCAGCGGCATCTCGGTGTTGCTCAATCGCGACATAGCTTCCGCCACGTTCACGCCGCCAGCGGATGGATGGTATCAAGTCGCGCCTCTTGGTCAGCATCCCCACCCCAAAGGGCCGATCCAGGTGATCGACTCCGAAGCCATCCAGGCGATGCTTAATCGATTTGCCGAGGATTCCAAGCGCCCAAACTTCCCGGGATTACTTGTCGATTATGAGCATTTCTCCTGGGATCCCAGCAAAGAATCCCGCGCCGCCGGCTGGATCCAGGCATTACAGAATCGCGATGACGGTCTCTATGCCCAAATCCGCTGGACGCCAGCCGCCGATGCCGCCATCAAATCCGGAGAATATCGTCTTATATCGCCCTCATTCGCTCCCACTTTTGCGCCGATCACCAAACAGCAGGTTCGCCCGTTGCGGCTTGCTGGAGCGGCGCTCACCAACACACCAAACATTCAAGGGATGGTCCCCTTGAGCAACCGCCAGGATCTCCCGGCGGACAACAAACCTATGGACGAAACACGCAAAAAACTCGGGCTGTCCGCCGAGGCGACCGACGAACAAATCGCCGCCGCGGTAACCGCCCTCCACAACCGAGCCATCGCCGCCGAATCGCGGATCACGACCCTCGAAACTCAACTTGCCACTCTCGCCGATCAGGAGGCCGAGGCCACCCTGGCCCGCTACGGCAAACGCATCCCCGACGCCCAAAAGCCGGTCATCAAAACCATGCTGCTCAACAACCGCAAGGACACTATTGCCTTGCTGGAGTTGCTGCCGGATCCCGTCGACACCAAGACGGTCCAGACTGGCGCCTTGCTCAACCGCGCCCAAGCCGGCGTGCCGAACACGAGCCCGGCCACCGCGCAGGATGACACCGCCAAGGCTACCGCCCGCCGTGTCAAGGCCCAGGCCATCCAAGCCCAGACCAAATGCACCTGGGACGAAGCCTGGAGCGCTGCCGCTTAATCCATCACCAAGAACCAGGCACCAAGAACAATTCAATAATTTATGAACGGAATCGTTAAAGAAAAAGCTATTTTCAGCCTCAACCCAGCCGCCGACTACTCGACCAAGCTGGGCTATTTCGTGCTGGTATCCGCCGGCACGGCCACCATCACCACCAGCGCCAGCACCCATCCTTTCGGGGTCATTCTGGATGGCGGTGTTGGCTCCAGCGACAAGATCTCTGTTGGCGCCTGCGCCGGCGGCGGATCGCTCGGCACTGTCCGCGCCAAGCTTGCCGCCTCATTGGGAGGCATTGTGGTGCAAGGCACCAACCTGATCATCACCACGGCCGGTACGCTCGATTACGATCCCGGCTCCGGCGCCCGCGTCCAATGCGCCCAGGCCATGGAGGCCGGCGTCGCGGACGAGATTATTGAGGTCTCGCTCTTTAAACCGGTCAGCCTCAGCTAACCAAGCGCCCATAACCAAGCAACAGCAACCAATAACTCAATCTATGGAAATTATCCTTGTCCTCACAATCGCGGTCGCGTTGATCGCTTGCCTCGCTCTTACCGAGGTTTCCGTCGTCGGAACCGATCCGATGCTGACAAACTACGCCCAAGGTTACGCTCCCAGTGTCAACCAGGAGGAGCTTTCATTGGCGAGCGCGCTGGCACCCCGCGTTCCGGTCCCGGCCTATTATGGCCGTTACGCCAAGGCGGATCTCAAGAATCAGATTGTTGTGCCCGATACCGCGCGCGGAATTGGAGGCAATGCGACGCGCATTGCCTATACGGAGAGCGATGGCAACTACAATTGCAAGCCTCATGCTTTGGAAGCAACCATCGATGTCGTCGAACGCGGTAAAGCGGGTCCAAATGCCGACATGCGTTTGGAAAAATCCAAAATCCGAACCCTGCTCAAAAAGGCCACACTGGCTCATGCTTTGCGTGTGGTGGCTGTGGCGCATAGCGCCACCGCTGTGGCTGGTAAAGGAGTCTGGAGCAATCCGGACATCGATCCCATTGCCGAGCTCAACGAGCAAATTATTGCTGTCCGCGACGCCACTGGCGGTATTCTCCCGAATCGACTGGTGATGGACCTGGCCATCTTCGGCACGCTCCACGCCCATCCCAAAGTTAAGCCGCGCCTGCCCACCACCTTGGTCAATTCCCTCACGGGCGCCCAACTGGCCGCCATGCTCATCAATCCGGCCATCAAGGTCATCGTGGGAACCACCATCAAGGACGCCACCAAGCTCGGAGCGACATCGAGCAAATCGGCTGTGCTCGCCACCGATGTCTACCTCTATGTGTCCAGCGATGAGCCCGGCCAGGACGATCCGAGCTGGATGAAGTGTTTTGTGGCGACGGATTCGTTCAGCAACATCGAGGCTGTCCGCATGTACTGGGATGACAAGTGCCGCTCCGACGTGATCGCGGTCGACTGGACTGAAGACATCCAAATCACCGGCTCCGCTTGCGGCGTCCGCATCGCCGTCACTTAATCGACCGACGCTGGCCATAACCCACTCACCCATCATCAATCAACACCCGATTATGATCACCAAATTCAAACGCTTCACCCTCGCCGGATTCTGCCTGCTCTGCTTGCTCTGCCTCGGTATCAGCGCCAGCGCCGCCGAGTTTTTCACCGGCCCCACCCGATTGGGCTCCTTTCTCACCAACGCATCAGTCACCATCACCAACGAAACCACGCGCACGTTTAACGGCGCTGGGATTAGCCTGCCGGCCAACAACGATGGCATTGCTATAAGCCCGGTGATGGTGACCACCAATTCTGCCGCCGTCGATGCGATCACGTTCACCTTTGAGGTTAGCATTGACGGCACTAACTATTGCACACTCACGCCGTTTACATATTCGCCGAAGTTGAATGGCACGACGACTGTGATCGGATACACCAATTGGGGGAAGCCGCTATTGGCTAACGCTAAATATATTCGGCTTAAATCGATCGCAACGGCCGCTGGGACGAATACCCTGACGGTATCCGCGCTGGAATACTCATTCGCGACTCCATAACACACGGCCGTCGCGGAGCAAAAAAAGTTCTGTACCCTTATGGCGAACGGACGGATTAAACCCAAAACCCAAGTCCCAATTGGACGCGCTCACCGCCCGTTCGCCATTTTCCATTCTCCATTCTCCATTTTCCATTTCCCGAAATGAGCTGGCTCGCCGTCACTGAAGACGATCTCCTGACCGTCATGAACAGCCCCGAGCTGGAGGCCATCCGCGCCGCCGCCCTGGCTGTGGGCCAGGACGATCCCGTGGCTCCCACCATAGCCCAGGCTGTGGACATGGTCCGGGGCTATGTCGCCGGTTACCGCGCTAATATACTAGGCGCCGCCGGCACAATTCCCCAAAAGCTCCTGCCCACCACCATCGACATCGTCGCCTACCGATTGCCTAGTCGTGTGGGATTGGAGCCTAGTGAAAGCCGCCGCTCTCTCTACAATGACGCCCTGGCGCTCCTGGCCCGCGTGTCTGTCGGCACCTTCGCCATCGAGGAACCCACCACCGAAGACACCGAGACCCAGGCCGCCCCCAGCCCGCGCATGACCGGCAAAACCCTCACCTACACCCGCGATAACCAAGACGGATTATGATGGAGACGAAACGGCGAATGGGCGAATGGGCAAAACGGCGACACACTCCGGACGCTTGTCCGCAAATCACCCCGTCTCCCCGTATCCCTGTTGTGCCAATCGGAGTCCCCTTACCACTATGACCACACCACGATTTTTGCGCTCACTCACCTTTGCGTCCCTGCTGTCCCTGCTATCCCTGTCGTCCCTGCTGCTGCACCCGCCCAAGGCCCAGGCAACCGACTACGAGCCCGCCACCACCACCAGCCAGAAAACCGATGATCAATGGGACCTCCTCTGGCGCATCCTGGCCCGACTCAACGCCGGCCTCGGCACCACCGGATCCGGCGGCGGCGGCGCCGGCACCAACACCATCCAATACCTCACCGGCCAAGCCACTAATCTACTTGGCTTATTCATCTCCACCACCGCCAACGGATTGCTCCAAACCACCAACGGCAACCTTATCGGAGTCACCACCAACACCGTGGCCGCAACCAATGGCACCTGGATTGATCTCGATTACATTCAAATCCGCCAATGCACCAACACGTCCATCGATGTCTGGGTTTTTACCCAGGATCCCGGCGCGGCCTGGACCAATGGACTCCCTATTAACATTGCCAGCATCACCGCGCTACCCATAGGACCAATCCCACTCAACTCGGCCACCGGCAGTTTCGGGCGCTCCACCACCGCTGGTACCGGCACAACCTACACCTATGCCTGGAACGGCCGGCGCAATCTTTACCTGCCCGGCACCAATATTTGGTGTTTCTGGATCGCCCGCACCAGCGGCAACACCAACGCGCCCGGCGCATCCCAATACGATCCCTCCGGGACCAATTGCCCCATCCTCATCGGTTACACCCGGACCCGCTGGTAATATGTTCACCCGCCGCTCATTCCTAAACCGCCTGGCCCTGCTGGCCGCGCCGCTGATTCTCCCGGCCAGCGCCTACGCGTTTAGCCGACGTCACCAAAGCATCCTACGCGATGTCGAGACCAGCGAGATCGGAACAATTCTGCGCACCGGATTTTCGGCGGATAAATTCACGGAAGTCGGCTCACCCAATATCTCCTACGCCAACGGGGTGGCCACCGTCACTGCCAACACCATCGACGCACGCGGCCGCTATGTCTGGTATTCAGACGTATCCGGATATTACGTCCCCAGCGAGGACATGGAAATCAGCGTCTGCTACGAGCACGACGTCTATGGTGCCGCGAGTTATGGAGCCTATCATGGATTGATCCCCGCCTCTTACGACACCAGCCGCGGCTACGGCGTCCAGGCTGGCAGCACCACAGCGGTCCCAGCCCAGGCCATTTTGCAGCGCGTCACACCGACCGCCGCTTTCACGCTCCAGACCAGCGCCAACGGCGTTCTGGCCGCCGGAGAGAAAATGAAGGCCACCGTCCAATTCGACAAGTGGAAGTGCCGGGCAAAAGTGCAAAACCTCAACCGTGGCGGAATTACCACCACCGCCTGGCACACCATGGGATTGGCCACTGACATCATCCCGACTATTGCGACCGTCGGCGTGCGCTTCGTCGGCACCAATAGCGGGACGCTAGTCACCAAGGTCAGTGATTTTGAAATTCGCTCAACGGCATACGCCCCGTCCTTGGCTCTCGTAATTGGAGATTCCATCGCCCAAGGCGCCGCCGGAAATGAAAACACGCGCTACGTCTCGCTGCTCAATCATCACGTCCGTGAACGCGGTCATGTTTACAGTGGTAGCAACTCCTACGATCGCACATCGGACGCGATCAAGAAATTGTGGTACCTGCGATTCTATCGACCCTGGAAAGTCGTCCTCGGTACCTGGGGCAACAACATGATCGACGATCCGTCCTGGAATGCCACAGCACAAGCCGAAGCCACCCAAATTGTCAATTACTGGGAGGCTCTGGGAGCGGAAGTAATCATCCTGCAACCCACTCCCCGCAACGCCATAAACATGACTCCGCTGGTCACCTGGTTAAATGGTCTGCGTGGCCGTTTCAAGGTGATCGATCTTTTCAATCCATTGCGCGGCGCCGGCACCGGGCTGGCCGATATATACAATGGACCCAATGGCATCGGCGACGGCGATGGCGTCCACCCCAACGATCTCGGTCACAAGACCATGGCCGATATCATCATCGCCAGCGGCGCCCTGAATTAATCACGCGCATGTCACCCACTCGCCCATTCGCCCACTCGCCGTCTCGCTCTTAAATGCCCGCCCCATTCACCACCGCCCTCGCCAGTCTCGCCCGTCGGACCATCATCCCGGCGGACCTATCCTCGCGCGAGTGGAATGCGGTGGCGCCCCAGATCCGCGCGCGCGCCTTTTTCTCCGCGCGCGTCACGATTGCGGAGCTCCTGCAAAAGCTCAAAAACACCGTTGCCACCATCCTAAATCCCCAGCCCGGCGAACGCCTGCATGTCCCTGAAGTCCCTGGAGCCCCTTCCGTCCCTGTGACAGAGGGCATCGACCAAGCCACCGCCCGCCTGGCCATCAAAGATTACCTGCGCTCCACCGGCTACGCTCCCGAGCCCGGCCAGTACGGCACCCTCCAGGACCTATCCTCGGACGCCCGTATCAACCTGCAGCTCCGCACCAACGTCGAAACCGCCCAAGGCTACGGCCAATTCGCCCAGGGCCAGCAAGACGACATTCTCCAGGCATTCCCTTGCCAAGAGTTATTCCGCGCCGAAGACCGCAAAGAAAAGCGCAACTGGCCCCAACGCTGGACCCTCGCCGCCCAGATCGCCCAGGATCCCAAAGCCCTCTACGCGCTCACCGTCCACGGCCGCATGATCGCCCGCAAAGACAGTCGCATCTGGCAGGAGCTGGGCAACCTGGAAGACGACAGCCTCGGCAACCCCTATCCGCCTTTTGCATTCCAGTCCGGCATGTGGGTCCGCGACATCGGCCGTCGCGAAGCCGTCCAACTCAACCTGATCGATCCCGGCGCGACCGTCGCGCGCCAGGAGCGCACCCTGAACGACACACTCGAAGCCAACACCGCCGACATGAGTTGGGAGCTCCGCGACGCCCTCATGGCCGATCTCGGCCCCAACTACCAACGCGACTCGGACGGCGTAATCCGCCGCATTTAACATGGATACACAGGATATACAGGATGGAGAAAAAGGATTTCAGGTCTTATCCTGTTCATCCTGTCCATCCATGTAAATTATGTCTTTCTCAATCACAATCCAAGACGACGTCACCCCGGTCCTGAACCAGTTCCGCGATCGCCTGCAGGGCCGCAACATCAACCCGGTGATCGCCCGGGCGGCCGCCAACACCGTCCGCGCCCACTTGTTCGATCTCGATCGCCAGCGCATCAACAAATTCGGCGCCGCCCGCAGCCATTTCTACAGCCAGGCCGCAAAATCGGTGCACCACGAAATCGGACCCGACTCCGTCGCCGTCCATATCAGCCATATTGGCGCCGCCCAACGCTATTACGGCGGCACCATCCGTCGGCTCCGCGCCAAGGCGCTCACGATCCCCGCCTGCGCCGAAGCTTACGGCAAACGAGCCCGCGAATTCAACCATCTCATGTTCACGCTCCTCGGCGGCAAAGGCGGCAAGCCGGCCCTCGTTGAAGCTGACCGAACCGCGATCAAAATCAGCAAGAAAACCGGCAAAGTGAAAGCCGAATTCAAGCCCGGCGGCAAAGTCTATTACTGGCTGGTTCCCAAAGCCGTCCAGCAAAAAGATCCATTCATGCTTCCCACCACGCTTCAAATGACCGCAGCCTTGACGAACGCCCTCGAAGACTACCTAACCCCATGAACCCAATGGAAAAGGAAAAATGGAAAATGGAAAAGAATCGGACTCTCACAGTCTGCCGCCTTCGTTTTTCCATTCTCCATTCTCCATTCTCCATTTCTTGAAATGAGTGCCGAATCCACCCTGACCGACGCCCAGACCGAGCTTGCCGCCCGCATCGCGAGCGATCCCTACTTCGTAGACATCCCGGTCCTGACGGACCGTAAGGCGGACCTGGCGACCACGATCCAAAAGAACCTTGGCACCATTACAACCAAGGGCGGCAAGATCGGTCTTGCGGTCATAGTTATGCAGCCGGTGGCCAGTGTCACCAGCGGAAACCTCCCCATACCGCGCATGATGATGGATCTCACCGTGCGAGTCCTTGAAAATGTCCTGATCAATTCGGGCGCCAACGGCACCGGCAAGCCGGCTGCCAACGTCGCCCGCAAGCTAGTGGATATTTTGCATCTCTACCGCGCCGATGGTTTGATTGGCATGCTCCAACCCAAGCCCCAGACCATCATCCCGGTCGAAGACCTCATCGCGCCAGTCGCTTACGAGGTTCAGTTCACCAGCGAAGAGCTTTCCCGCGGCCAGCAATACACCGCGTTCAAGTGCGCCCAGGTCGCGCTTTCATCCTCCGGATCCGCTTTGCCCTACACCATTAGCCTGAGCTGTGCAACATCTGGGTCCTCCATCTATTACACCCTGGATGGCACCTATCCCGGCGGACAAGCCGGATCCACCGCCGCGCTCTACAACAGCCCGTTCGCCGTTAGCACCGCCTGTACCCTGCGCGCCGTCGCGAGCAAAACAGGCTTAATCCACAGCGACCCCATCTCATACACCATCACCTAACCCAATGGACAATGAACAATGGAAAATGGAAACAAAACCATGGGCTCCGCTGCCCGCGTGTTTTCCCATTCTCCATGCTCCATTCTCCATGCTCCATTAATCCCCCATGGCAGTAACCCGAACCACCGTTGTCGCCGGCCCGGCGATTGTCCAATTTGCCAGCTATAATTTCTACTCGGAGGGCGACATCACCGTCACGCTCGCGAGCCAAACCGACGACGTAATGACCAGCGTTTACGGCAAGGTCGACGAACGCATTGTTGACCGCTCCGCCATCATCTCATTCGTCCCCACCGAGATCGAGGAGGCCAGTCTCCCCATTCTTTGGCCCTATGGGAGCACCACGCCTGGCACCAGCATCTTTACCACCGATGCGCCCCTGGTGATCTATACCCTCGCTGGCAAGACCATTACCTTCACCAGCGCGGCGGTAACCAAGCTCCCCTCGCTCCGCCTGGCCGCATCCGGCACCATGCTGGGCGCGATCGAATTCACCGCCATCGGCAAGGATAACGCCGAGTGGTCCGACGCCGCCAGCATCGGCACCGTCGCCAGTCTCGCCTGGACTGATCCCGCCACCTATACGCTCACCGCCATCCGCAATGATGTTTACACCGCAAGCTGGGCCGCTTCGGGCGCCTGGTCGAGTTTTACCACCGAGGACGGTTTCAGTGTCGATTTCAACCTTAGCCTCAAACCCATCGTGACCGATGCCTATGGCACGATCAAAATGCTGTTTAGTAATCTCGAAGTCATGGTGAAATGCAAACCGTTGGGCGCCGGCGCCACACCCATCGCCGAAGCCGAACTCCTCGCCGGCCTTGGCTGGCAGGACACCGGAGCCGCCCGCGGTCGATCGCTCAACGCCTTCGCGAACAACTACGATATGACCATCACCGGCGCCGCCAGCTCCGGCCAGACGCCGAAGCAAAAGCTCACGTTCACGCTCAAAAACGCGAGCATGAAAACCGCCGGCATGCAGTTCGGTCGCGAGATATTGCGTAACGGCGAGGTAGGCTGGATCGCCACCCGCGAATCCGGCACCGGACTCTACACCGTGACCCTCACCTAAAACAAAACCACAGAACACACAGAACACACAAAAAAATCAGGTCTTCATCCGTGTATTCCGTGTAATCCGTGGTTTAAACGGCTTTGAAAATCACCGCCATAGACACCAGCACCACGCCCGCCACGCGCGTGGTCCTCGCCGATCACTGGTCCAAGCCCGTAATCGCCTACCACGAGCGACCGGGCTTCGCCTGGGAGCTCCAAGACGGCACCCGCTGGGACAACGCGGATCCCGTCGACCGCGCCAATGTCCGCACCACGATCTCCTTCACTGTCACCTACTCGCTCGACTCCATTCCCCAGGCCGAAGTCGAACTCCACGATCTCCGCGACCGCACCCCGCGAATCGCCCGCATCGAACTCGAGTCCGCCAGCGACACCGAACGCCGGATCCGATATATCGCCAACGCCGCCACCGAAATCACCGATCTCTCCTATGAGGGTCTATCGATCTACGTGAGTTACCAAATCACCGGAGGCGCCATCGTTAGCTCAGTCTGATTCTCCATTTTCCATTTCAGCCCATGATCTACAACACCGACATCGCCCGCATCCGCTTCCAAATCGAGAAACACACCGGAGCGGTCGAAACCCTCTCCTCCGGCCAGCCTGAATTCTGGAAGGGCGCCGACTGGCGAATCGACCTCGGCGTTTTCTTGGGCAATGTCGCCGTCGACACCACCAAGTGGGCGACCATGAACCTCCAGGTCAAGCCCCTCAACGATTTCGCCGCCACTCCGTTACTCAACGCCACCCTTTCCAGCGGATTCGCCAACGATCTCACCTTGGATACATGGCTCGATGGCACAAAGCAGCACTGCACCTTCACCTTTACTGGCACCCAAACCGTCGCCCTCAATCTCGGCGGCGCCCTAAGCAAAGAATTCTCCCTCATCGTCTGGGGCGCCAGCAACGACGCCACCGCCAAGCAAATCGTGATAGGTGTCGTGACCATCAAAGTGGTCGAAGCCGGCATCGGCAGCGGCGCGGGATAAGTAGCGCAGGCTGCCCAGCCTGCTGTATCGCAGGTTGCCAACCTGCCTGAGACTCATGATCTACACCCAAGAGACGATCCGTCTGGAAGCCCGCCTGGATACCCACGGCTCCATGCTGAGCGCATGGACCAGCGCCACGCCCGCCCTGTGGCGCGGCGGCTCCTGGCGCTTCGATCTCGCTTGTTTCGTGGATGATGTCCTGGTCGAAGTCTCCGGCCTGGCCAGTCTGACCCTGGAGATTAAGGCACTCTCTAATCCCACTGGCGCCGCGATCCTCAGCAAAACCATCGATTCCAGCCTAATCGACAACGACACCACGATCGCCACCTGGAAGGCCGGCACAGCCCAGCATGCCTATTTCGAGTTCTCCAACGTTGACACCAATCTCGATCTCGCCGGCGCCAACACCGCCAATTTCTTTCTAACAATCAAAGGCCAGACCAACGAAGTTCCTAGCAAACGAGTCATCATCGGAGTCAGCATCCTCCGTGTCGACGAAGCTGGCGCCAACGACACCGCCCCGCCGGCGGCCGGCGATCCCGACTACTACACGAAAGCCCAGGCCGACGCCCAATTCATTCAGGACATCGCCGTCGAATCCCCCATCGAATCGACCGGCGGACGCTCCCCAACTCTCAGCCTGGCGCCAGGCACTGTGGTGGGCCAGCTCCTCATGTGGGACGGCGCCGCATGGATCCCCGGCAACGTCGGCGGCGATCTCCTGGTCCTCTGCGCCGAGGACGGTAAACTCTGCCCGATTACCGCCTATCTATTGCCCGACGGCAAACACGCCATCGGCCTCGCCGAGCCAGCCAATTAGTCCCATGCATACCCCATTAATGCGACACATCCGAATTCTACTGATCACCTTTTCCATTCTCCATTCTCCATTCTCCATTCAGGCAGCCCTCACCAACCAAACCATCGCCGTCAGCACGGACACCAACGGCAACCTCCTCAACGATTGGGCCACCAACCAAGTACGCCAAAAGCTCGGACTCTCAAACGTCGTCACCGCCATCGAGGCCACCGCCCCACTCACCGTTACCGCCTCCAATCCCGTCACTCCTATCCTCGCGATCCCGGCCGCCACCACCAATGCCAACGGCCACATGACCTCCAACCATGTGCAACTCCTATCCACCGCCCTGCAGCCCTATCAGGGCGATGCGCGTTACGTGATGGAAGAGACAGATCCGGTCTTTAGCCAACATCCGGCGGCTGGAATAAACAACACCCTGATCGACTGGATTTCGGAAATGCACGAATACTGGGGTGATCACCGCGTCGCCGGCTACCTCACCAACGAGCCCTCCTGGGAGGCCAGCCCGTTCTACGGCCTCGACGTAACCAATCTGCTAAACTGGGACTTCGGCTGGGAGCACGCACTGATCCAAGGCAACCCCCACAACACTGGCATCACGAACATCTCCGGCCTCACCGACGCCCTTGACGCCAAGATGCCTTATCTGGCCGGCACCAATCCTGGTGATAACTGGGTCTGGAACGGCACCAACTGGGGACCCGGCACGCCACTCGCCGGTGGCACCGGCGCCGTGATCACCGTGAGTCATCCCCTCACACTGACCGGCCCGGAAACCAATCAAGTCCTCGGGATCCCCGCCGCCGGAACCAACGTCGACGGCTACATGAACAGCAACCAAGTCCAAGCCATCGCCACCTTGCAAGCCCAAGGCGATCACCGCACTAACGGTTATGCGATCGCCAGTGGAGTATCCAATCTGACAGCCCGTTTCATTAGCCAGAGCAATATTGTCGCAGGCTCAATTATCGACACCGGCAATGCTCTCACATTGGCTGCATCGAATGCCACCGCGTCCTTATACCGTTCGGGCGTCGATAGTCTGATGTCGGTTTACGACCGTTTCGGAAACAATTACCTCCTTGCCCTCACCACATCAAATAATGCCTATCTGCAAACACTAACCAACCTCCACCTGGTCGCCTATTATGGCAGCATATTCACGCACAATCCTGACGGGAGCTATCATCTCGCAGGTGTGAACACCGCGGGGGTATACTCCATAGCCGCTTACTCCCAGGCCGGAGCGGGCATACTCGACCTCCGCTCCAACGACTCCTGGACCGTGCAAGCCCGCATCAATGCCGGCGGTGACTCCTATTTGCTCGGCCGGATGGCCATCGGCGAAACCACCCCGCAATCACAGCTCACTTTGTTTTCCGGCACGCTTGGCACCAACTCCGGAGATTTCCAAAACCTATACGACGCCTGGAATTATAGCGGCAACGCAGACCAGCTTTTCCTTCAATCCCTACGCACATCCGCCGGATCCTCCTGGGTCACGGCCAGCAAACGTTTGTTGCACCGAGTGGATTCAACCGACATGAGTTGGATACAATGGAATCCTCCAGGATCCTATGGAGGTTTAGCTTTTGGGAATGACATTTACGAACTGGCGCGATTAACGCCATCGGGCAATTGGGGGATATTAACCAATGATCCGGCCTATCCCCTGGATGTTGCCGGCACTATTCGCGCCCATGGCTTTGTGCTTCAATCTGGTGGCTATCGTGTATGGGATACCAACATGCTCCAGTTCGGCGCCACATCGACCAATATGGCCCGTGGTAATCACACCCATTCTGGAGTCTATGAGCCCACCATCACTACCGGCCCGGCAACCAACGTCATCTTCGCCGACAAATCGAATGGCCCCCAGCAATGGACCAACGTGGCGGGCAAGCCAACCACCTTCCCCCCATCCGCCCACAGCCAAACCTGGGGCACAATCACCGATACCGACTGGCTGACAAACTCACTCGCATCGATCTCCAACGCCAACGCCTGGGCGACCAACTCCATTCTCGCCGCCAGCAACTCCGCCTATGCCGCCATGATTGTCGCCATTGCCTCCAGCAACGCCAATTATTGGGCGACCAACGCAATCCTCGCCGCGTCAAATTCCTCTTACTGGGCCACTAACGCCATCCTTGCATCGAGTAACCAAGCCATACTTGCGACTCTGGCCGCCCTCGCCGCCAGCAACTCCACTTATTGGCTCACCAACCAACTCGCCAACAAAGCCCCATTGGGCCTGGACACCAATGTCTACGGCCTCCAATTCGGTGGCGGCAGCCTGACCAATGTCAGCACCACCAACCTACCCATCGGAACCATCACCGGACTTCAGACCGCACTGGATGGTAAACTAAGCACGACTCACGCTGGGGTTTTAGTAACGGATGGAGTAACCGGTCATTTGACATACAACGAGTACCTATGGCTGCATAACTCCATCGTGGATAACACCGCCGCGATCGCCACCAAAGCGGCAACCAATCATACCCACAACACAACCACCGTAAAATCGACCTATGGTATTAACGAGGGTGCGCCTGTCGAAGTCCGTAAAGCTGACGGAGGCACTGTCTGGATCTATCCCGCCGTCGGCCTTTTGTGGGATAATGTAACCGTCTATACCCCATAATCGCCCACTCGCCTATTCGCCTATTCGCCCATTCGCCCATTCGTTTTTTCCATTCTCCATTCTCCATTCTCCATTTCCCCCAAAATGCCCGACCTCATCTACACCATCAAATCCCAGGCCGAACTCGCCGGCGCCGAGGCCGCCGCCGCCGCCCTGGAAAAACAGATCGGCGCCGCCAAGGCCGCCGGCAAGGATTTCGCCGCTCTGGATACCCAGTTGCAACGCGCCCGCGACACGATTGCAACCTATCAGAAATCCGCCGAAAAAGGTGCCGAGGCCACCACCGCCGCCGGCGAGGCCGCGAAGAAAACCTCCGCGCCCATTGCCGGTCTCGCCCGTGTGTTTGGCGAGCTTAACCAGCTTGTCCCCGGCCTGGGCGCCCTCATGCAGGCGGCCTTCAGCCCCATCGGCGCCGCCGTCTCCCTGGCCGTCACGGCCATCACCCTATTTCGGACCCGCATGGCGGAGCTGAATGAGGAATTCCGACGCCTAAGCGAAGAGTATGCCCAACCCCTCAACAATCGTCTCCAAGCCCAGCGCGAGCACGTGGTGGCCAACGCCACCGCCATGGCCGATCTCCGCAATCGCCTCGCCGAAGCCGCCCGCGGCGAGCAAAACTTAAAGGACCAAACCGATGCCGCCATCGCCGCCTTTACGCGCCAGGTCAGCAACAGCAAAAGCCTTTCCGAAGCCCTCCAGCGCAACGAAATGGCCGCCCTGGAAACGCTCCACTCCAACAAGCTGATCAGCGAGCAACAATTCGAGCAAATGAAGCTCGCGTTCCAAATCTCCGCCCGCCGTAAATCGCGGGAGTTTGAGGAAAAGGACGAGCTCACTAAAATCATGATGCGAAGGCGAATATTGGAACAAGCCAAGGACGCCCAACCGGAGCTTGAAGCGGACGCTAAAGCAAAACTCTCCGCCAAGCTTAAAGCCGAAGAAAACCTTGCCGCCGCCGCCACTCCCGCCCAGGTGGAAGCGCGCCTGCAAGCTGCCAAGACCGAAATGGCCCGAGTCAACGCGCTGCTACCCGGATCCGTGGTAAACCAATATGGCGAACTCGGCCCTTACCGAAGCCGTGACGATATCCTAGCCTGGATGAATCAGCGTGTCAGCCAAGGACTCCCGGTCAACGTCAGCATGCCCAAATATTATAAATGGTCGCGCGCAACTCAAGACCTCTCACTCGCTCAGCGAGAGTTTAATCAGAATCCCGCGCTCCGAAAACGATTTCAAGAGGAAGTCTCCGCCGCATCGGTGGCCTCGGATCTCGCCAGCAATCGCGCCATTAGCGCTCAATCCTTTATCACCACCGAGTCCCGCGAAGTCCCCCGCGCCGAAGCCGCCGCCCGATCCACTCGCGAAGCAAACGCCCAAATCGAGCGAATGAACCTCCAGACAGATGTTATGACACGTTGGGGCGAGCAGGGAGGGCCACAATGGCAATCCGCCTTGCCAGCCATTCGGGGCATTTTACAGGCCAACCGCCAAGGCAACCAGGAAACCGCCGGCCTATTTCGCGACATACTTTCCAGCGTCCAAGCCAATAACCAACTTATCATCCAATTCCGAAACCTACTCCGTCAAAACCGAGGCTGGAACACCCTCAATCGCGGTATGCAATAACGTAGCGCAGGCTGCCCAGCCTGCTGTGTCGCAGGTTGCCAACCTGCGCTGAATCCCAGCCCACCCAGTATGTCAATCTGGTCACTATCAATCAACGGCGCTCCCGCAATCTCCCCCGAATCCCTCCACCTCGCCGGCCTCCGCCGCCACTTGGCGAACCAAGACATTGACACGCTCACTTGCGTCGCCTTGATCCCTTTCGACACTTCGCCCGGCCTGGAAGTCGATGACCAGGTCATCCTCTATCGCGACGCGACGGTCTGGTTTTCCGGCCTTGTCACTCAACTCGCTCACTCCGCCAATGTCATTCGCCAATCCATCTCCATCACCGTCAGCGGCCCCCATTATTATCTAAACAACCGGGTTTATCGCCAGGAATGGGCCATGCTGCAATCCGACCAATCCTACGACGCCGCCCGCACCTCGCATCTTTTCTTGGGCCAGCGCGTCAATTGGACACCCTATCCGCCGGATCCGCCCACCACTGTCTACGCCGCCATTAGCGAGATCATCGATGACATCCTGACCTATGCTGAAGACCTTGGGGATCCCATCGCCCATGACATTACCAATCTTCCCACCGAAATGGTCATCCCGGTAATCGAAGAGCGAGACATCACTTGCGCCGAAGCCATCCGCCGCATCCTCCGCTGGATCCCCGATACCATAGCCTGGTGGGATTACTCCACCAGCCCAAATCCAACCCTAAGATTCTCCCGACGTTCCGGACTCACCGCCACCACTCTCAGCCTCGGCACGCCACCACTGGCTGAAATCGAGCTCACTCCACGGACGGATCTCCTGGTGTCCTGCGTCTCGCTCACCTATCAGCGCATGGACACTGTCGATGGTGTCAATATCCCGCTTAACACCGTCGACACTTATCCAATCGATAAGACCGGCAATGAGCGTTACGCCTATGTGGCCACCATCGATCTCAAGGGTGGCTATACGAACACTCTCAGTTCTAAAATAGTTGCCGCTAGCATCGATATCTCTACCTGGGCTTTTTGGGGATCTCATCATGCCGCCATTATTGAGGGCCAAGTTATCACGTTTGAGTTGCTCTCCTATTCCGGCACTATGGCGAACCCAGCCGATCCAGACAGTCCTGATATTGCTTGGGACAACGTCACCTATCCACGGGAGATGATCAAAGGCGCCTGGTACTCCTGGATGGCCCCTGGTATCGTCGCCAACAAAGCTACTATCCGCTGCCGCGCCCGCATCACTTACCAGACGCACGACGGCGGATCCGGCCAAACCGATGTCCGCATCGAGGACCTAACCGCAAGCATCATCGTCACCAATGCCCCGGTTGGATCCAATACCTACGACACCGTCAGTGAGTCCGAGACCGGCGAGCAAGTCCCCACCGGTCTCGCCCAATCGCTTTACGAGAGTCTCAGCACCCTCCATTACAGCGGACGCCTAACCCTCCGCGAGGCGGAATGCGGCGACGCCCACCCCTCCATTGTCAATTGGCTCTCGCGCGCCATCAACATCGATCAGTCCGCTATGTCCGATTGGGCCACCATGCAGGCCATGATCCAGACTGTCGACGAGATCATTGATACCGGCGAAACTACCCTCACGCTTGGCCCGCCCGAGCATCTCAGTCCCCAGGATTTGGTCCAATTGCTCCTCATGACTCGCCTGCGCCATAAATACACCAATCCCGGAGTCCAGGCCGCCGGCATCCTGCAAGCCACCGCCAGCACCGATATCACCCCCATCGGATCCGGCGCCGGCGTCGGCAATTCCCAGGGAGCCAAGGGACATGAAAAACTAAGCGTGGCCAAGACCACCACCGTCGGCGAAACCGCCGTCCTTGCCAAGCTCGCCTTGGATGCCACCGGAGGCGCCTGGAAACTCAACGCCACCGCCGGCGGATCCGCCTCATCCGGCGGCCAGGAAATAAGCCTGGAGTCCGGCCACGCCACCGCCGGCAAACTCATCCGCATCCGCACCGTCAAATATTGCATGGACGTCGGCCCCAAAGCCGGAGAATCCCTCGACATGGATCTCCCCTGCAGCCTCCCCCGCGACTCCGAAGGCACCGAATACAGCCTCACCACCGGCGAGGCTATCTAAGTCCCCATTTCGCCCACTCGCCCATTCGCCCACTCGCCCACTCGCCCACTCGCCCACTCGATCAGCCCTATGCCCCTCGGAGGATGTCAATGCTGCGCCGGCCAAAACTGCCCCCTCAACATCCACAGTTTCGCCATCTTCGGCGGCCGGCCTGGCAACCTAAACAACGCCCCCACGGATACGCGATATCTGCAAAGCAAAGAAACCTATCGCGAGTGGGGCGTTGACGCCGACGGCAAAACCTACGATTACACGAAGACGATCCTCTGGACCTATCCCAAATATGCCGTCCACCACCCCACACGCACGGTCATCGCCCAAACCAATACCGGCGACACGGGCAATTACGAGCACCCCGATAAGCTGATTGCCTATACCAAGACCGGAGCCTACTTTTTCCCGATTGCCGACGCTGGCACAGTCACCAATGAGATAGCCATCTATGAGTATGCTTATTCATCCGGTGGATACTCCTATAATCTCCGCGCCAGCCGAGTATTCACCCAGCCAATAACCTGGTCCCAGTTGTGGGCCAAAGCGCTTGCCTGCCACAAGCTCCACCCACCCAGTCTATTTGTCAGCCTAAACGACATCCAAATCGATGGGCGAAGTCTGGTCAAACACCGCTATCTCTACCATTACCTGGACTCCGCCGGCGCGCCTAAATCGATCCTGGCCCCAACCGACGAAGAATTCAGCACCCTATGTGGTGACGCCGACTCGATTCTCTCGATCAAAGGAGACATGGCCGATGTTGATTATATCCAGACCTTTACGGCCGCCACCGAGCCTATAAGCTGCTATGAAGGCAACGCCACCCTCGAAGTCGACAATCTAACTGGCTTCGGCCTATGCGGAGTTGATTACCCTATCCTGGATATCTATTGGAGCGTCCTCCCTCAATGTCCCCTAAGCGACGCCATCTGCCCCAACACCGTTGGCCGCGTCATGCCCTGCTTCAGCAACGGCACCCCATACCATATTCATCGTTTCCCGATAAACCTATCAACATCGATTGAAGGATCCGAAGAAGCCTGCGAAGACACCACCCCCACCGGTTCCAAATACCTGGTCTGGGATCCCGCCCCCTCCGACACCCCAACCACCACCGGTCACCGCGAATACCCCGAGTCCGGCTCCTGCCCCGCGTAATTACTTTTCAGCCCACATCCTCAGCTTTTAGCTTCCCCCGCAAGTGCCCGCCATCCCAATTCCAGCCCACCACCCATCCTCTCCAATGGACGCCATCATCTCCGGCGCCCTCAGTCACCCCCCCGCCACTATCGCCATCTTGCGAGCCATCTGTGCCCAATGCGAGCATTGGTCAACGGTTAGCGAGTCTTGCCAAATTGGATGCTCTCGCGCCCCCACCAAACGCTGGTACACCACCAGCCGCTGCCGCTCCGGCAAATGGCCCCCTCTCCCCCTGCCAACAAATCCAACCGCCTAACACATTCAGGACGTCCCAGCAACCGCACTGCACACATCATTCCGCGTCATTGCACCCACCCTGCAATCGCCTCTCCCGACCAATTTTAACATCGCCAAAGTTTTCCGACCTTTGCTAAATCTTTTCCGACTCGCCGCGCGGTTACGCCAGCAGGAGCGGCTTCCAGGGACACCGCAGG
>JAEHJW020004883.1_pt1 | contig 37649 bp, 64 predicted proteins | sample 9271431 | NCBI WGS metagenome assembly JAEHJW02 | reverse complement strand
ATATTGCTGCAACCGTTTTAACTCCGCCGACAGCAAATCGCGCCGTGTATCCATTGATAGCGTATACAAATATTCAACTTCCTTCACCAGATTCACCATATCACCATGCGGTTTATACCCAGCTATCTTTAATATCATATCAACGCAGTCCGAATGCCGCTGTTTAATCAATTCCGTAAGCTTATCATCCAAGGTGATCATGGAGGCTTTCTTCGATCCCCGCGCGATTCTTTGTCTCTTCATATTGCGTTACAATAGATCTATTGCGTGGTACTAAAATAATGTTTCCATTCTCTAGTAATACCTCGTAACTAGCACCGTATATCGCCCGCAGTTCCCGCAATATCTGCTGCACCGCCTCAGAAATTAATAAGTCCGCCGACAACTTCTTCTTGCTCCGTTTCTTTATAACCGCACTTCTGGCATGCCCATTCAATAACGCGCACACGGCCCTTTATCATTGTCGCCTTTGCCATACGCGTCTTGCACTTCGGACACGCTTTAAACCGCGCACCTGCACCCATCATATATGTTGAGCACCAACAAAAATATAAAGGTCACGCGCTTACGGCAGCCAGCCACCGGTCAATACTTGGTAACCCTTTACTGCATCTTCCAACTGCGGAATGTAATTGTTCAAATAATCCCACATCGCTTTCATATCGATACCACCAATACCCTGCGATATTTCGGCCGTATATCTGTTGTTGTCCAAAAATAGCTTTGTCGATTTCAATAACGCTAACAGCTGTATCTGCCTGTCCATAGCATTAGTACCGCTAGTATTGTAGCCGTAATTATAACTAATCTGTATTTCATACCCCATATACCAGTACCACCCTATTAACCATAATATGCCGTTTATTGGATCGACCCAATATGAACCCCATCTGGATTCTACCATTGTACCAACCCATTCTTCAAACGCCGATCCGTTCCACACCCCGAGATGAAGCAACGACGATGTTGTACTCGCCGGAATAATCGGCCGATGCTGCAAATACACTGGAGTACCAACCAAATACCAACCGAAATACGCCGGTTTACCCAACGAATATATCATGTTTATTTCTGATTTCTGCCCCCACGTCTGACCACCCGCAATAACGTCGATGTAATCTGACACGTATGGAATTACAATATTATTCAACAAATTATAATCGTTCTGTGTTGGGTTAGTTATCTGCAAATATTGTAACACATCGCCTGCTCGAACATACGGCGTTCCACCGATCCACGTGGACGAACTCTTGCCTGCATTTATACCGCCCCAAGATGGCGCGGGTACTACTACGTTATTAACCATCCGCAACTTAATACGGTTTTAGAATAAAAAGTTATGCGCATCTATGTTATTATAAGCCAACCAAAAGTGCACAATGTTAGAAAATGCTGTTCAAAAAATATAGCGGGGGAAATTATCCCCCAATAAAATTAGTAAATTTATCCGTTAATATCCCTAATCTTAGCCTGCGCACCCAAGAAACGCGCCACTACTTCCCCGAAGGTGTAGTACATTGCTTCATAAGCGAGTTGCTGCAAGAATAGGAAATCCCTATCCGTTGTCTCAAGATATGTTGTGGGCTGCAATATCTGCGCCCCAAGTCTGCCGTATCCGTAACCTTCTGTATCACTGGTATCCAATATGTATACTCTTTCTGTTCCGGGACTCCCGCTATCTGTTGGTGTATTTACTGCAGTTATCAGTGGTAGTCCGTAGATCGTGGACACCTGAGTTCCGCCTATGATACCTTCGCCGCTCTGTATTCCGTTCAGATCATATTTAACCATCATTTCAGACATTGGAAAATATCTGATCTGGTTCATATACAGTCCCTGAATATTCGCGTAAGTATTATATCCTGTAAGTATTACGTTAGAATTTGCTCCGTTAATTCTCACACCTTGGATTGTCTTTCTCAGAAGCGAATCGCTAACTGCCGCTGCTGTCCCTATTGTTCCGCTTGCCGAAACAACATAAGCGTCTAAAACTGATGCTCCACCGCTTCTGTCAATCGCGCCGTTCCATGGATTTATTGCTTCTGCTAGTGTAGGAGAAGTTGTGCCAGAAAGCCCAATGCCCGTTCCTTCTGCGTATGAGGATACTATCCTGTCAATCGATTCAAAGGTCAGTATACCCGCACCGCTCACAGATGTTGCCTGATTTGTTCCGACCGCCGTTGTACCAATCTGCTCATTCAGCAATTTCACATGCTCTGTCGCATATAGCTGTCTGATAACATCAAGATTACCGTATATATCATCCATTGACTCCGAAGCCAATTTCTGGACCACTTGAGTTGTCTGGAACGTATTTACGTTAACTTTAGGATTTATCTTCACAACGTCGATTGTAGGTATTGTTGGAGTAGGCAATGTCGCCGTTTCCGATACACCCATAGATCCCGCTGTCCTTGTATAGCCCATTATCATTCTGAAACCAGATTTGTCCCACGTAAACTTCGGGAGTACACCGAACCAATTAGATTCAGTATTTAGCTGATACCATGCCTGCGCACCGTATATAGGATTCCAAACTCCCAATCCCATACCAGTATTGATAACCGCTTTTGCTACACTAGGATACTGTCCCAATGAAAGATTTGGCTGTGTCGCATTTCCTTGCTGAAAATACATCAGCAAATCCTGTACTGTCAAAACTCGTGTTCTCATCTTAGAACGCCCTCTCTTGTGATTTCTTAAACGTTACGTCTGCTGCTCTTTTCTTCCCAACAAGAACGTCAAACAGCCCTTTAGTAAACTCGTCGCCGCTATCAATTCCCTTTTCAACGTCCCCAACTTCTTGCTGCGGAGGTAGTTTTCCAACGGAATTGTATGGTCCAAATGCTTTCTCAACCGATTTAATCGTCTCGACTTTTGCTTCTGGCCTTGTTTTGCTTGGCGCGTCGCTTGTCTTTTCGTCTGTTAGTCCGCCGCTTGTATTACTGAACTTCGCCGGCCCGTCAATCTTCATGTCATCTTCAGCCTCAGCATTGCTCGGAATTGTCCTGCCGGCTCTCACCTTTTGAGAAAGCCCAGCATCTTCCGGAAATTCCTCTGGCGATTTGCTCGCCGATGCAACGTTCGCTTTAACTTTGGGAACAGGTTTTACAGCCTTTTCCTCAATTTCTGCTTCCTCTGGCGACTCAGCAAGTTCTTCTTCCTCTACTGCTTCTGCGCCGACTTCATCTGCAAATTCCTCTTCTCCCTCTTCAAAGAGTCCAAGTGCAGCAAAGCCGTCCTTGAGAGCTTCGAGCAATTCTATGACCTTGTCAAGCTTCGCCTCAGATCCGTCTTTAATTATGGTCTTAACCATTGTGTTGTCACCTTTCTTTAGTTTGTTGTGCCCTAATATAAGCTTTAAAAATAACGATTTCTTTTTAGAGTCCGCTTTCTGATACAGCATAAAACCGCACGCAGCTTTAGCATCATCTGGCATAGCACCGCCATTTATTGCTCTATTATAGCAATCTTCAAATGAATTGCTTTTTTCCACAATACCTTGTATAGATTGCTTATATTTAATGTTTTGCGCAATACCGCTATTCTTCCACCGTATATAGCCGCATATCTTATGCGCCGATTCATCACTATGCCCCTTCGCTTTTTGATCCCGCACACACTTTGGAAATGGGTATTTTTTCTTTTCTAGCTCATCTATTTTACCCTTATCGAACCATTCGCCACCAATATTTACTCTCTTTCCCTTCATCGTTCTAATCAACTCCTTGACTTTCAATCCCTTCTCAGTCACATTGCTGAACCTCCATATGCCAAAAGATTCAAACACCGGCTGAACTGCACGCATAAACATGCTGCCGATTTCTTTGTCTATTTTAATGCGGTTGATGTCTGGATTAGCACGCGTAACATCTTGCATATATGGTATCATTCTCAGCAAATTATATACTTCATCAAACTTGTTACGAGCCGCTTCCCAATAAGACGCTGCTTCTCTGTACAACCCGAATACATCACCGGGCTTATCGGCATACACCGCGCCGTCGCCAATACCCAAATGTTCTACCGCTTCCTGATATTCCCGTTTACTAGCCAACCAATTAAGCGCCCGGCGTAGCTCAACCATTTTATCGTCAAACCCAACATGCCGTTTACTCATCTCGTCCGTTATCGCTTTTGCAGTAACAATGTCAACTACAAACGGCCTGAACTCATCTTCAAACGCTTTAGCCGCTTCCAACGCCAAATCATAGTCCCGCTGTTGTCCTTCGTCGAACTCCTGTCTATCCGCCGGATTATACTTCCTTATCTGCTTTTCATAATCGGCCTTCAACCGTCCGCAAATCCGCTGAGCTGATTTTTTAGATTTACCGCGAGCTTTTATATGCTTTATACAATCTGCCCAATCTGCGAATCCGTGGAACGGTTTCTGTATTTCAACACGAACCGCCTTCACTATTGACTTGCCCATCGCGTGCAATTGATTAACCTGTATTTTATCGCGCGCACCATTAACGGCATCGATTAAGAGCTGTTCGTATTCTTTCTCATCAATTTCTTTATTTTGAATTAACTGTCTATTAAGCACCGACCGCAACTCACTTGTATTAATATCTTCGTCAGTTTGCCATCCTCTGAATTCCGCCGTCTGTTGTCCCAATGAATACGCGTCTAACTGTCCGTTACCGCCGACCCCAGCAGTCGGAACAATAATATCATCTGGGTGCTGTCTATTATGAAGATCAATCCACTTATCAACGATTTCACGTGGAATACCATTTACTGTATACTCATAAAACGCGTCCCTATTCGCCTGCCCGATGTCGCCCTTCGCCGTATTCCAATACAAAAATCCGCATAACTGAAACGCCCGCTGTGTATTGTCACCTATTTCCGGCAATTCCTTCGCCGCCCTCGAACACGCGTATAAATAACTGTATGTCGGCTTCGGCGCACCTTTCCTATTGACGTCTGGACTCCCAAGTGGCCGCGCTTTGGTAATGTCGCTTTTCTTGTATTGCTTACCCGGATACCATAATCTATCAACTGGATCGTAGCTTACATAAAAATTTCTATTGATAACTCTATAAATTTCTGGCGCATCCGCTGCCATCTCCGTCTGTCGCTTATTCTGTAACGACATATATTGTGATATAATTTCTTCTTGCTCCGGACCTGACGCTCGATTCAAAAATGCCGCCAACTCATGCGCATCCTCTGCAGCAACACGACCAACCGCACTAACCATCTCGCCATGATACTGTGTTCCGGGATCAAACCGCTGAGTACTGCGTTTATATTTAGTATCAGCTGAAATCAATTTACCTTCGCTATCAAACTTCGGTGAATCTTTACTAATGTCATCCACAGTATGGACCATTCCCTTCGCCACGCTGTGCCCGGTCAATACCGCCCCCTGATTCGCCGGTTCTGCCACTATTGATATTTCCGATAACTCCAAATCTTCTAACATTTTCGCACGTTCGCCGGTCTTATCATTCGTAAATGATTTTGACTGTAACGCCGTACCACCAATAGAGAATCCCTTCAACTTCTTATCTTTAACGTAACCCCACACCTGATCTTCTATTTTGTAGCCACTATTGAGCATTGCAACAACGCGCACCGCGGGAACATTATATTCCGGGTGATCGATGATTTGCCATTGCAATACTCTCCCAACTGGCTTATTCTCGTGGCCGTATAATACATTACCGCCGCGCTCCATGTACTTCAGCATTGCCCGCTCCAACGCCCCGACTGGAACAATATCGCCTTGTCTGTCAACTATCTCGACGCTGGCATATCCTTCAACAAGCCGCCTGTCGCCATCGTTCACAACTAATTCGTGAATATCTTTCTTAACTTCTACCATTTATATTTCTACCTCAAAAAGTGGGATACTAATATCGCCACTATTGCAGTAAGTGTTGATACTATCCCAAGCGTTATTTGAAAGTTAAATTTATCCTTAATCTTTGTTTCTGCTTCAACCGCACGCACCGTTTCAATCACGGTTAGGCGGTTGCCGTCGCTTTCAAGCCGCACATCTATTCTGTCGATCTTTAATCGTATGTCATGGATGTCATCTTTAATGTTATCCATATTCTCGTTATACTGCCGCGCCAATTCTGCAAAGACTGGATCGGTTTCCATCGAATCACTCCGGTAAACCAAACTCGCCGCTGTTTATCTGGTGCGTTTTAGCTTTGGGACTCTTTGCATGCATATAATTTGCTTTTGTGTGCTCCAACGCTTCTATCGGTTCATTGGCAATTTCTCGCGCCGATTCTACTGCCTCTGGCGTTAAGTCTTCCACTTCTTCCAAATCCGCATACTCAGATACAATATCCATTATTCCCTGTATTATAGCGTTCCTAATGAACTCCTTTATTGCAACTGAGATCGCGCTTCTCTCTTGTACTAAATCATACCACCGCATTCCATAATACTTTGTAAGACGCCGTTTGACGGAATCTAGTTTTGTAAGAACGAATCCCTTTATAGCCTCTTTAGATCTGACTTTAGCATTAAGTTGCGCCCCTAACCTCATCGCAACGGCAAGAATAAAGTCGTTCTCTAGTGAATCCTTGCTTCCTATTCCGCGGGAATCATTCCCGGGAGTTATAATATCGCTCATGCTTTAAACACCCCCGAAATCGACATAGCCGCAGACGTAAATCCGCCGTACGTTATATATATACTATCACCAAATAATTGTGGTATCTCAATTGTATTCAACCCAACCGCCGTAACGGTAGAAGAACCAACTGGATACGACGCGCCACTCAAAAAATCTGATGAATTTACAGTCGCCGTAATCGTCCCTGTAATTGCCGTCACATTAACGAATATAACGCCCGAGCCCGCATAACCGCATGAATACGCGCCAGTCGTACCACCAGCACTTAATGTTCCGGCAGGAAGAAACGTTACCTCGCTATTCAGCCGCGACATAATAATTGCGCCGCTTGCTATATCGATTGATCGACTCAGCGCTTCTCTGTCCGTAAGTTGCTGCGCCCCTCTAGTAGCAGCATTTTCTCTAAGGTTATCTGTAACCATAGATGCTTATATGGTTGTTATATAAATGCTTTTACATTAATATGCGACCCATATATGAATTTTATAGCCAATCTTCCACGCGCCTCTTATATAAATCGTCGGCGTATAATCAGCGGCTATTGTAAATCCAACTACAACACCGCCATATGTTATTGGCGCATACATCAGCTTAAACATAATATCGGCTTTAATGTCGTTCTCTTTTAACAAATACGCAGTCGGCGATAAATTATAGTAATGCAATGTAAACGAATAATCGTTATATGTATGAACACCGACAATGACCGGCTTTACCTCCTGCATTTCCAACACGCCCAGCTCGCTAACGCGCTGCACATCTACAGATTTTACGTCTGCAATATATATAGTTGATATGCCAACCGATATTAACGTCTTAACCAACAAATCAACAACGTCCGACTCCAACAGCATCGTATCGCGCAATGCCATTACGTCTGCCAATGAAATACTATATTGTGCCATAAACCGTCTCCTTAAATTTGTCGCGCGAAATATAAACGCGTACCGCAAACACTGTAACTATAATCTGCCTATCCGGCCAATTATCGCGCACATCTTCGAACTGTATTGACACTGAAATAAAACGATCGCCATCCAACGCCGCCGTACGTTTATTTCTGACATTATCGCGTATCCGCTGCATATATTCAGCAGCATCAATATCCTTACTACACCAATAATCTGCCTCAACGAAAACGTCGTAAAACTCTTCTTTGCCGAACCCGACCCACATATCCCAGCCGTAATCATTCATATACATATATAAGGTATTGCCCGCGCGGTACAAATCCAACTGATCGAGCGTTTCTATAATGGTTGGTTTAATGCCGATTATTTCTTCTAAAAAACCATATACCGTGCTGTATTTACTCATTCATTTTCCTCCATACACGGCATTGAAATACAAACCTATAAAGCAGCGCACCCCTGTATTTCGACTGAATATTCTCTTCAGATATTAGCTTAATCCAAACAAACACATCACCGTTTGATAATTCGGATTGTGATCCGGGGTGATAATCCTCTACAATTGAATGTATCTTTGAAATAATTGAATCTGCGTGAAACCTATTATTGCCACCATACACCCAAAGATCTGCGGTTATTGAATAGTCGCCAAATGCTTCACGACCAAAACCAATGTAGGTGTCTTGTTCAGAATTCTTCCACACCGCCGCAAACGTCCCAGTGCGCTGAATATCGACCGCTTTTATATTATATAAAATCATGGTGGGTACTCCAGCCGCATTCAAAATATTAGTAACATACATCATAATATCCTGCACAAACAGAATCGGAATTGCTCCGCGATCTATAACAGGCGCTAACTCTTCGAATCCAACCGCAACTTCTTTATTAATAAAATCGCGGAGTTCGGCCAATTCTGTATTAACAACCGCAATAGCTTTATTATGCATATCTGAAATGCCGAAATAATCAGTATTTTTGATCTGCAAATTCTTTATCAGAGCATCGGTAATATTCAAATGCTCCAAATACGCTTTAGATATTAATAGCCGCGTTCCTAAATCGTGTATTCCAAAGTTATCTAAAAACACTTTATTTAAATTATATACCGCCGTGTCCGAAAGACTTACGCCATTATCAAACATCAAAAGCCCTAGTATATAATGCAGCGCGTCACTTAGCGTAATCGAATCAACTTTGCGTATCGCTATTAACAATTGCTTACCTAGATCAGATAGCGCCGCCGCATCATTTAATGCATAATTTATTATCTTAGTAAAACCGGCATCAACGGGCGATATTGCATCTTGCCGCGTAAAGATGTAATCATCCTTCCCATAAAAATAATACCCAAATATAAACTCTGTCTGTGCCGTGCTTCCATTCACATACTCAATCTTCATATATGGTGCTATCAACAAAGAATTAACTATCCCCAAATTTGAATACCCTCCATACTGTAATACTCCCTGAACCATAACACCGTTGTTCATTATGTTTGAAGTATTACATACCCCTATCATTTCCACTAACGTTGTGCTACCATCAGCAGAAAATAAAATGTTTATTGTTCCTGTTGTGTCTGCACCTGCTACTACCCCGACATTACTATAAAGCCCGTCTGCTATGTATATCCATCCTGTTGATACCGTTCCATTCGCTGAAAGAGGCGTTGCCGAAATTGTTGTAACAGGCATCATAAAATATAATCGCCTCTAATCACTCAGCCATACCTATGTCTATCATTCTGGTAACACCGTTGCCGTTCCAAATGTAATTCCTGATGCTGTAAATGAATAATACCATCCTGCTGGAACTTTTAGCTTGATTATATCTACTGATGTTGATGATGTTGAGCCGTTCACGAATTGGTTGCCGAGTGATGATGGAGTTGATGTTGATCCTCTTGCTATCGTTACATATCCCGCTGTGCCTGCTGTGGTTGCATATACTGGAAGGTTTATTTCTATGTCGAATGGGTTTGTGTTCTGATATACCGTTCCTGATACTGGAGGATTTGCTGTAAGTATAGGTGTTAACTGCTCGAAGTTGAAGACAGGTAAACCATTCATGGATACTACCTTACCATACCTGACTTTTTGGTTAACTACCACGCCATACGAACCGAGGTTAGGCTGATAGTTAGCTAATCCTACAGGATAGATTGTTCCAGAAGTAGAACCTCCCTCTCCATTTTCATATAGCATATCTCCAACATCCAAAATATTTACTGTAGATTGTTGACCTGATGGATTGCCTCCAATCACTTTAGGACTTGAAAGAGTTGTATTGACGATAAATTCGATGCCTTGAATTTTTACATATCCTAATGTTGCTGATGACGATGTGCCATTAGGGAATGCTCTTAGAAATTGTATAACGTTGAAATATTGTCCTCCATTTATTAACACTTTGTTATTAGAGCCGAGAAATTGCAAGTAAAATGAATAACAATCAGTCAAGTCAACAGAGTCATAACCGTCTATCGCCAGTTCGCTCGCTGTCCCAATACTTCTGAGCATGGAAAATACCGTGTTGGGATTGACTGCACCTGAAGAATAAAAGTAACCAGCAGGACCATTTATTGAGCAATCGGAAAAATACACTGCGTTGGCGTTTTGGAAATTAAAAGCTTTTGTTGTACTACTGCCATCCGTCCAAAATACACAGTCTCTGAACCAAACTGCTTGATTAGGGTTTGGGGTGGATGCTGAATAACTTACCAAATATGACGGTGGTGATTGTGAATTGTAGGAGGAAAATTCTAAATGATTAAAAAAGTATACAGTTGTGCCATCTAATACAAAACCTCTGCTTCCTGAATTAAAATTTATAATGCTTGTGTCTCTGCCTGTACCAAAAATGCGTATATGCTGTATGTTCGTAGTAGGTGCTATAATGTCTGCGTTCACATTTAAGAATCCTTTTACCAATATATCTATGAATTGTAATGTTTTCCCAACATTTTGCTGGTAGATTTGTGAAGCATAGTTTAAGGCTTCTTGTATTCCTGATGTCTGCGTGTAAGGCGCCCCAGTCTGACTTGGTGAGGTTGCCCCTAACGTTGTGTCAACCCCAAAATCTGCCCCCCCATTCGGTATATCCGACAACCCATTTGCTATGCCCACTGCCGACACCGTAATGTAAGGCTTCCCCTCCAAACTCTCCCACGTCCTCGACACCTCTGGATATTTAACTATTGCCACGTTCTCACTCCGACATCAACATGTGGTATAAATTAAATTTCGTCTGCGCCGTCGCCCCATTAACATACCTCACCCTGAAATACTGCCCCATCAATAACGTATAAATTGTGTCAAAGTTTGCGTATGCCCCTGCCACCAAAGGACTTGTTACTCCGTTTATAGCGTTTGAGACTGACACTAAGACATTCGTGCCGTCATTGCTAAAATCCACATACAGCGTCCCCGAAGCATCTGAACCCGCCCCCGCAAGAATATAAATGTAGCCCTGCGTAAAACTTGTAGTACTTACCCAACTCCCCGTAAATGCACCACTTGCCACCAACACCGTTGTGCTATCCTGCGTAAAACTTAATTGCGACATCGGCTACTACATCTGCAACGACAATATTATACTTTCTATCCCAAATTTCTGACTTCGGCGGTTTTCTTACTGAACACTGCATTGACACCGTGAATACCAAACTCGTGCAGATCAACAATAACGTCTTTACCGCAATACCAGCACTTATAATGATGACTGACCGGCCGCAAAATTAACTGCTTCCGTCCACGCCGTTTAACGTGATCCGCGCCAATCTCGTCCACTAAATAAAACGTCTTATGCGCCTCAAACCACTCTTTGCCATTATCGTAAACTTCACCGCAAAATACACACACCAAATTCTCATTCTGTTTAATAAGAATCAACTTCGCATCCGGGCTGCCATTAATATGTTCCGGTTCATCCAAATGCTTTAACAGCATCTCTACAGTATTCGAACGATACACCCGACCGTGCACAATATCCGCGCGGCCTTTTTCAAGTTCCAGTTGGTCTATATCAGTTAATTCTATATCTATATCCATATACCAGTATCGATTAACTGTATAAAAATACGCCTATTCATTATCATCAGACGCGATTCTGATTTTAACCAACCGCATTAAACCTGGATCTTCCACGTGATATTTACACTATCACCACTTACTACTGTCACTGTACCAATACTCGCTTCTGCCAACATCGTACCGGCTCCAACAGTCGCACCATTAAAAACACCCGCTTCATATAACGCATATGACGTACTAAACGTAAACGCGCCAACTAATTGCAGTGTGTCATCAGTAACCGTGGTCGTCACCTGTGTATTGGTTGTTGCTACTCGCATAACTTCACCGCCGCCGTTTAGTTGAGTATCGGCTGCTGCTGGAGTCCCGTTAACCGTACCAACACCCATATATCCAAATGCTGTATACCCCGCAACCGCTCCTATTAGCCCTGAAACTGTCGGAAGCCCACCATTTGCAATTAAATTATGATTCTCGTAATAATACTTTAATTCACCGTTCGCATTAATAACTTCAACCGTTAATGCGCCGTGTATTTCAACATCGTCTTTTGCCTCAATCGGGAATCCCATACAACCTAATTAATCGCCTGTATTTAAGTATTACCGCCGCGCACAATGTCAATTTTAACAGAATCCGAAACATCTAGTTGTTCTGAAATTCCGCGCTGCCCAGTCACTTTTGTATATTCTAACACGCGTTTAACACCGTCCTCCAAATTAACGCTAGCTTTAAACCCCAGTATTGATTCAACCCGCGCCGTATCAGCCAACGCCATTCTAATGTGACCGGGCGTTTGATGTGACATTGATGCAATTTTTATACCTGTCTTCTGTATCTCGTTTATAAGCGCAACTAAATCAATTAAACTTGTTTCTACGCCAGTGGCGACACTGTACACGTTGTACCCACTGACCTTTGTCGCCGCTAAAATCGCCGCATCCACAGCATCTGAAACATATACAAAATCACGTCTTTGTGTACCATCACCATAAATTGCTGGCGTCTGCCCCCGCTTCATCACCGTAACAAATTGAGTTACGGCGCTTGCATATTGGCCCTTTGCTTCCTCACGCGGACCATAAATTGAGAACATGCGCATCGCTGTAATATCCAACCCATACCAATTAGAATAGTCGGCTGCTAATTTCTCACACACTGCGTATGTTTGTGAATGAACGCCGCATCCAACATCTGACAATTCCACTGATGGTATTACAGCATCGTCGCCGTATGTTGTTGCCACCGATGCAAACACCAGCGGAATCTTTCGTTCTTTAATATATTCCAATACCGACAACATCCCGTCTATCGCAAACGCCATCAAATGCGGATTGTCTCTATACATTTGGGACGATGAATACGTACCAAAATGAAACACTATATCCGGCGCAATTTTATATTTACTGATATTTCTGACATCGTCTATTATCAAACGTACTTTACCACTTTGGAGTGATTGCTCAATATTCGCAACCGCACCGCTATAGAGGGCATCCATAACATACACTTCGTTATCTGCCGCTAAGCGTTCCACTAAATGGCTGCCAATAAATCCCGCACCGCCGGTTACCAATATTGTTTTATTTTTTAAATCTATCATTGAAATCTTCCATCAACTTAGAAAACTTATATTTAATGGATGAATGGAGCACTTGTAAGTCTTGTGCAACCATCGCCGTTTTCGCATACGCCATCGCCGCATACGCGGGATCTGTTTGCCCCATATTTTTTAAAACAAACTCCCTGTAAAACAACATATACTCGTTATATATTTTTCTGTCACCGCTATAAAGATTCTCACCACTGTACATTATAGACGTTAGTTTCTTTGCTGTATCCTTATCGGTTTTACCGTTCGCTAAAATTTCCTTAATTGCCGACCAATACACAGTTCTGTATTTCTTTCGCATCGAAAACTCAAACGGTATGTTAAACCACATCTTGTCGTACATCACCAACGATCCCGAAACCGTTGCTGTCATTTCATCACATCTACCCTATTATCCGGTATTATTGGATTCTTCGGCAATTTTTTCGATCTTTCTAATTTCTTTGGAGCATCTATCTCAGCTTCTATTTCTCTAACCTCATCATCGGCCGCGCGCAATTTTGAAACAAACGCTTCCGCAGCTGGCATACCGCTGAAATCCGCTGACTTCAGCATATCAATTACCTTGTATTCACCAAAGCAATTCACGGCATTTTCTATATTTGTAAGCAGATCCGCGAATACTTTGCCGCAGTCCAGTGGCGGACACGCAGTATTTTTGACAGAATCGCCATTCCATAATTTGACATACGGACCGCTAAGCGTAACGGCAACTGCATTAAATGTTTTGGGATTTGGAGTATATCCACCGAGCGTTGTATGCGTCTGTGAATCCCATTGAGTAACTTCAGCTGGGTCATACTTTATACACCCAGTCAACTTATAATAGCTCCCTATCTCATATACTGTTGCACCACTTGGAACTATCAATGATGAAAATCCGCCTTCAAGAACCGACCATGTTTGTCCGGCAGCAAGAGTAAACAGAAACGCAACAATTGTTTGACCGTTACCGAAATCTATTATACCCAGTGGCATCGCGTTAGCATCTACGCCATTATCTTTCAGCGCAGTTATTCCGGCCGCAAACCCCGTATCAAATCCTTTATTTGCTAAATAAACCGCCCAAAACGCATTACCAAAATAATAACCATTCCTAAACAAAACTACCGTATGCTCGCGGATTCCCTTATTCTTAAATGTCCATTTTACTTCACCAGCGCTCTCGTCGAACCATTCCCATGATACTGAAACATCTGCTGAAATACTCGGAACTAACCGCTTAAACGGCAATACTGTATGCGGAACATCGACAAGCCCGCCTTCTTTGAATTTAGCTACCATAAGAACTAAATTAACCGTGCATATTTAAAGGTTTTCTGCATCATAGTGTCTGCAGAAACCAGTCGTGATTTACCGGCGAATAAAATACCGCCCTTGCATTACCACGCATATGCGGCACAAATTCCGGCGTCCCGCTATGCAATTCTAAATCAGCCACCGCAACAGCCGTCCCCAATACTGTACCAGTCGTCGCATCTGATAGCTGTACCGTTGCGTCATAATACACGGCCGTACCAATTTCTGGATACGCTTCTATCCGATATGTAATATCGTAATTATTTATAGCAGGATTGTACTGACCGCTTAATTCCATCAGTTCCCACCAAATAATAATACCAGCGCTCTCATCTATAAATACACTTTGCTCGAACCCGCCGCTAAGCGCTTGATTACCTGTATGAGGCGGCGCATCCCAATCGCCACCAAGAAACGTGTGCTTAACAAATGTCATGGTGATTGTAACGCATTACCCTGCCCAGTCGTGCCTGTAAATCCAGTATTAGTAGAATCGACCATTCTCCCGCCGAACTGCGGTTTCTTGTGCTCTATTGATATTTGGCTTCCGTCCACATTACTGAAATTATCGCGTACATAGTTTGCCGCATCGTCTAATGAATCAAACTGTTTAGACTGTATTCCCTTGCCGCTTACGACATACGTATCTTGCTGAATATCTTTGTTATCTGGGGTATTGTTGTTAGCTGGAGTTGTCTCGCCGTACGGAATCAGTGTATCATCTTTCTGTATTGGACTACACTGTCCTGCCAAATGCTTTCTAAACGACTCGCGCGTTGTATACATCTTACCGCATTTCGAACATTCAATAATAACACTACCGTCATTAAGTACTATGCGCTTCATCAGCTCCATGCCGCCGCCCTTCTCCAATACCGTCTTTACCATTGTCTTTAAATCATATTCATTCGGTGGATGTAACTTCTCGTCAACGCCAAATTCTATCTGATTCGCACGCGGTGTTTTCGTAACCTTCGGCACTTCTTCGTCCGCACTATCCACCTCTTCGATAATTTTAACACCTTTCTCAGCACCCTTGCCTTCTGTCTTTATATCATATTCATTATCAGGATGCAGCTCTTCATCAACACCGGCCTGCATTTCATTGCCGTATTTACCACGCTTCATTTCAGCGTTATGCTCTTCTGATTCTTCATCTGGCGTTACTTTAACACCCTTTTCCTCTTCTTCTGGTTCGGCTGGAGTTATTTCAGCGGGATGCGCAATATCATCTATCTTCTGGATTCCCGCTTCTATATTATACATTCCATTTAGAAATCCGTACACATCAACACCATCCTCTTCAAACGCATTAATACTGTTAGAAATTTTCTCGAGCTCTGTATATTTGCTTTTTATTGCATTTATTACTTCTACAACACCGCTCAAAATAGTTTTATCAACATTAAACTCGTCTTTGTGCCCACGCGCAAATTCCATAAACGCATCAATTTTAGACATCCCGAGCTCTAACTCTTGCATCCCGCTTGTAAATATCGCACGTTCTTTAGTTGGTTTCTTCTTATTCTTTTTGCCGACGAGTTTGTCGCCAATCGCCGACAACTTCTTATAATCACCGCGCATTCCATTAACAATACCATCAACCTTCGCCGTTAGAGCCTGTATATCTTCAACGCCCTTACCAACGGATTCACCGGAAAATTCTGCATAATGAATATGCTCATCCACCACCGTAACAAAGTCTGTAATCGCCTGCATAAAATTCTCTATTGCCGGCTGCAAATGGCCGATATAAACATTTTCATATTGCTCTAACAGGGTCCTGAACTCAATATGAATTGTCTGCAATTTGCGCCTAATCGCATCATAATACTGTACCGCGCTATCTATATCTTTATGAGCTTCGCGCCGCTGCCGCAACATTTCTGATGCGTCATACAATGCCGGGAGATAAACATTTTTAAATTTCTTCAATTCATCATTTAACTTAACAAATGCTTTCAACACTGGGTTATATGCAACATCAACATACTGTATAAGACCCGTTTGCTGAACCTGTGGATCGTCTTTAATTGCATTAATAAAATTATTTATTGCAGTCGCGGCATCACTAAATTCAGTCATAATATAATATGTTCTGTTGAAAAACGCCAATAGCATCGTATATCGCTCTGGTGTAACGCCAAATTGGCCATATTCATTCTTCAGCTTTCGCCTTTTATCTTCCGAATCCCGCGCCTCTGGATTTACCCTAACTCCCAACGCGTCTAAATATTCTTGCGCCATATGCGTACCGCGCCCGGGATGCTGATAAATTGCTTGCCGCCTTGGTTTTGGCCGTAATTTCCTGGGTGGCGGTTCTACCCATTCTACGGTTGTTCCCGGTTTCGATCCCGGTTTATATGTAATCTTTCCTTCTGGCCGTTTCACCGGCTCGCGTTCTAACTTTGGAACTGCTTCTGGTAATGTAGAACGTCTTCTAGCTGATGCCAGCCGATTTCCCCAATTTTCGGTATCGAACTTAGGCTTACCGCGCACTGTAACTTTGCCGGCTTTAATTACGGTATAATTGTCTTTGTTTAACGCTTCTGCTAATCCTTTAGTGAAATCAACGAATTCATCTTTACCATGAATTTTCAATATATGCTTTGATAATTCCCGCCTAGTTTTAAATTCAACTCCGCATGCCTTAACCGGGCAGGACATATAATTAGTCATACTGCAATATAGATTTCATCTATTTATGCTTTGCTTTATCCAACCTTCAACGTATCGTCATCGGTATATCCGCAATGAAAGCACGTCGTACGCATTCTACCATGCAAATCGTAATGTTGAACTGCCAATTTATGACAACGCGGACATTCAATCATCGTGACTCACTGACACGGGCTTTTCTTTATTCTCCTTTTCAACCGTCACTGATACCCAAACGCGATACCCATCTTTATAACAATTGTCACACAATGCGTGCATTTCAGCCGCCCCGTTCCAATAATCAATATCACCGGCCATTTCAACAAATTTATCTTTAGTTATGACGCGCATCAGACACGCAAAACTTTTAGTTTGGAAATCAATTAAATCGGCACCACACCGCGGACATTTAACCGAGAATCTTGCCACTCTGTCAAATAGCCCCATTATCATCACCAACATTATCTAGTGTAACCGCTTTCATCTCCTCAACTCCTAAAAACCTTAATATCATCCCCAGCGCCTCGTACACGCCGAGTAACACTTTAACTAAATACTGCGGATTGTTGCGCAATATCTCATACACGCTTTTATATACGACATAATCAAGCTCAACCGTGCCCATCGTCATATACTTACCGTTTTTACTTTCTCGCAATACTGTCATCATATCTAGATCAAGAACGCCAGTCTTGTCCATGTCTTTCATCTGCCGCACTATAAGATCGATCCACCGCTGCATTTTTTTAACATCATACTTGCCATCCTTCACCGGCAATTTAAACTTCTTTAACACATCTGGTAACGACGCCGCTGCATCAGGATTGCCCATCACTATAAACTCTAGTATAGTCAGCGCTTCCTTATCGACACCAAATTTACCGGCAATCGCTTCCATCAAATACCATCTATTCGAATAATCGTAAATATTGCCAACGATGTCTTTAGTTGTTATCTCTTTGCGCTGTTCTGCCATTTATATGTTTATAAAACCCGAATATATAAGGGTCTACCGCAACGCCACTGAAAATTTAGCACGCTGTATTCTGTCTATTGCATTATCGAACAGCTGCAAATACCCAGCAGTATCGGCAACATCTATCATTAAATCAACATCATAAACCGCCAGCTGCTTGACAACCATGTCATATAACCAATGAACCATCTTATCTTTCAATACAACATCGTCCGCTGATAATACGAGTTGCTTATCAAACGCATTTATTTTATTGTCATAATAATCAATAACATAGTTTTCCAATGTTTTCAACGCCTTCACGGCTGGAATCTCTGGTTGCACGAACCGCTCCGGATACGGATATGCTGGCGCACCCTCATAATGCCGCGACCATACGCGCCGCTTCTTTGGGGTGCGGGTGCGTCTCGGCCGTATAAGCTTTAGCTTATCTATTGTTTTCTGCGGCTTGTTTCTGAAATCTTGGTAGCCGCGAATACTCCCCGAATCATCATTACCATGTATACCACCATACGCAGATGGCCCGATAATCGCCATATTGACTTCTATCAAACTTGGCGCATATCGCGGTGCATCTTTAGGCTTTTTCTTTGGGGCATTAATATTCTTGGGCTTTGTAGTTAGCTTACCCTGATCAATTGGAGGATAATCAGCTGGCTTTAAATCCAACCCGTTCTTCTCTATATCAGAATTTATATGAGAAATCATCGCATATATGTTAGTAAATGTCTCACCAATATGGAACGGACATTGCCACATCATGCGCCCTCACCTTCCGTTTCTGCTTCAGGTTCTTCTGTATTTTCCGGTATCATCCCGCCACGTTGATCTGGTTGAATTGATGCACCTTCGCCGCCCTGAGCTGGGGGCATCGATAGCGCACCACCGCCGCCACCACCACTCCGCGCTTTCCCTATTTTCTTATACCTGAAATTCATAGTACCATCCGTCAATGTTTCCATATCCACGTCAAATCCTAAGTCTACCATTTGTCTCGCAATGGCCACGCGCTCTCTTTCCACTGATAATTTGCTCATATCATCCTGCAATTCATTCCGCGATAATTCTACTTTAAAATCAAATATACCGAGCTGACTTGTAAGCCACCGCAAAAACTCATTCCAAACACGCTGCGTTTCTGCAATTGTCCTATTAGTAACCGTAATCTGCAAGCCTTCATTAGTCAACCCCTGCCCTGCCGCACCCGTTGAAAATATGGGTGACACGCCGTACACAAGACCTATAAACTGCCTGTATTGTTCTACCATGTCCATCATCTGCATTTCCTGCGGTTTCAAATCAAGATTAACAGTTTCAACAATCCTTCGCGTATTTGTAGCATCGCCTTCTATGATCAGCGGATAAACCATGTTTGGATTTTCACGCGCCTTCTGCATCATCCACAAAAAGCTCTGTCTGACATTGTCAACTTTACCGCGGATCACCATCAATGTATGCGGACTGCGTTCCATAGAATACGCTTCCATTATGAGCTCATCCATTTTTATTAGCGTCAGAACTTTACGCCAAACTGAATATAACGGCGACACGCCATATCCTTCAGTATTAGTCCACCGTCTTAAATGCAGAATTTCGTTCTTACCATAATATATCTGCTGTCCGGTTGTACTACCACCGGTTGTACCAGCATTTGATGACGCAAACCACGCTTCTAATAGCGCGCGTCCACACGTAGGACATCTGTATACGCCCTCTTCCGCAAACAGCCGTAGTTCTTCTCTGTGCTCTGGGCAAAAATAAGAATATTGACCGGTGTCGTTCCTGCCCATTCCGTAATTCGACATAACCATCATAATTTTATCCGGCGCTAATCGCACAACATCATGAATTTCAGCACCAATAATTATGTTGTTCGCATTATACTTGTACCGCTTTGCTATCAAAATAAACGCATTGTCGAATGTATTCAAATCAGTATCTGCCGAACGCATCACCGGAAACAATGCTTCGCCGAACCTATTCTTTTCTTGAGCAAACTCCTCGAAAATATCCTTCTCATCTTCGTTTGGCTTCCGCGTATATCCACCGCATACCGGGCATCGCTTAACATCTTCCATAAACTCCTTACCACATTCAATACACTTGGAATTAAACTTGGGCGAAACTTTATAAGAATTTTTGAATGCTTCGTCGGTTATAGTCTTAATGATTGTTCTGAGTACGTCTGATCCATAAAACATATCCATGATCCAGCGGTACGACCATCTATATAACGGCGTCTTTTCATTCTGACCCACCATCGACACATATGAGTTAAACGGCAGTGGTAAGTCCTGTAATGCATCTCCGCCACGCTTCTCGACATCAACGCGGTTCCTATTGAAAATCCCACCAAATTGTTTAGTAAACCAAGTACCTAACGGACTAGATGCTTCAGGCATATGTCGCTATATAAATCTTCTGTACTTAAATCTTTTCGCGATTATATTGAAAATCGGAATCATCGCCAACGGGCTCATCCGATTACAGAGGCAAAGCACTAATGGATCAGCTTTAGTGCTGACCGCCCCACCGCACCTCCAGTTCGCGCACTGGTAATTCAGTATTGATTAACAGTAATTAAATGTTCCCATAATACCCGCTTGTAATTCTCTACTAAATTGGATTCTACACCATCCGCAAATCCCTCGTATGCATCCATAAAAAACTCATCCCGTTCATCTTTTGGTACGCACTTTAATATCTCGTGCTCAAACTCCGCCAGATCGTCCTCGCTGTATTCCAATAACCCCACTTGTTTCGCGTATTCGAAACCGAAGACATACCCGTCGTTGCGCACCGTTTAGAATTACGTACCGCTATTTAACTATTCCGCGTACAAATATTTGCGCGCCATTACGTCGCCCACCACTTCTTCGACTAAAAGATTAACTGCGCGCGCATCATAGTGGCCATTAAAATATTTATTAATAATACTTAAGATCAACTTCTCTGCCGTATTCTTAAAAAACGCTTCGTTAATTGCTAACACCGAGTTGCTATACACCGACAGAGTTTTACGTAATTCATCCTGAAAGTCACTTTCGACCGTCATCTAACGTCGATAATACGTCTGAGAATAATAAGGTTTTCCTATTGGGATGATCTTGAAAAGACCGCAGCCAATCAAGCATTTGCGGCACCGATGCCCTACCATTTGCATAATGGGCAAACACTTCAGCATCGTTGTCGTTAATGCCCGCTAATATGCGACCGCCGTCCCGCGCATCTCTATCTAATCTGTTTTCCATACCCACATAAACATGCATACTATCAGCCGAATGATGATAATAACCTACTGGCACACCCAACTGCCGCGCCATAAACTCCTGAAAGACCGCAAACACCGGCATATCGTTACCCAATCCCCACACCACGTCGTTACTCCGCATTCTCACAAACATGTCCAATTTATCAATTTCATCATGTTGCCGTATTTGAAATCCCAAATAAATAGTACATTGAATATCCGCATCTGAAATCAAATGTTTACCGTACCGCCTATGCGTTAAAAGTATGTGCGCGCGTCTCGTATATCTGTCATGATGAAACAAATTTATGACATTATTCCAGTTGTGAGGAAAGATATAATTGCCGTAATTGCTCGCCACCAACCCAGCGCTATTCGTTATGGCCAACCATTTTTTAGCATATTGCCCTATAAACGCTGGATTGAGATCGCGTGAAAGATACCACATCAATTCTGCAGAAATATATCGCTTACTCTGCTTTCTATTGGATGAAACAATTTTATTATGCGTTGGATCCGTAATTATAAAATGCACATCTGACATCTCACGCGTACCATTAATAACATCCTCAGCCGCCACTTCCAACGACAGCTGCGAATAAACTTCCGCCAACGAACTAAAATAATTATGATCGATCAATACCCGTTCGCCTGCCGCGCTTTATTTATCTCCATTTTATGCAAATACTGTTTGTAAAACGCATCCGCATCCATCCCCAACAATATCGCCAATTCAAAAATAAAGTGCTGAACATCTATTAATTCTTCTCGCGCTGCATCCAAATTTGTCTTGCCGGTCTTCTTCCACGGCTTCCAATGAATTTCCTGTAACATTTCGCTCAATTCGGTATGCGCTGCAAGCGTCATCAATGCAATATCAATTGGTGTATAAGTCGCACCCAGCTCATCCATAAACGATTTTTGAAGCCTGAACAGTTCCTCAAGCTTGTCCATACAGTGTTATTAATGAACGCTATTTAAACGTCATGTACTCTTTACACCGCGATCAATCATCTTCCCGGTGAAATACGACGGATCGAATCGTTTCCGTATTGTGTGACCAATCTTTCTTATTTTTTCCGAATCTGCGTCACAGGCGTATAAATCAAACGTCGCAATGTCTTTATCCGGATACGTATGAATTGAAAAATGCGATTCCTGTAAAAACACAAAATAACTGTAACCTTCTGGAACAAACTGATTACCATTATGCTGCAATGGTTTAAGACCGCCATCTATTAATATCTGCATTAAACCAAGCTCATCGACCTCATCCAAAAATTTACCTTGCTTATGAAGACCAAACATATCGCAAATAAAATGAACTCCAACCCTACTCATTTATCTAAATAGACAGCAGGTAAATAAACATTACAGTGAAAAAAAAAATAAGAAAATTAGATCACACTAACGTGTACTTGGGCGGTCGTTGCAAATCGTCGACTTTCTTTATTTTCATCTTAGATCGCAAATAATATACCGCACTATCTATAAGTACGTCTATTCTTCGCCGTCCACTTGGAAGCCGCTGTTTATCACCGGACTTTAAAGTTCCCGTACTAATTAGTTCATGCTCTATTGCACTGCGCAATTGGCCTAAAGAAGTACCAGTTGGATGGGCGCCAAGATAGCGTATTATCATCCCGCAATACTCCCCAGTCGGCGTGTAACGGTCGGGATATTCAATCGTATTGTGAATACGCTTCAGCATCCTTTTCGCAGATTGGGTAGATTTGTTTGTTTTGAGATCGCTGTTATCTGCAATCTCGAGCCGTATTGTCGATATACTTCCGTCGCCGTTTCTGTTGACCTCTATACCGCCAACGACAATTTTTGGAATATTCTGCAACGCATCATATGTTTCTGCATGCATAATGTTTTCGTCTTTACCCGTGAAAGGATTTTTTGTACTAAACGCAAAATTAATTCCTTTCGACGTAAAGGTTATTGTGTTCATTTCGTTTTTTCAACTCCGCGGTTTTCAACCAAGTTCGTATAAAATAAAGGTATTTAAAGGTTAGGCGCGCACTGCAATTATAATACTGACCACTACCGCAATCAACCAACCGACTGAAATAACCGCGACAAATAATTTATCGTATATGTCCATCCCGTTTACCTATATTGAAATACTTATCCACTTCTGCGCACAGCCGTAGCGCCGTCTCGTACGTCACCATCGCGCCGGAATTCAACCCAAATTTCTGAAATCCATCAACTTCAATAAGCTGTTCTTTGTGCTTCGCGTCGTCTGTCGTCTCACTCTTACGATTATGATCATGCAACTGCGCAAGCACTTCGTCTTTACCATGATAAACTCTTTTACCATTGTTATCTTCAACATAACTATCGCCAAACGCATGAATCTTAAACTTCATAATAACCCACTACAGACGCGTATTAAAACATTGTTATTTTTATTCAGGCTGTATTTAAAATTAAAATCTGTCACTTTAATATTCAAACCCAACAAATCATATGGCCGGACTACTTCTATAATCCCAGGTTCTCTCCTATAAGCCGTACAAACCGATCCGCGATGTTGCTCCAGAGAAACTCGGTAAATTTGCTGCTATCTCTTTCTACGCGACCGGGTTTAGCTAATGTCATTTTCCGCAATAAATCATCTGTTCTGCTAAACCATTCAAACCCCCACACCGTAGCATAATCTTGAACCGCGGGAACAAAATATGTACGATCGAACCGATTAAATAGTTCCCTATGCACTGGAAAATCGGTCAACACTACTGGTAATCCAATCATCTCTGCTTCTAACGCCGGCATATTGAATCCTTCAGAAATAGTCGGCGTAACATACACATTTGCCCAATTATACAACGCAACTAACGATGCTTCATCAACACCATACCCAAAATTTTTTACACTTTGATTTGACTTAAACAGCACGTTCTTTTTATCCAACCCCAACGCGCTAATAAACGCCGGTAAACTATAGTGACCTATTAAATTTGCGTGAATATAAAGCTGTGCATCAGGATCATCCGCTGCAGATAAATACATTTTAAACGCTTTGAGCAGCGTTGGAATATTTTTCCTATAGTCATAATTTGCACCAACAAACATAAACCGTTTAGGAAAATCTGGTACTTCGTCATCGCTCTTTTTATAAATAGACTGGTCAACACCGTTATACAAATAGTCAACCCTGTCACTTGGGACGCCGGCACTCCGCAACCAATCCGAACCCCACCGCGAAGTTATCAACGTCAAATGAGCTTCAGTCGTTACTGACTGCACAAATGATTGCGGTAATGGAACACACTGGACTGGCGTGTAGTTGATTTGTTTAAACTTCAGCGTATCCCAATATCGAGTAAATGAATACGGCGAATTATAAAAATCGCGCGTAAACACCCAATTATCACGAATATGCAATAATATGTCTGGCTTAGTTTCACGCAGCGACGCATCCAAACTCATTGGATCTCCGGGCCAAATTTCGCCATCTTCAAATGGAATTGGTCTGCCGGTACCATACTGCAATGATAACCACGATACTTTAAAACCGCGCTTTATAAGTTCTTTTCCCAGATAGTACGCGACTTTACCGTATCCGCTACCCAGCGTTGGACCGTCACCATAAATAGAAATACGCATTATATTGGCATTAATTATTGCTACTTAAACGTCCTTCACCGCGGATACAAACGTTTCCTCCATCAAATCTGTCGACAATATCCGTATTAACCGCACCGATTTACGTCCTGCCCATTCCGCCAATACCTTTTCGGCATGAGCTTTATTTCGTGCTACAACAATAAACGCATGATCATTAATACCAGTCGATGACATCATCGTCGCAATTATCTTAAATGTCCACGGCCGATTAACGCCAATGATAATATCTTTAATTGATGGGGTGTTGTTCGATTCTATGACGTCAGACATGCATAATATAATCTAATGATGAACCGGTCATTGGTTGTTTAGTATTATCAAAACTGTATGTAATTACCCAATATGGATACGTTGTCGGCGGCATTACTGGAGCCACCACCGGCGCATTATCATATTCGTCTGTCGTGACGCGCTTTATCACCGTTCCTTTAGAATCATATTCAACCGTCTCTGTATGTTTAATTAGCGCCATGGGTTCTATATTTCTATACAGTATTTAAACGTTATCAGCATCACTAAACACATATTCCCCGATTTCTTCATCATACACAATAGACAGCCTGAACTTGTCGTAAAGCGCTATAAGCGTCTTTGTCGTATTATTGACCATAGACCGCACCATATCCTTGCTCTTGAATCGCACTTTGACGTAATTCCCTTCCCATTCCGCCAATATGTCAACCGCGTCCAAATCAAAGATTGTCATCCGCAAAATTTCAATATGGTCGTGCGTATTCCACGCTTCCACAAATGCTTTCCGCAATAGCGACGGTTCTACCATTATATCCACCCCTTTAATTTAATTAACGACCGCATAATCTCTTTGCATTCACGTACATCTTCTGGTTCCAAATCGCGCTGCAGCCTGCGGATATGCATACTGCCGAGATACCTGTCCGAATGTGTATACATTTCCAACGCAATATCTAGATACGATCCATAGTCAATTGCTGCTAAAACCGTATACGACCGATCGTTAAATTCTTCACCATCCAGCACTTTATACGTTTTCATCATATTATCGTTCTTAACTCCTTAGTAAAATCCGTGGCATTTTGCCCTTGCCGCAAGAAAAACGCTGGATGATAAATGAACTTGTGATTGTATCCAAGCTCCGTCAGCGCGTTATCCGCAACCCGGCCAACCGCAATTATATTTTTTGTATTGTTATCGCGCAGCTCTTTGTCTAATATCTCCATATCAGCATCAAAATATTTCCCACCCGTATAATTACCCTGCGGCGTGCATTTAATAACATTCGTAATATACGCGTTGCCTTCTCCTAAGTGAAGATCGAATAGTGCCTGTCTGAACATCATCCCGCTTCTGTCTCCGTAAAATGCTGAACCGAACCGACCACACCCGTTTATACCCGGCGCTTCTCCAACAAATAGTACCTTCGCATTAGAAACACCAATCCCAGTCGTAATATATTTGAACACGCTATTTGTAGAATGAAACGAAAAATACGGACACGCACTGTAAAACGAACAGCTATTGACACGCTGCGGTACAACTGTAAACACTGGAGTATCCATCGCCGTTTGAAATTTAAATCCATTCTTTACGAACCATCCTATATCGTCCCATACCGAATGCGCATGACTTCTAACATATTCTGAATTTATAAAAACATACCGTGGCGTATTCTCTAACGGAAATTGATTTAAAATTGTTTTGTATTTATTGTTTATTGCACTCGTGCCATTCGCGTTAATAAACACAAAATATACAATGTCATTGTATTTCCAGTGCCACGGTAAAAGTTTGCCGGACCTGTTTATAATAGAGTAAACTGCATCTGATAGCGCGAATCTATCTATTATCATTGGTGATTCTGCATACGCGTCGTCAAAGACCTGCTCAATCGGTTTGTCGTATTTATTGGGTTCAGTATGATGGATATAGTTTAATCCAAGCATATCCTTTAGATGCATCGCAGTTGTTGTCTTGCCAACACCATCATCACCTTCTAATACTATATGCACCATTAAACCACCTTCCGCGCGTGAGACCGTACTCTGTATATCTTTTCCCTTTCACCCAACAACCGCGTGCATTTGTTACAAATATGCGTCGAAACAACAAACCCGCCGAATATCTGTTTACCGCACTTTGCGCAAAACCCGACACCATTGTACGGCATCACTGTATGTTCAACGTCCTGCCGTTCCGCAATGTCATTAGTATGCTCTGGACATAACAGCACGTTCTGGATCGGAAACGTAAAGTCGGCTGTCGATCCACACATCGCGCAAACGGCTTCATCTGGAATCGCCGCTTGTTTTATGCCAAGCGGATTATACTTCTTGGGTTCAATCTTCTTATTCCACGGGCGGCCGTATAAGCCTCTGTCCTCCGACATCTAACATCACCTTCTCTAATGCCATCTCCTGAAATCCCTTTAATGCAACTTCTGGTCTAGAACATCCGCATCGACATTTATCGACTGGAACCTGTTTACGACCATATTGATTTGAAATAAGACGAATGTGCTTTACAACGCCATCTTTCACCATCACCACTTCATGACTGCAATGCATACATTTCATTTTGATTTCATCCCTATATTCGTATACATATACTCTAATTTGTCCGGGGTTACGTATAACAACCGCCAATCATTAACATTGAACCATTCGCGCATTGCCGAAAACTTCTGCTGCGCACTTTGGCCAATCAAATGTATCGCGACCATCCCGTATTTGTATCGTTGTATTACCTCTGTCAAATTAAAATCGTATTCGCACCCCTCACAGTCCATCTTCAAAACGTCCGCGGCACACAGCTGCCCACTGTACCGTTCTTTATGCCATTCAATTTGAGCTAACCGTATTTCCGGCTCTTCTAATGTATATGATACGACTGATGCCGCACCAGTCATTAAAAAATAAAGTGGAGTATAACCAACGTCACCGCCAATATCCGCTACTCTACCGCCGCGCCAAACGTTCTGCACAGAATCGTACGATTTTGCTATCTCAGAAGGAAGGTTGGCGTCAATCATTATGAGCCGCACCATCCCGATTATTTGTATTACGATTTGTATTTTTACGTAGAAATAGTATTGCCATCAGCACCCACCCCATCAAATTTTGCAACTGACCACACGCGTTGCGCATACCCCGTATCCCGCGGACGCGCATATACACACGTAACTTTTTTATCTCCTTCTAATATGGTCATCGTGCTTGCAATCTTTATACGTAATCCATGTTTTTCATTTTCCAATAATTCAACATTATGAAGTTTCTGCACCTGATTTACTATCGATCTGAAACTAAGTGTCATATGCGACCCGAAGACTTGAATCACGTCACTGTATAAATCCCAGTCGTATTTGAATTTCATTTTAGTAGCTCGTTTCTTTATGCTTTCAACCAATTTAAACATCTCCTTTGAAATACCCGCCGTAGACAATAAATGCCGCACTAATTCCGCATCGCTCACACTTTTGATGCTCTCCTTCTGCCAACCGCACTGCATCATATGAGCCGCTGAGATTAAGGACGCAATCGCCGCAATAAAAATGCCAATCAGTTTCTGTTACCATACAACCCACCGTTTATGAAAATAATGACAACCGCCATCAACTAATCACCCCTACAATTTGGTTGCCATTAATTTCTAATGTCGTCAACACATAGCTTGGTACTTGTTGCATTAGTAAATCCGTCATCTCAGTGTCGTTCAGCATCGCCGCAGACCCGTAATACCAAACGCCCTGCGTTGCTATAAACGTAGCATTATCATTTGCATACATCTCAACACCAACAATTGTTGTACCGTTCTGATCGAATGTTACACGAGCACCAATATAACCGCTAACTGTAGTTACGTTCGCCGATGAAGTTGTATTGGATACTACTGTACCTAAAAATTTCTCGACCGCATTAGCCATCATGGTTGTAACACCGGTTGATGTCACGCTTCCATACTGGGATTGTATTGTCACAAAATGCGCCGAATTCATCGCGTCTACTATACCGATACCCTGTAATTGCACAATACTTGTAATGGCTTCAGTTGAATAGTACGGAACTATCCATGCATAATATTTGCCTATTGGATACAGTACTGGATTTGCCGTACTATAATTTGCGCCGCTCAACGCCGGTAGTTTTGATTGCACGGTTGCTTTAGCCGCGGCTGAACTGATCATTCCAAGCCCTTCCATATTGTAGAATTGCACGCGCCCACCAGTCGCAAGTAATACACCCGCAAGCCCGTTGCCATTATTCGCCGGTGATAAAAACTGCATAAACGCTGTACCATTCTCATATGGAATAAGCTCTGCTCCATTATCAAGCTGCATCATCCACCGCGATGCTTTTATCCACACAAATCCGCCCGCAAAGAATCCGAACGAATTCTGACCCGTTCTATCGCCCGCCCATGTCGACGCTAACGTTGGTAGTAATGTTTTATCCCACGGCTGATTTACCCACGCCGGATACCCGCTCAATCCAGTCCATCTTGCTACTATTGTGCCATTCGGCGACAACACTTCTCCACCGCCGAACGACGTCACACCATTCGCATGATATGAATCAAATGTAACAACATAGTCGATTTGCCCATTGGGTGCTGGTTGCGGATACCAATTACCGATGGTGTACTGAACATTATTTATATATACGTTAAACCCAACATTATGCAAGAACCACAGTCCGTTTGCAATAGTTGAATTCTGAAATACATCAGTATAATTACCGGTCACCGCGTTTACTAACACGAACCCCATCAAATGATCTACTGCAAATACATTAGTCGGCGCTACAGAAAATATCCAATACGGTGTATTATTTGATACAATCATCTCGTTGTCGACTATCTGCACATTGCCTCCAAAATCACTCAAATGCGACGTCGCCAAATAAGACGCGTATTGTTCTGATACTATTGGTATTCTATCAGTTGGTAATGTATCATTTGCGAACAGTGCCGATCCGGGCATTTGCTGTAATTCTGAATTGAAATGCTGCGCTGTAAATAAACCGCCCCAACCACCAACTACTACAAGAATTACTACTACAATTGTTGCGCCGACAATAAGTTTACCAACGGTTACTTTAGTCAGCTTTAGTTCATTTTCATGTCTTGTAATTGCAATCAGCGGAAGCACCGCAAGAAGCGATCCTATTATTACGCCATACAATAATCCCATAAACGCCATTTCAGCAAAAAACATTGCCGACGTTGATAACGCGATCGCGGTCGCCACAATGAGTTCTATTTTAATATCACGTTTAAACCGCTTGATATATCGTGATTTTTGTTTAAGTCTTTGTGGTTCCTGTTTTAACGATTGTTCGTCATCCCACACAGTTTTGTTACGCGACCAACGCGGTATTGAAAACATCGCGCTAAATAAGATTGCCATCGATACTGCGAAAAATATTAACGCCGCAATCAATGTGTTCATTTTACCAACTCCTCAAAGATTCGTTTCTCGTTGTTGTCATAATATTCGACATATTTTATTTCACCTTTTTCTTCTACTAGAATCGCCGTTATTCTGTAATGATCTGCGCCAAATGCGTCTGTCCACTGCAAATAGTGATGGCAGCTGCAGTCACATTGATTGTTCTGAACACCGACCGCACCATTGCACTTGTCGCATATATTGTACTCTACACAGCTCTTCAAAGGATTTTGCCACCTCGAAATTAGGCGTAATTAAGTTAACTACTAAAACTATAAAAACGTCTTTACACCCAAATCCCGCGACACATTTCTTTCTTCGCATCTTTTCTTTCTTTCTTCTTCTTTCTTTCTTTTCTGTCTTCTTTCTACTCTACTATAATTAACGTACGTTATAATAAAATATAATTATCGTTAACCGATAATAACAATATAACAACAATAACATACCATATTAGCCGTATAATAACATACTGTCTATTCTACCGTACCATACTGTTATAACAATATAACGACTGCAATATACCGCATAACATATTAACCATATTATAACGCACCGTCTATTATACTGTACCGTTATAACATATTAGCCGTATTGTACTGTATCATAATATAATACCAAATTAATACTTAGTATCTATTATACCATATTTCCGCATTATACTGTGCTCTTTATTTGATGCTATCTTATGTGCTTCCGTATACGGCATTCCGCGCAACATCAGCCGCAGTTCAGTTAGTTCGTGGATTATCAGCCGCGTTCGTTTTGTTTTATCATACCACCAGTCATCGCGAACCCAGACGTTGCCGGGTTTGAGTTTGTAACGGTCGCGGCCAGTCGGTTCTAACCAATGAACGGCTATGTCGTCTTTCATTAATTCGGCGGGTTGCGGTACGAAACGTATTTTCATATGACTATATAAACTATGCCGATATAAAAGTTGTTGTAAATAAAATGGATAAAAATTTTGCTTATGACGTTTTTACGCCGAGTGCTTGTAGTACTGCCTGTATTTGCGCCGGTGTCATCGTCGACAAACTTGTCAATATAGATGAATTTACTTTGCCGGCTGCTATTAATGCTTGGACTGCAGCCAAATCGTTTGCTGTCAGATTTGTACCCGATATGCCGCTTGGTGTGATTCCGCCGATTTGCGGATAACTTCCCTGTCCGCCCGTCATTGAAACCTGCATCAAACTCGCGCTTGCCGAAACATACGAACCGCTTGCTACAACCGTTGACCAGTAATATACCATCAACGTAAGCGCCGTCATTGCGATACCGACTATTACCGGATATACTTGACTTTGTACCGTAGAACCGGATAATACCTTCACCGCTACAAATGCTATATCCAGAATCGTAACCACTGCCATCATAATCATTGCTACTAACTGATTTAGTTTCAATGCCGATAATATTGAGGTTACTGTATCTGTGCTTGTTGCCATATTCCTATATTAGTTGCTACTACATAAGACTATCCGTTAACTATTATATATATCAAAAACGAAATCATGAGCCCCGCAGTAAGCCCGATCAAGAAGTGTACTATTGTCTGCGCGTCCATTTTAAATGTTGTTATCATTCCGTCACTTTCATTAAACCGCGGTATATAAGAGTTTCAATGGTAAAATCCTTTGTTTGTGATGTCGTATAGTATGAATGCAGCACAGCCGAACAGCGCGATTTTATACCACAATGCGACGTTTATATAAGCAGTTATGACAATCAGCATGATTAAACCATATACATCGTGCGTGCGGAATTTTATGAATTTGCGGAAGAACTGCCGCAACGTTTCTTGTTTCGCGGTAATGTCGGAAAACAAATGCGCAACGAGATCGGTAAAAACGCCGTATGCCATAATCATCGCAGCAAGGGATAGCAGAAATTGCGGAAGGTCAGCGCGGAAAACGATCGTCGCAGCAACGTAAAATACGGTAATGAAGATTACGGCATAGACGGATTTGGTGCGGCCATGCCAGAACAGTTTTTGCCATTCTTTCCACGTAGTCATATTAATCGTCCCACATCGTGCGTATCAATAGGCCGGATTTAAACTTTACATATCCGGCGGCTTCCCAGTGCGCAATAACGACGTCAAGATTAGCGGCATCAACTATTTCGCCGTGGAGCCAATGGAATCTTGGATGTGCTTCAACAAATGCTATTGCGGTGTTACAAGGTCTCATGCGAAGACGCATTGGGATGTCCTCTGAAAAGAAATCAAGATCGTATTTATCACCAACTTTCGTAACTGTATATATTTTCATATCAGTCATCCCACATAGTACGGGTGATCAATGCCTCTTGGAATCGCTTGTATCCCGCTGCTTCCCACGCTTCAATAGCGGTACGTATGTCGGCTATATCAATGGTTTCGGTATAAATCCAACGAAACTGCGGATGCGCGTTAATAAACATACGGGCGTTATAACGTGGCGTAATAAAACTATTTTCCGCGTCTTCATCAGAAAAAAAATCTATGCGGCACCTGATTCTGTTGATATATTCTTTAGTATATACGCGCATTTTATTCATCCCAGAATGTTGGTTGTTTGCGATGTACGAGGAAATAACTGATCTCGTGCTGCCAAAATAATCCATAGTTAAATGCGCTACCTTCACAACTGGTTACGCGCAGCAGTATAAAGTCGTTCCGTATTTCCACAACTGTTTTAATTGCCGCGATCCAATCTGAAGGTGTACCGTGCTGAATTTCTGGATTTATCTGCACAATGTCGCCTATTTTGAATCGATCTGTCATTAAAAACATCTACCCCGTATTCACCAAATACGCACCATAGGTTAAGCCCGGAAAATATATTATAATGACTATTAATAGTCCAATCCAACCGTTCGTTTGAATGCCGATTGCTACTCCCATGGCTGCTCCGGCGATGAGCGTAAACAATATCATCAAAACCCCGATTATCGCTTTCCACCGCAATCTTTTTAACCATTCTATATACGTTTCCATCTTAATCATCCCATATTGTTTTTTGCCGTTCTTTTTCAAGTTGCCACCACATGCTATCGTCGGTGTAATTATTGCCGACTATATACGCGTCATCAGATGATATTACCTTAATCCGTATTGCCACTTTATTTGGAATTCCCATCACAACACATCGTGCGCTTGCTATCGAATGAGTAACCGCGTGTGCCGGATAGTTCCGAGGATTATAGACGACTACATCCCCAACGTTAAATTGCGTCATTGCTCCACAGCTCCTCTAATACGTTTTCAAACATTTTGCCTGCCGCCAATTGCTGGTGGTGGCCGTCGCATAACACGAACATGTCTTTATTGTATCCGGGTCTGCCGCATATTTCGCACGTCCGGTTTGCCGTACTCTCCAGATCATCAACAATCGCCGCAATCTTTTCAGTGCCGCCGCTATAATAAACCCGCAATGAACCGAACTTCTCCTTTATTTGGTCAACGTGGAAATAAGCAAATGTGTGTTCTAATTCGCGCGCTATTTCCGCACACGCCTTGTCTATGATGCCAAACCACCCGTCACCGCACATAAATCCAAACACCCACCTATCTGCTGGATCCGGCCGCATAAACGCGTACTTGTCAATCAACGCCTTTGTATGTTTTGTATTCATATATATTGTCACCCCATCAACCATAAATGCTATTGTCAGTTTTCATTTGTATCACGCGCATGTTCTTGTCTACTAAAACGCCGCACGTGCCGCACATACACGCATCAAGTTCTGCCGATTCCTTTTCAGTACCTATCCATACGCACGCCAATATTCCATCTTTGCATTTAGGACAATTCATTTCGTCATCACCCATTCTTTTGCCAACTCCTTATTTCGTTTCCGCTTGCCGGTCAACCGCACCGAATTGTAACATCCAACAGAACAAAAGTAAAATACCGCCGGTACATATGTTGCATACAATCCCGTTAACCGCCGCACCAATGGTTTATCAGTCTCAAATGACTTGCCGCACGCCGCACATAAATATTCGTTCATTTAAATCCCCAATCCAGTTAAAACGCCGCTTACCCACATGTATGCAATCCAAACAATGTAAATTAACATTATTGCAGTAAGCACGGTCACTATGCTTGCCAGTTCGTTGCCGGGTTCTAATACTGATGCCAATGACATAACTAACATTACGATGGCAAAGGACACGATTAATGTTGCGTGTTCCCAAATGAAGTTAAGGATAAACGCAGGATGAAATAGCAACAACAATTGCACCGATGCCACTATTGCAGATAATACAGCAAATCTTACCAATGCCTGTCTATAAGTTATGCGATCATCAATGTCTAATTTTATTTCTGTCATTTCAATCACGTTTTAATATTTTTCTGAGTTCTTTTGCTTCTTCTGGATTTCGTTTTATCCATTCATCGGTACTCCAATCCATCTTTGGTATGCAATCGGGACATGTTACTGATATATCGGCCGTATGGTTCGCGCTGAACAGAATCTGTGTCACGAGCATCTTTCTTTTGCACATTGTACATTCGACTACAAAATTCTCCGTTTCCATCTTAATCGCGTCCCTTATCTAGTTTATAATTTTCACCAAACTTTTCCATCTGGTAATCCAGAAATATATTTGGATATTCCGCGTTCAGTCTCCTTTCCAATATGCACCGGATCAGCCGCAATTCTTCGGCAATTTTAACCATTGGATTAATATCTTTAGGGTATGTATTGGTCATTCAGTCCACCCACATTCTTTCCAATACCCAGTTCAATGCGTTTGCCTGACCTTGTATATATGCCTTCCTTGTTGCATCAAGGTCTTTGTCTTCTAATAGAGTTTTCATCGCTGCCTCGCACTGTGCCATGATTTCCTTTTTGGTTCTCATTCAATCACCCTATCCTCCTGATTATGTCAAAGCCTATACCAATCGCTACAAAAACATCTCCAATCCATAAATTTACACTATCAGGATTGAGTGTGTAACTAGTTGCATAAATAGCACCCGCTTCAAATAGATAAACAATCTTTTTCTTATCTACAGTTTGATTCCATGCCGTGATAAATTCCTCTTTATTCATTCAATCGCTCTCCGATGTTACCATCATTACCTGGACCATCTTCCTTTTCGGCTTCTTGTACTTCATGCACCTGTATGGATGGAGTTTCAGCGTTGGAAATTCCTTCACGAAGTTTGTCTCATATTCATTCCATGCCTTCTGTGAGACATCTTCCAGCCTGTTATGGTCGATACAATATATCTTCATTTCAATCACCTCTGCTTGCTCTACTTGGAACGACTACCCACCCTCTGCCTTCGCATGCATGGCAAGGATTTGTAGGCAGATTAACGGGTGAAAATTCCTTTCCCGTACCAGTGCAAACAGGACATTTCTCAGCGTGCGGCATTTTTAATCACGATCCACATGAATACCACCAATATTATGATTACTGCCAACCCGCCCAATGACAACAACAACAGTATCAAAAATCCTGCTATTGCGCCGAGCCCCGTCGCGTGTATCAGCAAATTGAACATCTGGCCCATCACATATATCCCGTACACAATTATGCCAAACACCGCAATTACCGCCAACACATTCCGCAATTCCTTAAATGATTCCATCATTCCTGCACCGTCCATTCCGCCGTCTCGCCGCCCCAAATATTAGCCGCCCGTTCTTTTGCTTTCTCTTCGTTCGACCACACCGAATCCACACCCATGTTATAATCGCAACACTCATCGTCGGATTCGCTCAATCCATATACTATCCATACTTTCATTTTGTTTCCTCCAATTTTCGCTGTGCCCTATTGATCAGCTGCGTTAATTGCGCAGTTGTTAGGACTGTTAATAATTCCCCTACGCCCACCGCAACTTTATCGCGTTGCGTACTTATCTCGAAAACGCCGTGCAACGGAAACGCACCATTCATATCTTCGCGCCCCATATCGATTTGTCTGAATACCAATTTAACAATACTCATCATCAATCATCCCACATCGTTTTAGAACTACCATCACGCAATACGACGTCTTCATCATGCACAAACCAAGTTTCTCCCGTTGTAGCAGTAACTAGTAGAACCCCATTAACTCCACGCTGCGTTACTATTACAACATCGCCTTTAGATAAATAAGAATGGCGCGGACGATCGTACAATATTTTTACCGCATCGCCGACTTTAACGTCAATCATGTCAATCGTCCCATATTGTTTTAGGATAACTACTATATAACGCGACATCTTTAGTTGGCACTACCCAAATGTGTCCTATGGCATCGGCAACTAATAAAGTACGGTTATTTTTAATACTTACTACTGTCGCAATCTCGCCCGTAATTAAATGCGCACCAACTGGATAGTCACGCAATATCTTTACGGTATCGCCCGTTTTAATATCAGCCATGCCAATCATCCCACATACTATTATTCGGTGTGTACATCGGTTTTTCGCCCGTTAAATACTCACACGCCCGCATTGTCGTTTCGCTACTAAATAGTCCGCCACCATATAGACGAGAAACGCGCATCGCCATTTCGAGGAGTTCGCCTGTATCCCGTGTTTTCATAGAAGACCGTCCGCTGAGCGTTGGACGATCGTATTCAAACAGCATTGGATATAAGTAATCATACATATGTTCCCAAAAGCCGCGGTCGGTTAACTTATCCCAGTCCAGTTTATACCATAGCTCGAATGCTAATATGTACGTGTCCCCGTATTTTGTATTAGACATTATTATTCACCGCACATTTAAAATTAAAATCTGGCATTCTGTCGCCGCACTTGATATAATTCATCATCCGCATTGTTTCACTCATCCCAGAACGTCTTCTGCAACCACGGATACACGTCCCTTTCAAAGTGCTTCAGTTTATCTGCCGCCGCTACTAAACGTCTGCCGGTACGCGTTTCGCCCATTCCTTCGCTCTGCACCATATCAAGCATTTCATCCCCAAGTCTATGCGCAACTTTTATAGCATCTGCAACGCTGGAATCTCCGTACAACCGGGAATCTTCCGTTAAAAATATGTTGGGCATAATTATATTTACTTCCCACGGCGGAAGCGGCATACTCCCAATATTCGCCCAGTAGTGGTATCCTTGCATCGCGTCCTCCCATTTGAATAAATCCGACAATACGTTTTTTATGTCCATCCGCTATCATCCCACATTGTTGGCATTGTAAATACTAACGCGTACATTATTGTGTCGTCATCGATTTGAGCGTCAAATGATCGGTAGTTGCGGTGTTCTTCTTCTGCCATGAT
>JAEHJW020001661.1_pt1 | contig 37656 bp, 59 predicted proteins | sample 9271431 | NCBI WGS metagenome assembly JAEHJW02 | reverse complement strand
CCCAGGAGCGATTCCAGCACCCTTCCCTATAGGGTAGTATCCCCGAATCAACCTAGACCCCTTTCTGAGTCTCTGAGAGGCATGTTTGCTTGAAACCCGCATGAATGGAGGTTCGGTCATGACCACAGAAGAGTACGCCAAGCGGTACAACCGAAGCCGCACCATCGTTCTGAAATTCTGCCGCACCGGGCGACTCCCGGCACATCGGGTGATGGAGCGTGGGCAATGGCGGTGGGAGATTGAGGGCATCCCACAGTGGCCGGAGACGCAGTACAACGGGCGACGCAAGCCGTGGCGCGAAAGGGGCAAGACCCAGAATCCGCGTCCACCTATTACGGACAAAGAGAAGGCTTTTGCCGCGATGTTCACGGCCTTGAAGCGCACCGGGAGACACAAGCCGGACACGTCGCTCAACTGGGGCGAACTCCGCATCGCATGGCGCGAGTGGATGACGGGGCCGATTGAGGAGAGCGGCGACATAGGCGAGGCCACGGGCTATCTGCTGCAGGAGGCGGTGTGATGGGCGGCAAGCACAGCCGCGACAAAGGCAACAGGGGCGAACGCGAATTCGCAGAGTTGATCGGCGGCAAGCGCGTCCCCCTCTCGGGAGCGGTCGAAGGCTACGACAACGACGTGATCGGTCTCGGAATGCGGTGGGAAGTCAAGCGGCGCAAGAGTGGGTTCAAGACGCTGACGACATGGCTGAGGGGCAACGAGAACGAGGCCCCGCCTGATGCGCTGGCGTTGCGCGATGATCGTGGGCCGTGGATTGTGGCGATGACGCTAGAACGGTTCAAGGAGATGGTCAAGTGAGCGTGGCCTCTCGCTTTGGAACGTCGATCATCGGTATCATGTCGCTTCCGCTGATGCTCATATTGACCACGCTGGCGTGTTTCAAGCTGGCGCTGAAGGGAAGACCGTGGAGCGTGATCGTCACGGATGGAGAGCCGACAAACCTACCACCCGAATGGACCTTTACTGTGTGGCTGTTTGACAGACAGAGACCCGACGATTAGAGGGAGGATGCAACATGGAGAGTCTCGCGGAACGGTTAGTTGCGTTGCTTAATGAGTGGCTCACGGTGTCGGAGGTGCACAGCGACGAGATGGGCGCGTTGGAGTGGATGGACGTTCGCTTCCGGAAGCGCGCAGACCCCGACGCGACGCTCTGCGAGTTTACGGGTGATCTGATGGCCTTCGCGAGTAGCCTATGCCCCGAGGGTTACGACGTAGTAGTGACCACCAACGGTTTTTCTATCCAGGAGGATTCCGATGGACGATAGACTACTAGAAATTGAGCGGGAAATAACCAAGGCAGTCACTCATTATGGCTGGGCGAACGAAATCGACAACCTACGTAACATCGTCTACTTTCGGGTTCCAGAAATGTTGAAGTTGCTCCACATAGCGCGTGAAGATGTTTATCGATGGAAGATTGTAGTCTATGTTTTTGCCATCGTTGCCGGTCTCGGTTGGGGCCTCTACATTAGCACCTTACTTGGAGGTTAAGGGATGGACGATAGACTGCGCGAGATTGAGCGGACGCTGGAGTGGTACTGGCTAGGAACAGAGGACTCTGAGTGGCTCATCCAGCAACTGCGCGAAGCCCGCAAGGCTATGTCAGAGGTGCGGCGATTGCTGCAACTTCACTGGAGCGACAACCCCAACTGGCGGCAGGGGCAGGAACATACCTACATGGGACGCATGGACATCATCCTGCAAGCCGCATTGGGGGAACAGCCATGATCATCCCTGAGACCATCCCCGAGATGAGAGCACGGTATGAGCGGACGATAGCGGACCTGCAGGGGCAGATAGTGCAGCTGACGCTGGACCTGGAGATGGAGCGACGGGCGCGGGAGAAAGCGGAGAGTGATCGTGCAAGGTATTGGGGCGCCCTGTGGGAGATACGCCAATATGAGGGGCGGGTGTGTGAACAATATTCGTTTGACGAGTGCCAGCATGTAGGTTGCGACAGTAGTTACCGCGCGTGGTCGATTGCCGACGCGGCATTGTCAAAGCAGGCGTCCACGCCATGAGCCCCGCCGAACGCAAGGCCAAGGCGCAGTTGAAGGAGCGCCTTCGCACCAGCCCGGTGAACGTTACGACCCACGCGATACTTCGCTACCACCAGCGATACGACAGAAGAGCCCCCATGAGCGTGATCGAGGAGCGGCTACACAGACGAGTCCGAGCGGCGGAGGACGTCAAGCCCGCGAAGGTGCTGCACAAAGGCTTCCGCGTGACCGCTGGTGACCTCACCTTGGCGGTCAAAGAGGACGAGGGAACGCTTGTGGTGGTCTCGGTGTGGGGGAGGAGGAAATGGGCATAGACCCACGCGACAGGAGAATTGCCAAGCTGCTGTTGTGGATTCGGCAGAACGGGCGGTGCCACTACTGCGGCGACTATCTGGACCCGCCGGACATGACCATCGACCACATGACCCCAAGGTGTTTGGGCGGGGCAGACGCCCTCGCCAACATGGCGGGAGCGTGCTACAGATGCAACCAAGAGAAGCACGAGCGGCGTTATTGGAACTACCTGCGGTATCGGCGAAAGAGAGGAGAAGTAATATGAAACTAGACTTTTTCAACGACACGAAGCGGGCGTTGCGTCTTCATCCCGGCACAGATTCCGTAGATACAGAGCCCGATTACCCGCTCCACATACCGCCCCACAGCCATATGACCTTCGACCTTCCCGATGGATGCAGACCGTTCGTGAAACTGTGGGAGGACGGGACATTGTTGGTGCGAGGCGATCCAAATAAGCTACCGACCATTCGGGACATGATCGGACTGGCTCCCGACATTACAGGCGGCAAGACAATCGAGGAGTATATCCGTTGGTTGCGAGACGATGAGGAGGACTGAGCATGACCCGCGACGAGATTCTGGCGCTGAAGCCGGGGAGTGGATTGGATGTGCTGGCGGCAGAGAAAACCCTGCGTTTCCCTGCGCCTGCATACTCTAGCGATATTCGGGCGGCGTGGGAACTGGTCGATGAACTGCACGAGCGCGGCATGTGGCTTTCAATCAACACCCTAACCAATGTTATTCATGTAAACGCAGACAGCGACAGGCCCTATCTTCGCAGCGTGACGTCGCGCCCCATGCGCCTCGTTGCTCTGTCCGTAGGGGAAAGCGTGCCACACTCCATCTGTCTCGCATTTCTTCTCGCCATGGAGGAACAGCCAATGGGGTAACGTCACAAGGCTTCATGGCTTTGGCGGGCGCCTACGCCTTCGGTCTCGCGTGTGGCGTGGTGCTGACGTTGAAGCTACAGGTATGGCGCGAGAGGAACAGGCATGGATTCTACCCGAGGAGGTTTCACTAATGCGCGAGGTCAACGGGATTCCGGTTTGGGGCGATGCCGATGATGCCACCATTCAGCAGATTCAACGTTGCGCCGATGACGAGCGGGTAGCAGGCGCGGCACTTATGGCCGACAACCACAAGGGCTACAGTCAGCCCATCGGCGGGGTCATTGCCTATCGCGGTGCCGTGTCTCCTTCGGGCGTGGGCTACGACATCGGCTGTGGCAACAAGGCCGCGAGAACAAATCTGATGTGGGACGACCTCCAGCCCGACCTTTCGCGGGTGCTGGACGAGATTCAGGGGCGAATCAGCTTTGGCGTCGGGCGGAAGAACAACGAGCCCGCAGACCATCCCGTTCTACATTCCGACCTGTGGAAGGACGTTCCCGAGGTGCAGGGCCTTCGCCAGTTGGCTGCCGACCAGTTGGGCACCGTGGGTTCTGGCAACCACTATGTTGACCTGCTCAGAGAGCCCGAGACAGGGCGCGTGTGGGTCGGGGTCCACTTCGGGAGCCGGGGATTGGGCCACAAGACCGCAAGTGGGTTCCTCAACCTTGCGGTTGGGCGGGTCTTCGATGACAAGGCACCCGGCGAAATTATGGACCAGTTGCCGACCGTGTTCGCGACCGATTCCGAGTTGGGTCAGTCCTACCTTGCCGCCATGGAACTGGCGGGGCAATACGCTTATGCCGGACGCGACTTGGTAGTGCAGAAAGTCTTGGACATCCTTGGAGCCAAGACGGACTTTGAAGTCCACAACCACCACAACTACGCTTGGCGCGAGGAGCACAATGGCGAAAACGTGTACGTCGTTCGCAAGGGGGCAACCCCCTGTTGGCCGGGGCAATTGGGCTTTGTCGGCGGGTCCATGGGCGACATCGCGGTGATTATCCGGGAGAAGGAAACGCTCGAAGCGCAGAAGTCGTTCTATTCCGCCATGCACGGGGCGGGGCGCGTCATGAGCCGGACACAGGCGGCGGGCAAGTTGAAGAAGCAGATGGTGGATGGCAGAAAGGTTCTTGCCCGGACGGGCGGCGTGGTAACGGAGGACATGATGTATGACCGCCTGCGGGCCTTCGGCGTCGAGTTGCGAGGCGGCGGGACAGACGAATCGCCACAGGTCTACCGGCCCTTGAAGGACGTTCTGGAAGCGCATTCCGATTACATTGAGGTGTTGCACACGTTGGTTCCTGTGGGTGTGGTCATGGCTGGTGCTGGCGAGTTCGACCCGTACAAGGACTGAAATAGAAAAAGACCCCCGGCCTAAACCGGGGGTCTCACTACGTCCACGGACGAGCCGTAGAAAGGGGGCTAGATTCGATTTTCGAAGGGGTGTCCATACCCTAGCACCCCCGTTTCAGGAAGGGGCCTCTACGGGCTTCGGTGAGAAAGGTTTCTCAGTTGCGGATGAGGGATGCAACCTTATCCTTCACGTCGGCGAGGAACTTCGCGCCCACAGCAGCGGCGGAGGCGACGAAGACCGCTTTCATTTCCGGGTTCTTTGCCACAAGGGCGACGATCAACAACCCGCCCACATAGGGCAGGACGTTCTGCTTGAGGAACGAAGGCAACTTGCGCACGTCAAACTCGCCCTTGACGAAGCTCGCCAGAATTCCGAGAGCCACGTCCACGAGGATCAGGATCCCGATGGTGCCAAGGGAATAGAACACTTCCGGGTCAAACAAAACCTTGGGGTCAAACATTAGACAGCCTCCTTCTTCATCTCCGCTACAACGGACAGAATGTGATGCCCATAGGTGTCCTTCGCGGCATAGGCCGCCGCAAACGACGGGTACTTGCTTCTGTCGTATCCAGGATAGGCCCACTTGCCGCCGAGGTCTTCCACGAACGGAGCCGAGCCACGGTTGACGAGCGAGAAGCGCGGGTCGAGGTTCGGCAGCCAGCCGGGCCACGGGTCCTTCTCCGCATAGGCCCAGACGTGTTGCACGACTGCAATAGCCCCCGCCATCCACGTGGGGAATCTGAGCCCCGGCACGCCTCCGGTAGCACCCAAGCCGCCGAAGTTGAACGAATCAGCGGGGACGTCGCCACCATACGTCCAAAAGCCTGTTTCGTGCATCATGAGCCCTACAACCAGGTCGGCCCGGATGTACAGCAGTCCACAAAGCAAGTAGGTGAACCGAATCAGATCAGGGACCCATATGGGAAGAGAGGGGTTGCGCTTCCTGGCGAGAGAAATCGCTTGTTCCGCCGTGACGAGAGGGAAGCCCAATAGGTCAGTCTTCCGCTCCTCACTGACGCCGAGATAGGCTTTGATGCCGTCTGCAATCGCCTTGGCTACGCGGTCCTGGTTCTGCTGGTTCAGGAGCACCGTCTCTTCGATGGGGTTGTTGATGAAACCCAATTCCACCAAGGCCGCAGGCATGACCGTTTCCCTCAGCACAGCAAAGTTGGCGGTTTTCAGCCCCCTGTCTGTCAGCCCAAGAGCCCCCATAACCTTGGTGTGAACCGCCTTGGCTAGCTGAGCCCCCTTGGTGGAACCGGGGAAGGAATAGGTCTCCGTCCCGTGTGAAGATTTATCCCCCGAGGAGTTGCAGTGAATCGAAACGTAGATGTCGGCCTTGGCGTCGTTCGCAACCTTGGCCCTGGCGCGTAGATCAGCACCCTCGTTGAACACGTCGGAGCAGAGGTCCTTGTCCTCCGTGCGAGTGAGGAGGACTTCCACGGGAGACAGCAAAGCCGCCACCTTCAGGGCGACGGCCAGGTTGATGTCCTTTTCGAGGGACTTGGAACCGCGAGCCCCTGAATCCCTACCGCCGTGTCAGTGACCCGGATCTAAGCAGATCCGTAGGGTCATACGACCACCTCCTTTGCGGCGATATGCCGCCTAAATGAATGCGCTACCTCTTCAGGAGGATACCAAAAGCCAAGATCACAATCGCCGCCATCTCGGTCATAATCCAGTACAGGAGCTTGTCTACCTTGGCCTCCGTCCGCACCAAATGACCGTTCTGAGACCGTTGCCACTCCTTCAGCCCATCGACACTCGCCTCCAAAGCCGAAACCCTGCCGTTTAACTCACTGGTTGCTTCCATTTGCCCACCCCAAATCGTTGATTTAGATCACCGGGAGCCACCTCCAAAGGAAAGAGGCCGCCAAACGACGGCCTCACCTTATCGGACAACCTTCAGTTGGTCGAGCTCCTCCGCGTTGGCAAGCGGAAGGAGTTTGTCACGCTCGTCTCGGCTAAGATATTTCCACATGATTTGCATGGAGTTGTACCCCGCGTCCTTCATGAAGGTCCGCACACCCTTGGGTTTTATGAGCCCGAGCGCAATGGCACGCCTAAGATCTTCGTCGGTGAGGGCGTTGTCCTTCACCTTTTGCCGTAGGTCGCGTTTCATCCGGTCCAACTTCTGTTCGGCGGGAGTCAGGGGCTTCTTCGGACCCCTTTGCTTAAGATAGGCTTTGAGTAACTTCTGTTGGAATTGGGTCTGAATAACGTCTGACGGGGCCTTGGTGAAGCCGCTCATGCTCAGAAGCTTTTGGGGAAAGCTTGCGCCCTGGCTGTTCAAACGTTTGGCCTGCTCGACGGAGAAGGGCATCGGGACACCCCAGCCGACCATGCCCGCCACCTTCTGGAAGAGTGAGTCATTGGGGTTATAGGTATAGCTAGAGTCGCCCGTGACATGGGCAATAGACGTTAAGAGCTTCTGGTAGGCAGGGCCTTCGGGGTCGTAGATGTAGTTGCCGTAGTAGTCTTTGTTGTTAACAGCTTCAAGGAAGTTTGTCATGAAGCCGGACATGGAACTCTTGACGTAGCCAACGGGATTCTTCCACAGGTGGTAGACATCGCGGAAATAAGTCGGCAAGGAGACGCGGTTGTCGTTGCCTTTGTCGTCAGTTCCTCCGATCTTGGGGTATAGGTAGTCCTTCAGTTCCTGTGGCCACGTTCCCGTGTAGGCAAATTGGATGATGGAGGCCAGCGTGGCGGTGGTGGTCATCATGCCAAGCGCCCAAGCCATGCCGGGGTCTAGTTTGGGAGCCTTGCCTTTGTACCGGAGCCTTCCGGCTTCATCGCGAGCGAACGCCAGCGGGTCGGCAAAGTTGCGCGCCTGGTTAGCCAGGGCCGAAGAAAAACCTCTTACGTTTCCGAGTTTCCACGTCACGGAACGGAACATTAACTGCAATCCTGTCTTCAGTGTGCGGTTCCAGAACAGATTGTCGAAGTTCATCTCGCCGAAGCGGTTTTCTACCCGGTCCCACGTTTGGCGGGCCAGTTTCTCACGGGAGATTTCACCGCGCAGCAAGGCGTCGGAGTTCTCCGCGAGTTGCTGACCATACTCCTTGAAGAACAGCCCGATCTTAAGTCTTGGGATGTATTGCTCAAAGAGTGGCGTCATCACCACTTCGTTGAGCGCGGGAACAAGGCGGATGGTTGCGCCAATGTAGTTCTGGCTGTTGATGTTCTCCAGGAACGTCTTCGCCGTGTTCAAGCGGTAGTCTTCGTGCATCGCCAGTTTCCCACCGCCGGCAAAGAGATCGTCCAAGACTTGCTCTGCATCTGGGAACTGCTTGATGAACTTCTGTCCGCGAAGGGTCTTCAAGAACTCCTCTTTGGAATCAACATACCGAAGAACGCCGCCTCCTGTAGAAGCGAGGTCCTTCCACGCAAGAGGACTGGTAACGATGTCCTTCAAGCCCGCTAGAAACGCCTGCGGGTCGCGCTTCAAGACGCCCTGGTTATAGAGTTTTAGAAAACCGACGCCTTGCTGAGAGCCGATGGCTTCGATGGTTTCAAACACGAAGTGGAAGGGAGACAGTGAGAGTTCTACTGCTGTGCGCAAGTTCTTCATCCACATGAGCCCATGACCCAGGGCTGTTTCGCGAATCAAGTCCCGGCTAAGGAAGTTGTTCAAGAGCCTTGCGGTGTTGGCCTCAACGTAATACTCCCCCGCGCCAACCAGACCCTCTTCCGTAGGGAAATAGACCTTGGCGATGGCGTCGTTGAGCCGCACGTAGCCTTCCGGGATGGAGTCGCCCATGCGAACGAATCTGGCGAACCCCTTTTCCTTCATGCCGGCCCACATTCTCTGCGCGGTGATGAACCGTTGTGCATCAGCTTGAGCCAACTCAAACATGGTCTGTGGGTTGTGGGTGACGGGTACTCCGCCCTTAGCAATGCCCTCTGACATGTCAGCCAGAGTGGCGTGTTTGAGGAAGCCCTTGCTGCCTTGCAGAGGACGTCTGAAGAGGCCGAGGAATCCCTTTTCCTCTGCGTGTCCGGGAATGACTTTCCAGAGGACGCGGAAGTGATTCTCCAGGAAGGGCAGAGACGGTCGGAATTTCTTGATCTCCTCAAAGGTGGCGTCGTCCATCTTGCGGTAGTAATCGGCGATGGCCTGGAGTTCGGGGGTCGGCTGTGCTTCGCCCTTCTTGATGCGGTCGATGAAGGCAACCTGCTCCTGTTGGGGCATACGTGCAAACTGTCTCCCAACGGCTCTCCCGGTGCGCTCCATGATAAACAAAGCCTTGTCGCGTTCACCCTTCATTTTCATGAGGAGCGTCAAGCCCTCGTCGGAAACGCCAGTCCGGGGAGAAAGCCAATGCACTAGGTCAGTCAAGACTGTGCGGAGTTCTTGCACGAAGCCCTTGGACTTCGGAATCACGTCCTGCTCGATGAACTCTTGAAGGTAGGGAAGGACGACGGCCTGAACGCGGTCGCTCTTGGCCGTTCCCGTTGCGGCTTCGGCTGTAGCGGTCTCTGCTGTTGCGGCGGCCTCGGTTGCAGAGGCGGTTGTTTGGGTGGCGGTATTATCTGTGCCCGCCGGTTCAACAGTAGAGCGTCCAGCTTTTAGTTCAGCCCCATATTGGCTACGAAGCCCAAGAAGGGATGGGTCGGAAGTATTGGTGACGGTATAGATGTCTGGACGGCCTTTGATGCGTACGGTGTCGCCAACAGCGAACTTCGAAACAATCCCCGCATTCGCCGTGGGGGCCTCGGGGGCGGGGGCGGTCGCGGCGGGGATTGGGACGGTTGCGGGAGCCTCTGCGGGAGCGGTTGCTTGGGGGGCTTCTGCGGGAACGGCTTGCGGGGTTTTCTGTTCTGCTATGACTGGAGCGGGAGACTCGCCGCGTAGCATTGCCAACGCCGCTGGCGACAGCTTCTGCAACTTGTCGATGTCAGATTGAAGCGCGGCCTTACTCCGATCAAGGAAAATCCAGTTGTCTTGTTTGCCCTCGATGTAGTGAACTGTGTCATAGCCCGCTTCCTTCAAGGCTTGGCGCATGATGGGCAAAGCCTTCCCCCGGAATAGGCGGAAGGTCTGCACAACCGGAACGTCGTCAGCGGTGAAGCCTGTAGCGCGATCAAGTATTGCGTATGTGTCCTTCTCCGAAAGCCCGAAGTCACGTAGCAGTTTGTAGGCTTCTTCAAACTGTATGATTCCGCCCTGCCCGTAAGGCGTGAGGTCAAAGACTTTCTCGGGTTTGCCCCTAAAGGAATACACGGTCGGGTTGTACCCCTCGGGCTTACCGCCCGTGAGGATGTCGGGCAGGGTGCTTCCCTGCGCGTAGGACTTCGCTGTATCCTCTTGTGAGGTAAGGTACAGCAGATCGTTGTTCTCTTGCGCTATGCGGGCTTCCTCGGCAGCGTCGGCGATCTTCTGCTTGTACTCGTCGATCACGCTCTGATTGTGCTGGATGTCCCGGTCAACAACGTCTTTCACGTGCTGACGGATTTGGTACGCCTTTTGTAGAGCGGCGCTCCCCTCTTTGGTTTTCGGGTATCCGTTCGAGTAAACCTCAACGCCCTTCTCCAGTTCCGCGGCCTGCGCCAAGAGGGACGCCTTCTGCGCCTCATGCTGTTCCAAATATTGTTGCTGCCGCGCAACAATGCCCTCGTTTGTTTGGCCTACTACGTCTTGAACGTCGAGCACGCGCATGATGTTCTTCTTCTTGCCGTGTTCTCCCCCGGCAGCGGGAACCATCTCGCCGCGGTAGAAGGTCTGCCCTTCTGCTGCGTTCAGGGCTGCGCGCGCTTCGTCTACGCTGTTAAAGCCAGCTTCCTTCGCGGCGGCCTCCAGTGGGTCAGAAACGGCCCCAGGAGCCTCTGCCGTCACCGGAGAGGGTTCTGCTACAGGAGTGGATTCAGAGGCGGTCTGAGGAGTCTCTGCTGGCGTCTCCGCGGGCTTCTGCAACTCCGCCCGACGAGCCGCAATCTCCGCTTCGGCCTGCTGGCTGGCTTGCTCAACCTTCGGGACGTAGCCCTTGGCCTCGTTGATTGTGCGCACACGAGCGGCGTAGGAGGCAGGACCCCCTAGCGCCGCCGGGACACCCTCCATAGTCGCACCAAAGGCGAGTTCTCCCAAGGCAGACGGAAGATCCCGATTCTGTGCGTAGTGCATACCCGCCAGCGGAGCCATTGCGGCCGCACCCGCGACGGCCCCTGTCGCGCCACGGGCCGCCGCAGCCGAAACACCGGGCTTTGACAAAATGGGAAGGGCTTTAGCGGCAACGTTCTTTAGTGGTTCGCCAACGGCTCCCTGCCCAAGGCCGAAGGCAAAGCCTTCTCCCGCCGAGGCGAGGATGTTCTTGGCCGACTGAGCAAGGTCAGCCTTCTGCCCGTCGGTGAGACCGCTAATCGCTTCTTCCAGGGTCTTGACTCCGCCAAAGAGAGCCGCCTGTCCAACGCCCTTCGCGGCGGTTCCCACGGCGGCCTTTCCTAGCATAGAAGCTGCAGCCTTTGGGGCAACACGCGCCAGCCCGGTGCTCAGAATCTTGCCAGCGGCTTTTGCGGTAGCCTCTTCCGCACCTCCGCCCGCAATATACACAGGTACGGCGCCCAGGATTTTGGCGAACTCAGCCGTACCCGGAGAAATATACTGCGCCTCAGATGGGTCTTGCCACTTGCCAAATTCGGATGGCTTGGTGCCAAAGTAAGCGGCGGCAAGATTCTTCTGCTCGGAAGGAAGGTTAGCAATCTCCTGCGATTTGCGCTCCAAGTAGGGTTTTAGACCGAGCGTTTCAAATGGGCCTTGCCCCGCAAACCGAAGTCCCTCCCCTAGTTTTTGGGAGAGGGACTTCAGCAGAGAAGCCTTTTGCGGTTGGGGGGCAGGAGAGGGCGCTGGAATAGGCGCTGGAATAGGCGCAGAAACTTGTGCCCCATATTTACCAAGAAGAGAGTTCAAGTGAGGGAAAAGAGAGCCCTCTGTTTCTATGGCACGCGCCATATCTGCTCCCCCTTTCTAATGGAGACCCCACTGCGACGGGTCATAACCGTCGTTGCGAAGGGCATTGGCAATTTCGGCGTCAGAAGCCCCGACCGCGCGGAGTGTAGTGATGATGTTGGAGACACTGCTGTTGACCATGTTATCGGCGGGTTGATTGAGCGCCGACCAGATCGTGCCGTTAGAGGAGCCGTGTTCGCGGCGTCCGGTGCTGGTGTCTGGCCGGCCCGCGTTCAATTGCGCTTCGTACTGCGGCACGGCCCTGTTAATCGCGTCGTAGTAGGCGTTCCAGTCATATACAGGAGCGCCATTGGCGTAGCCGGTCACGAACTGCGCGGGCTTGATATTGGTCGAGGCCATCTCCACGGCTGTGGCATGGTTCTTCGCCCACGTGTCGGTTGTGCTGCCCGTCGAGCTACCCGCTTGCTGGAGCCGCCTCACCGCCGCGTCGTAGGACAACTGCTCCCCAGCTGTAGGAGTGGTGTACTTCATCTGATTCCAGTAGTTCTGCCAGTAGCGGTCGGTTTCGGCCTGTTGCGCCTGCGCTTCCGCCTGCTGCCTTGCAAGCTCTTCCTGCCTCTGCTGTTGCGCCATCTGGTTCTGGATGTCGAACTTCTGCCCAGCCAGTCCCATTCTCTTGTCCAATGCTCCCAAGGTGGTTTGCGCTGCCAGGTTCGCGTAGTTGCTCGCGTAACCCGCCTGCATGTCAGCCATCTTCAGGGCGGTCTGGTACATCTGCTGGTGCTGTTGGTCAAGCCAATTCGATAGCAGAGCCCGCTCCTGGTCGGACATGCGGGTGCGTTCTTGCGCGGTCCTGTCGGTGGCAATCGTGGAGTTGTAGATTCCGCGACGGTTCATGTCCTCGTTGATGAGGCGCACGTTGTCATCGGTCTGCTTTTTGAGCATGTCTACCGCGTACTTCACCGACTCCGGCACGTCCGGCTTCTGCGCCAGGAGGTTCTGGAGTCCAGCGAGAGCCTGGCTGTACTGCGTCTGGTAGTTCCTCAGCAGTTCCTGTCCAGCCGCGCCGTACTGGTCCATGTAGCTGTTCATGTCGTTCATGTAGTTGGTGAAGTAGTCCCCGCCGGTGTAGCCGTTGCCCTGAGCGGGTCCTTTGTAGGCGCTCTGCGTGGTGTAGCTACTGGATGCCGTCGAGCCATTCGTTGACCCGCCTGCACCAAACTGCCCCCAGTAGGCGTCAGAGAACTGCTGGGCGTTCATGGTGTTGTTGGGGTCCAACGTGGCGCCGTTAGCACGGAAGTGCTTGCCCATGTCGCGATAATAGGATTTATCAGCCTCGTTGCCGCTCTTCTCGGCCTGGGCATACCCCTTCTTGGCCTCCCAGAGTCCATAGTTGGGATCCAGCTTCACCGAACCCGACTCAATCTGGGCAGGGTCGAACAACCCCTGCCTGCCTAGGACTTCCTTTTCGTAGTCGCCGTAGTATTTCTGAGCCATAGAATCACCCCTTACGGGACGTAGATGAGACGCGCCGCCCACATGGAAGCGGTCGTCGTGGACGCCGCCGAAACCAGCGTCACGGTGAGGCTTGCTTGCGCCGTCGGCATCGTTAAGGCAGTAGAACGGCCTACGGTCCAGGCTGTATTTCCTGTAGCGTACGAGCCAATCACCGTGGCACCGTTCTTGAGTTGCAGGGTAGCGGCGGAATCGGCAACCGAGGACATTAACGCCGCTTCGAGATACCACGTTCCACCCGGATACTTGGCCGGGTCGAACACGAAGAACCCGCCGCAATCCACCGAGGCGGTAGTGCTGATAGCGGCACCTGGCAGTACTAAGGGAAATGCCCACTCCCTGAAGGCGAGTTTCTTCAGGGAGAGGGCATAGTCAGGAAACAAAGCCTCGGTCCCCGTGCCTGCTGACAGAACCTTGCTGGCGTCCACGGGATTCGGGAAGTTGTTCTCGTCCAAGTGGTCAATGGCGTGCTGAGCCGCCAAAAACAAATCCCTTGCCACAGCAGACTGCAGGTTGCGAATCTGGGGCATGTCAAGATAAGCCATTTATACCACCCTTGTCGGTCGAGACGCCTTCGGGAAGAAGCTCACGTCCATGCCAAGGAACGTTGCTCCAGAGGAACTGGTGTTCAGCCACCGCGCCTTGAAGCCCATTGTTCTGGCGTACGCAGGAGTCGAAAGCCTGACGGGGTAGTTGTCCTGGTTTGCAGGAATGACCACCGTCTTTTCCGCGCTTTCCACGCCGTCGGTGATGGCCGTTAGACCGATGGTCGTATCCACTGTTCCGCCGGCAAAGGAGAGGTCCGCCCACTTCACCCGCTTGGCGTGATCTAGCCCCGTGAAGGCGAAATGTTTCGTTTCGATGGTGGACGTGAAGGCCGTCCCGGCGTCGTTTGCCCCTCCAATCTGGAACACGTTTCCCACTGTGCCCGAACCGAAGAGATAGAGCCAGAGCCCTCTTTCCCAGTAGGACGTGAAGCAGGAAGGAACCCACCCCGTCCACGTAGACCACGCTTTAGAACTGAGGTCGTAGACCAAAACGAGGTTGTTGTAGCTGCTGGTCCCGTTGGGGACCGCGACGAGGAGTTTATCCTGCCAAACGAAAAGCGCCGCTTTGCCAAGCTGGCGCTGGTTCAAACCATCCCAGATTTTCTGGACGCCCTTCTCTTTCGTCAGCAAGACTTGGGTAGCGAAGTTGGTCGCCCACACCCCTTCCCGGTCCAATCGGAAGACGCCGTACTGCGTCCAGATAGCGCCCCACGGAGAGAGCGTCCCGCCGTTGCCCGCCGGTGTAACTTGGAAGGTCTGCGGCGAGTAGCCTTGGAGGTAGTACGAGGCATGGCCCTTGACGACTAAGAGAGTGGTGTCCATCGGGACCAGAGCCATGATTTCGTCACCGTCGTTCGGATTCACGTCAATCAAGCCTGCATCATTGGCGGTGGTCCAATCTTGGATGTTCGCCAGAGCTGAGAAGTAGACTCTGGATTTGTTGTTGGCGTCCTTCGCCATGAACATGCGGTTCTTGTAGGTGCAGACCGTGCTGGCTCTTGGTGCCGCGGCTAGGTCGGTGATTGCAGTACCGTCATACTGTTTGGGGATGTCCACCCCGTTGCAGGCAACCAGTGTGTTCTGCAATTGCGCGAAGGAATAGTTGGCAGAGACCGACAGACCAGAGAGCAACAAGGCCGCGCTAGGCGTGCCGTCGTAGGAGGCTGTCGCTACGTGAAGTGTTGCGGTCCCCGCATTGCTGACTTCCTGGAAGATGAACCTGACCTTGGAATAGGCGTTTGCGGGAGCCGTGGCAGTAGACCCGTTTACTTGGTCGTACCACGCGCTCCACGTCACACCGTCTGCCGATGTCGCAACCTGTGCCGAAAGCGCCGTGTTCACCAGTACGTCCGCCGTCCACGCTACAGAGAAAGTGGACGTATCCGTGCTTGTGGAACCATTCTGAGTGGGAGAAACCCAGACTCCCTGCCTGTCCGTGTCCACGTCCAGCACGCTGTCCAGTGAGGAATGAAACAACGTATTCATGCTCCACACTTGTGCTACAGCACTGGTGTAAATGGCGTTCCAGAAGCTGACGTCCACCGCGCCGCCATTGGCAATGACCGTTCCAACGTGGTACAGTTGCGGGTCGTCGATCACGCCGTCGCATTCATACCCCGCCGCATCACGGCTACCCCAATAGACCTTCTGCGCATCGGTGATCTGCACCGTGTTAGCGAGCGATACTTCCGTCAGGGCCGCGCCGTTGATGCCATACCAAAGCTTCATGTAGCCCGCTGTGGGGTCGTCCAGCCAACTGACAAAGATGATGTCACCCGCCGCGAAGGAAACAGCGGCAGAGACGGCATCGTAAACCGTGGTGCCGTCGTTCTTCTTGAAGTGAAAGTAGGTTCCATCATGCGAGACCAGATATCGCCATACCGGGGTGGTGGTTGTGTTCATAATCCAAGCCAACGCACTGTCTAGACTGCTGGCGTGGTCTGGTTTATACCACGTACATCCAGCATTGCGAACCGGAAGAGGCTTCGGCAGAGTGTGGCTGAGGTTATCGGCAGAGCGAGTGGAACCGCCATCGGTCCATGAGGTGGCATAGGCTTTCTGCTCGATTTGGAGGCCGTCCAGCCAGAATGTGATAGCCTGCGGCGTGTCAGCGGTAGCCACGTAGAACAGGAACGAACCATGGAGTGCGTCAGTGGTGACTTTTAGCGTGACCCGTTGCCAAGCCCCGGTGCCTGTGAATTTCGTGTTGCCAAGAAAGAGGTCTATATTGTCAGTTGCATTTAGCTCCATGGACGCGCCCTGCGGAGCCCATACCCACACGCTGATGGTGTAAGTAGTTGAGATTGCCCCAGCGAAGTTAGCACCAGCCCACTCAGTAACCACTGCGCCAGCGGTCACGGCCTTCAAGGAGGACGCGCCATGCCACGCCTTCGTCGTATCGCGTGAGATCGTCGCGCCCGATGAGACGAACCCCGTCGTATCCGTCTCCACGCTGGCCTGGTTCGCCGTGAGGAGGTTCGTCGTCCCCTTCTCCGCCCAAGCGCCATTGCTGTACTTCGCGGCCTTGTATCGAGGCGTATTGGCTGCTACCTGCGTGCCGTCGTTGTTGTAGGCCACCGTCGAGCGAACGAAGGAAGAGGTTGGGGCGGCTAAAAGCTTGATATCACCGGGGACTGCGGAACTGTCCAAGTTGTGGATACCGCCGTCCCAATCGGTTTGCGTGTCATAATTGAAGATGACGTGGGGCGTATCCACGTAGAGGGACGTTCCCGCCGCCATGATTAAACGGGTTGTCCCGTCGGCCTTGTAGTAGGGCGCAATCCCAATCACGGGGTTAGAATCGAAGTCGCTCCCAAACCGTTTGGACATCCCCGGCTTGGGAGCAACCTTCTTTTCCTGCGTGTACTGGATATTCTCCGCCTTGGCTAAGGCGTGGTCGGGAATGGAAGTGGGGTGGTCCGTGTTGAGACCATCGCCAAAGTGCTGAATGGACAACTGGGAATATACGTTGGGCACGCTACCACCCCACTTTCATTAGGACTTCAGAATCTGGTCGGACGTGAGAGCCGCCAACGTCGGACCCGCTGCGGTGGTAGCGTTCTGCACGTAGGCCGCGGCGGTGTTCTCCACGTGGGTATGGGCATTTAGAGCCGTCCGCAGAGCGGCCACATCCGCCTGGAGCTTGTTGAACTGGTCATACAGGGCTCCGACGAGCCCTTCGGGAGGAAAGTCATAGGGTGCTCTAACGGCCATAGGGCATCATCCTTTTCATTCCCACCATTCCCGCGCAATGCGGTTGGCGGTGGGGTGTTTTTGAGCTTCCAAGACAGCCCATTCCTGCCGCTTGTCCTGGTAGATACGCTCCCAGAAGGTCGCGGTAGGGTCGCCGTCCGAAGCAAGGCACATCCACGTAGCATAGGACACCATCACATCGTCGGCGTCCTCTAACGTGGGAACGTCGGTAGAGACCGACATGTCGGTGGTTCTTTGTGTCCCGGAAACGATGAGCGTCCCATTCTGCGAGGGATAGGGACGCAGGTAAATGGTGGCTGCCGCGAAATAAGCAGTATCGGGTAGACCTGTCATGTAGGCGGTGTCTATCGGGACGCCATGCGAGAGGTTCAATTCCCACTGGTTCATGCCGATCTGGAAGTAGACTTTGTGCGGGGTCAGAAGCTGAGGCGGTCGCGTCACGCCGTCTACAAAAGCGGGGTCTCCCGGTGGAGGAGAGGCCGTCACCGACACCTGCCAGGCTGTAATGCCGTAGGATAACTGGGACAGTTTCCTCTGGCAGTCGTTCAGGTGCTGGGTGATAACGGTATCGGACCATCTCTGCGAAAGCCAATCCTGCGTGTTGTCCCTCACGCGAGAAAGCAGGTCGCTCAGTGCCATCAGACATCCATCCCCGCTGTGACAACGGGCGTATCGGAAAAACGAAGTATATCTTTGGAGATATACTCCTGCTCGTTGAGCCGCTTCCAATACTCGCGGTCACGCTTTTCGTCGTTCTTGTCAAACTGCCTCAGCATGTGCCTGTAGGGGTCTCCCGTGGACTGAGCCACAGAATAAGCCTCGCGGATAGCCCAAACGACACGAGCGTCCAATTCCGTGAAGGAACTCAAAATGTAAGGGGTGGACATCGCGTCCACCCCCCACACTTCGTAGGACTGGTTCTTGTCGTTGAAAGCCACCTTGAGGTTCGGGTCGATTTCCTTCAGCCTCTCAGGAATCTTGTAGACGTGGGTCTCGACCGTATGCCTCATGGCTCCTCCTTACGACTCGGAAATACCCGTCATCTTGGCCAGGCGGTTGCGGGCAAAAGCGACGAGCTGCATGTCCCAAATCCACACGGACTTGTAGCCACGGGTGCCGTCCCACAGGATGATGGAGCCCTTGCCGTCGAGGTCCTGCCAATCGCCGGGAATGACTTCGGCGATCTTCAGGGCGTTCTTCTCGATGAAGTAAGCCGTACCCGTGGGGGCGTCCTTGTCACGCCCGAGAGGGACGCCGTTCCAATCAATCCCGTCGAAGCCGCCGGGAAGAGTGATGGGGTTGCTGGAAACCGGAATCCGTTTCGCCGACGTGAGGTAGTTCGCGGCAGCCGTATGGACACCGCTGGAAGCGACGATGAAATCCACCTTGCCGCCGTTGTCCTCAATCTGCTGGAACGGACCCTGGAACAGCGTCAGAGAAGGAGCGGCGTTATTGGCGTCGATGAGGATGCCGGCCCACTCGCTCTGCCCTGCCACAGAGGGGTCGATACCGCCCAGCGTGCCCGAACCAACGATGTTGGAGAGGCCGTTCATCTCGTTGTTGTAGGATCCTTGGTTCACAACAATCGTGGTGGCAGTCACGGTCACAGCCGCACCGGAGATGGTGATGGTGGTCGCGGTCTTGGCCGTCACCATACGGCCCTGCGCCACGTAGCCAGGAACGGCGGTGTCATACAGGTCAATGTACTGACCGTTGGTGGCATGGGCGTAGATGAACTTGGTGGAATCCACCGTGATGGTGTTGACAGCCGTTGCGGCGGTGCAAGTGGCAAGCTTGCCGGTGCCGTCGCCGAAGCCCTGACGGTTGATGCTCTGGCGCAGGCCCTGGATGACCGAATCCATCTCCATCGCGGGGATGGACTTCCAGCCACCGTCGCCTTCCCCGGCTTTGGCAGCACGGAAGGAGAAGTTGAACACGGCGGTGTGCTGCTTGCTGTAGTAGTTGGCCTGGTTGATGACCGAGCGGTTGACGAGCGGAAGCGCGGAGTTCTCGTCGGCGGTGTTGTAGCCCTGGTTGAGGCCCAGCATCACGGGAATGGTGATGAGGGTCGCGCCGCCGGGCTGGGTGATGGTGAAGTCCGGGGTCCGCTCCAATTCGTTCAGGAACTTGGTGGGCTTCACCACGTACTCAAACATGGCCTGCGGGGAATAGACGGTCTTCAGAGCCAGGTCGTAATACTGGATTTGGCTAGGCATGGGACATCTCTCCTCTCAAATTAAGAACCAGGCTGTGCCTGGTCCATCGACCGAAACAGGTTTTTAAGGGCCGCCATACGATCAGCTGTGGTGGCGTAGGTCTTGGGAGCCTCGGGCTGGGTGGAGGGAATCCCGCCGCCCTTGCCCTCTGGAGTGACGGGAGGAGCGTTCTTGGCAGCGGCTGCTAGAATGCGGTCCTGCAAGGTGCCTTCACCCTGCAGAGCCTGGTTCAGCAAGGCTCTCTGGTAGGCGAGTTCATGAATCGGCGCGGTGCCCTCCATGATGGCCTTGTACTCCTGCAACACGGCGGGTTCGAGTGCGCTGAAATCCTCTGGGACCGTGCCGCCAAAGTGCTGGAGCATCTGCCCGTGCTTGCCGCGCAGGTCGCCAAGCTGCTGGTTGAGCTTGTAGTCGCCCATTACCTCGTCATTGGCTTGGAGGCGCTGCTCCATCATCGCCATGCGCTGCATCAGAGCGGGGTCCATCTGAGGAGCGGGGGCAGCGGGAACCGGAGGAACCTGAGTAACCGGGGGAGCGGCGGGAACAGGAGCCGGTAGATCGTTCACGGGACTACCTCCTTCAAGAAGTGCCATGATGCGTTCCGCCGCCTGCGGGTCGTTCTGCATCAGGGTGGCAAGTTCGGTAGCAAGGTCAAGCTCCGGGGACTCCTGGGGGGATTCCGGGGCCGGGGTTTCCGGGGGCATTGGCTATCCCTTCCTTTGGGGCTAAGAATTGCTGGTGCATCGCACCGTGCTGATCAAAAACCGCCTTCACGCTGTCGGGGAGGTTTTCGTACTCCTCCGACATGCGAAAGCGGTTCAGTTCAACCATGTGAATAGGGTGGTTGTGCCACGGTTCCACGGGGGGCGATTCGCCCTGGAGCAACTTCCGAATTTCCCTCTGCTGCTGGGAGGCGGCTAAATCCACATCCGTGAAGACCTCCTCCTGCGAACCGAAGCGGGTCATCCTCATCACGGGACGGGGGTCCTGGATAATCTTGCGGTCCAAAAGAGAAAAGAGCATCTTCTGCTCTTCTTCTGGCGGAACATTGGGTTTTAGCTCAACCTTCACTTTGACCAGGGCTTCAGGGGGAATGTCTTCGGCGGGCTTAATCAGGAGGTTTTCATTCCCTGCCTGCACATACCGGGGAAGCGTGGAGAACCTTCGCCCAAGCCTCATGACGCCGTTCAGGGCTGCGGTTATAGCATCCCGGTACTCGTCCATGACGGTCTGTCTCCGAAGCTCCTCCTTGTCCCTAAGAGCGGAAAACTGCTGGGCTGACCGTACTCCTCGCGGCATTCCTCCTTTCGTGGAAGTGCCAGAGAGTTCGTCCATCTCCTGTTCCAGTCTCAGGAGCGTGTTGACCACCTGCGGAGGATAGGGCTCAATCTTTAGTTGGTCAATCTTTCCGCCAGCCGCAACCAGGGGGTTGTACTTGATGATTTCCCCGCGACCCATCTCCACGTCGCCTTGAATCGCTCCCATCGGGGCGATTAGCGGGGGATTGCCGAGTTTAGCGGAGTTCTCCAGCATGTCCGACCGGATGCGGTTGTAGAGGACATTGACCTGTCTTGCGGAAGACACCCACGTATCGCCGTAGGCTTCACCCGCTGAAACGGTGTGGCGAATCATGGCGTAAGGGATTTCGCCGTAGGGGTTGGGGCCGGAGTAGAGTTCCGTGCTTCCCGAGAAGATGACCAGTCGTCCTTCGGGGTACTCCGCGTTCGGTCTTTCCCAGTACTCCGTCACCACCACAGGAGGAATCTTGTTCTGGTGCTTGACTCTCCCCTGCCAAAGAGAGGCATACAAAAAGTCCCCGTTGCCGGAGACTTCCACGCCGTACTTCTTCTTGACGTACTCCCTGGAACGGATGGTGTCATCGAACAGGTAGGATGCCTCGTCAATGCTCTTGGCGAACGGGTCAAGGGAGATGTTGAAGTGGCTTCGGGAAACAATGATCGGATCACCGGCTCGAACATCTCCGTAGAGAGGACCGGCTCCCGAATCGAAGTACCACTTCAGGTAGCCCGTTCCCGTCGAATCCGCCCACAGGAGAGCGTCTTTGCCTTCCTTCTCGTAGCCGTAGCGGTCCCACAGGTCTTTCAGGTAGTAGTAGGTCCTCTTCGACCTTTCCTGGGTGTTGCACTCGACCCGAAACTGCGGGGGTAAAGCTGTGAGTTCGCCGTACTCCTGCTTCAACCGGGGCTTGATGAGGTTGGAGATGAGCCTTGGCTTCTGCTTGTCAGGGAGCAGAAGGCGGAGGTTGCTGGTTTCCTTGTCCCACGCTACCCACTGTTCGTCGTTGATAAAGGCGAGGTTCAGGGTGGCGTTTCTGTCGTGCGGCTTTCGATTCTCTTTGGCGGCTTGATGGCGGGTTACAATGGTTTGGTCCAAGGGCTCACCTCCCTTCATCCGGTGTCCATTACTGCTGCCCCATTCTGCGGGCCAGAGCGTCCCAGCTCAGGAGACCAATCTTCTGTAGGTAGCTCCTCCAAACAGGGTCTGAGAGCATCCAGTAGGGGATGTTCCCCGACTGCCACAATCCCTGGAACTGCGGAGACGCAAGGTATTCCCTCATGCCCCGGTTCTCCCCAGCCATGTCCGTGTAGATCTTGTACAACTGGTCCACGGAAGGCATGGCTGTGGTGGGAGCCGTGAACTGTTCGGTAAATCCCGAAGGACCGCCCACCTTCGTCTGCGCCGGCGTAGTCGGCTGCGGAGTCGGGGCAGGCGCGATGTCCACGATGGGCGTTCCAATCTGCGGCGCCTGAATAGGATTGAGGATGTTCCCTCTGATGGGCTCAACCGGACGCCACTGCATGGGCAGAGGACGGGCAGGAAGGGGCGTCATGGGCGCGGGTGTGGGTGATGGAGCAGAACTGGGCACAGGCCCGCCGCTGGTGTTGCTGGATAGTGGCGCGACAGGAGTGGGTGTCACAGGAGCAGTGTTGGGCCAACTATTCTGGGGCACGGTATTACCCCCTATTTTGCGGTTGATGGCGTCTAGGATGGGAGTAGCGGTGCTCTTGGATGGAGCGGTGGGTGTAACCCAATCACCACTTTGATTGATTGTCTTTGGTGTCTGAGTTGTGGTTGGTTGCGAAGGTTTGTATGGTGTGTACCATGTAGATGTGTACGAGGCTTGCGGATTCCTGGGGTCAAACGGAACGGCATTTGTCGGATTCGAATACCCCCACGTCTCGACGCGGCTCTCAGATTGTCTAGCCAATTGACATTCCCCCTTAAACTGGGCATACTGTAGGCGGGTGAAGTAGAGTGAAAAAATGGACAGTTCTTCTAATCGGGCTCGTCCTAACCGGCTGTACCACGGTTGCCGGTGCAACCGGAGGGACAACACAAAACGCCGCCCCCGAAAAGGTGACGGTGCAGATTTACGTGGATAACCAGGAAATACCGAGCGTAGACGGGTATCGCGTCGCTGGGAAACTCTATCTTCCTGTTGAGGATGTGATTGAGCGAGAAGTATCCACTGATGCAGATGCCTCTAGGGTGCGCATTTACCTTCGCCCACCCGCGCCTACTCCGCCACATGTAGACCGCGTAGTGCCGCAATATGACCAGAAAATCAGGGATGCCGTTGATCTCTTGGCAGAGAAGGCGCCAGAACACTACCAGAAACTCGCGGCGAATGCTGAGATGATCATTCCTGGCTTCGATAACGCCACCTTGCCCGAAGCTAACGTCATCACCATCTCACAGGTTGACCTAGACAAAGGCACCGTGACCTGGATAGCCGGAACCCTGGCCCACGAAGCCGAACACCTGCGTATCTACCACACCGACCGCGCCCTGTACGCCGACGCTAAGGAGAATGAACGTCTGGCCTACGAGGCTAACCTAGACGCCCTGAAGCTAGTTGGTGCAGACCAGCGAGAGATTGACTGGACGTTGAAGGCCCTGAAAGACCCGCCGACGTGGGAGGATGTTGCAAAGTAGGTGTGGTTATGCGCCGCCTGGTTGTTCCTGCGCTTGTGCTGGTCTTGCTGTTGATTTTGGGTGCTGCGAGGTGGCGCCAACAGGCCAGCAGCACACGCAAGGGTGTGGTGACAAAGTGGACTCAGGACCGCTGGACGGGTGAAGTCTGGATTCGCGCCTACTCCCCAAGAGGATTCCAGGAAGCCCCAGCTTCCGTCGCCGCCTCCCGCGAGTGGGTGACGGCTCCTCACTTGGCCGCCTTGGGAGACCCGCGCATTCGCCTGCGCAACATCCTCACTTGGACCTATGGTGGTCTGGTTGGTGGGTCTGCGCTGTGGTTGCTGACGGCTGTGGGTCGCGCAGTCAGGAGACCGCAAGTGGTCAGCGAGGACGCCACATCCACGCCAGAAAATATCGCGAAGTGAGTGATGATGGTTTGCGCAAGTGGGTTGTTCCTGCGTTGATGCTAGCCATTCTCCTGTGGGCGCATCAGACCAGGTGGCAGGTCAAAGCCAGCAAGAGCACCGATTATGAGGTCATGAAGTGGGTACAAGACCGCTGGCTTGGGGAGGTATGGCTGCAAAGTTACGGTTATCAGGGCGTCGTCGACATGCCGGTGACGGCCATTGGTTCCGATACGAGCGTACCTCGCATAAACAAAGACGTGATCGCCTCCGCGACCATGGCGCGGAAGATTGCGTCATGGGCATGGGATGCTCTTTTTGCAGCGGATGCTCTGTGGCTTCTGCTGGCAGCGAAAGCATCACGGCGGACTTTGCCCAACAAAGAAGCCCCACCCGTATAATGGGAAGGGCTATGGTATAATCGGGTTGGCGGCTGGGTTACTGGTCGCCCACAGCGCGGGAGACCGATTCCTTGACGGGGGCGGTCTCCTGTTCCGTTGTGGCCGCGAGGACGACGGGCGCAATCCTCATATACGCCTTGACGCTGCCGGTCATAGCGAGGACGCTCTGCCAGAACACCTCCCTCATTTCGGGCGATGACTCCAGAAGGTCTGGATGCACACTCAGGTACTCGGCGGCGAGGGAGCGCATCTTCCGAAGGTCATGTCGGGTCGGCTTGCGGAGCCTTGGGTTTGGGTCCACGGGCATCGTCCTCCTTCTTTTCTCCTGCGTTCACTCTAGCGCACTCTCATGCACCTGTCAACACCAAAATATGATTGACACGCATTCATTGGCATGATAGGCTATGAGCAAGAACGCAGGTTCGATGGAGGTGCCTATGGACGACGAGAAGGTTCTGCTGACCGTCGATGAACTAGCTGCGAAGCTCGGAATTAGCCGCCGCACCGTCTTTCAGCTTCGCAAGGAAGGCTTGCCGGTTGTGGTCATCCGGGCCAAGGCTGTTCGGTACGATTTGGACGATGTGCTCCGTTGGTTGAAGTCTAGACCCAATGTGAAGGAGGAGTAACGTGTCGGAGCAGATTCTGAAGGCTACCCATGGGTCTCCCGACCATCCCCTGAGAATCGCCGACCTGGAGATACCTTGCTATGTCCTGGAGGATGGGAGACGCGTATTAGCGCAACGCGGCATGATAAAGTCGCTCGGCATGGCACGCGGTGGCGTTGAGCGGGGCGGCGATCGACTGGCCGGGTTTGCGGGCGGAAAAGCGCTGGAACCCTTTATCCGTGCGGATTTGGCGGCGGCGATCACCCAGCCGATAATCTTCCAGCTCCCGACTGGCAGTACGACAGCCTATGGCTATGAAGCGACGATCCTCGCCGACATCTGTGACGCCGTTCTCGCAGCAAGAAAGGCTGGGGCTCTTCAGAAACAACAACTGCATATCGCTGAGCGGTGTGAGATTCTTGTGCGTGGCTTTGCTCGTGTCGGTATCGTCGCTCTAGTGGACGAGGCAACCGGCTATCAGGCTGTTCGGGACCGCGACGAACTGCACAAACTCTTGGATGCCTACGTAAACAAAGAGTTTCTGCCTTGGACGAAGAAGTTTCCCGATGCATTCTACCGGGAGTTGTTCCGTCTCAGGGGTTGGAGGTATAGCCCGCTCGACGTCAAGCGCCCTATTCTTGTCGGCAAACTCACAAACAAGCTCGTTTATGAGAAGTTGCCGCCGGGCGTCTTGGAGGAACTACGCCGTATCAATCCCGTTACGGAGAAGGGTTATCGTCGCCATAGGCACCACCAGCATCTTACGCAGGACATTGGGCATCCACACCTACAGGGTCACATTGCCGCCGTAATTGCACTCATGCGGGCTGCTTCAAGTTGGGCGGGGTTCAAGCGTTTGTTCTTGCGGGCCTTCCCGACACCGGGCGATCAGACAGAACTCGATCTGGAGGCAGACGACGAGCGAGAGGAAGCGTAGCCACCGATGGCGCAGGAGGCTTCTTCCATGGTAGGGGGGGCCTCCTGTTCCTTTAGCTTCCCACGTCCTCCAACCCCAGGTCAGGAGGCTCTACGCCTTCCATGATCTTCGGTGCCATGCGCTCAATCACCGTGGCCTGCTTGTACTGCGCGAAATCTCTTGCCATGATGCGGTCCATCAGCTCTCGGCGCTCGTTCTGCCACTCTACCAAGAGCCACTTCACATGCGTGGAGTGAAACCATTCCCGATACAGCAGAAACAGCACCACCGCCACCAGAGCGGTCGCTAGAAGCATCGTCTCGTTCATGCTAACCCCTCTTCGCCGGACGGCCTCTGCGTCGCGGCGTTTCGTTTTCTGATTCGTCAACCTCAGCCTTGGGCAGGCAGTTGACAATAGCCTCCGCGCATTCGGGGCAGATCACCGTGAAGTGCCCCTGCACAATTCCAGGACCAGACAGAGCCTTGCCGCAGAAGGTGCACGCGGGACCTACCAGTCTCTCGACATACTGGAACTGGCTCATTTCTTGGCTCCTTTCATCAATCGGCGCATGACCGCCGCTTTCATGCGTGGGTCGTGAATGCGCTTGGCCGAACGCCGCGCTTCCGAGAGCGCGATAGCTACGGCCTGCCTCTGTGGTCTACCAGCGTCCATCTCCTTGGCAATATTGGCGGAAATGACCGCCTGCGAATAACCCGGTTTCAATGGCATGGCGTCAACCCCTTTAAGCTAGTAGCGTGGTGAAATTACTCTTCGACCCCCCAGACCAACCCGCCAACAGCCACAGCGGCGGATAGGTTGAGGTTGAGCACATTATCCGCCAGTGCCGAGAGATACCCATTGGCCTCCGGCAATCCGCCGTTTACCACGGTGTTGGCCACCCCGTAATAGAGACCCGTGATGTCCGTGGCACCGTCCTGCCACTTGGCATTGGTTGTGCCGCTAAAACTCAAGTGGAAACCCATAAGACGGAACTTCTTGCCTGCGGCGGGAGTCCAGATGGCGTTCGCTCCTGCGGCGGCGGCAGAAATGGGCTTGTAGATGATGGCGCGGCGCGCGCGGTCCCAGGTGGCACCGTTGAAACCACTAGCAACAGCATTAACTGCCAAGGCACTGAAGCCCGTCTTATTATCCGCAGGGGCCACTACATCAGAAGCATTGCCGGCGGCGTAAAGTGCAACGCGCAGGTTAGGAGCTGTTGCGGATTGCATCATCAACGCCTGTTCATTCGTTCCATCCGTTGCCCCCATAGGCACCACGGTAGAGGGAGCGGCTTGACCGGGTGTGGCGTAACTAGCCGCGAGTTGCGTTTGTCTGGCTTTCGCCACCGCAACCACCGTTACAGAACCAGCCGAGATAGACTTCACGTTGGGTCGGATGAAGTCGAACCCGTCTACCTCAAATTCGATGGTCTTGCCACTCAACGTAGCGCCGGTGATGCGGTCTACCGGGGTCTTGGTCCCTGGAAGGTTCCCAATCATCGGAAAATACGTGGATCCTGCGTCGATGGAGCCTTCAAAGATGACCTCACCGATGAAATTCGTGGGCGTCGTGACGGTCATAATGACCTTGCTGGCCCCGGAACAGGAGAGAGCCGTACCCGCTCCCGCTACCGTGACCGCATTTAAAAGCGTCGTTGCCAAACCCATCAACTCCTATTCCAAGTCGTCGTTGTCCTTGTTTCTCATGTGGTTCAAGACGAACTGCCTTCTGACAGGAATCTCCTCGTCCTTAGCCTCTTCCTGTGCCTGCGCGACGGTGCTTTGGACGAACTGCGCCGCGTCTTTTCGGACCATGTTCGCAATCGCAAGGGACATCACGCGGTCGTCCTTGGCTCCCGGAGCGGCCTCGAACTTGTCGCCGTTCTTGACGAAGGTGAGCATCTCGCGAATGGTGGACTCCTCGTTGACGACGACTTCGCCGTTTCTCCACGCCGCCCTGAGATGGTTGATCATGAAGGGCCGCGTTGATTTGGTGGTGTCCCAACCTAAGCGGTGAACATGTTGCTGTGAAATCTTATCGAAGACCCGCCGCAGATAAAGGTTCGTGTAGCCGTTGTCGCGGAGCCAATTCACTACAGACAATCCATGGCCTCCGGTGACTTCTGGGGCAATCATGGCATCGTGGTAGAACCGCCCCAACTGGAGAAGGTCTGCGGCGTAGAGTGTGGGTTCGGCCACCACATAAAGGTGAGCGACTTGTTCGCCTGTCTCTGCATCCAACACGTCAGCCGAAGAACCGTCGCCGACGCGGTTGACCGTGACACCTGAGCCCACGTCTGCGCCAATGACGTAGACCCTGCCTTTCTCGGGGTACTTGTAGATGTGCAACCTTTCTTGGGGTTGCGGCTGAAAGACTCCATCCACAAGAAAACCCGCGTCATACGCGGGAAGGTGTTTGAGCCTTTCGTAGAGGGCTGAGGTGTCGAATAAATTGGCGGCTTCGGTGAACCAGGCGTCTTCCTCGAACTCGGGATTCTCCGCAAGGAAGTTGGCCTCGTTGCCTTCAAACTTGTTGGCAATGATGTGTTGCCGCCAGTAGAGTTGTTCGTCGTCAATCAGACCGTCCATGTAGAACTGGTGGATTCGCGGAGGGCACTCTACTTCAACACCATCGGGAACCTTCATCCGGTACTCTTCATGGTAAAACCACGGGAAGAACACGGGGATGTAGTCGTTCTTTCCGTTCTTGGCGGCGGTGTAGTGGTTGTAGAAAAATCCGGCAGGACCGTTGCCGGTGGACTCCAGGAAGATGATGCTTCCGGGATGGTCCGGGACGCCGCTAAACGCTGACCTGACGATGGTAGACCCCGGAGGGTAGAAGGCGACTTCTGAGAGATGCAGGTAGTGGATGGTCCTCGATCTGCCCGGTTCCTTCGAGTCAGCAGAAGAGATGTTCAGCAAGGCGTTGTTGTGGTCGAACTTCACCTCCGTCTTGTTGAACAGACCCGTATCAATCTGTAGGACCGCCACAAACCACGGGGGGAAATTCTCCACCGCGAATTTGTTGATGTCCAGGATATGCGCGGCGGCGTCCTTCTCGTGGGCGATTTCCAAGGCATTGACGTTTCCCTGACGCAACTCTCGCCAGAGGATGTAGGCGTCAATCAGCGTGGAAATACCCATTTGTCTGGCTTTGAGGATGATGATGCGGATAGGCTTGCCTTCCGCTATCTGTCTTTCCCACGTGGCGGCCAAAAGGCGCTGGACGTGTGTCATTTCCAGCGTCTTCACGTCACCGGCCTTGGTCTTGATGTGGAAGCACCTGCGGCAGAAGAAGTCGAAGCCCTGCAACGCCTTCTTGGTTAGCTCCTGAGCAAGCCTCCATTCCTCATTCATGCCAGTCAGCCTCGATGACTTCTTCCTTCAGCCTATCCTTCTCACCGGGAGCGAACAGGTTGACTTGGGTCGCCACCTGAACACCCTTCTTCTGCGTCACCCGTGCGATTTCAGCAATGAAGTTGGCGGCCTTCGTGTCGCCATCTTTTGCTTTCTGCGCCTGCACGTCGATGATTTCAGGCAGATGAACGGTTGCCTGCACCGCCGCCTTCGTCGCAAAGACTCTCAGGTATTCCTCGCCGTCTCCCGCTAGAGCTAAAGCATCGGCGAGAGGCACGTCCCGCTTCTCGATCAGGCGGTCTACATAGGCTTTCAGGTCAACCGGAAGATTGGACATACCAACTCACCAACTCGTTTACATGCGTTTGTAGCGTCTCCTCGTCGGGATGGAAGCTCAGAACCTTGGCTACGCCGGCTAGAAAAGCCGCGTCTCTGTCGGAGAGAGCGTGAAGGAGATTGTGCAGCTCAGAGAAGGTCGAAGACGTACCCACCCGCTTCATGGAGGTAAAGAGATGCGCCATCGGCATGCCTGCTTTATCGCAGGCGGCTTGCAGGACCGACAGCCTCACCGAAGGGCGTCCGGCTTTGAGGAAGTGATACCACATTTCCTTTTCCGCCCCTGAGCCCATCGACAACAGATCAGAAGGCTTGAATCCCCTCCGGTACAGGGCGAAGACCAACCTATAGGGCACATATCCTCCACGATTGAGGTAATGCTCCTCGTCCACCAACAACTCAGGAGGAACGCCCATCTTCTCGGCTAGACCCACGATGTTATCCCACCGCATGGTGTGGACGGGGTGATACGTGCCCTGACGCCAGGAATTGACGATGGTCTTTACGCCTATTCCCAAGACCTTGGCGTAAGCTTGGACCGTCTTTCGGTCGATGCGAAACTGGATGGTGTCAAGGTTGAAGTCTTTGGTCTTCTTCCTCTCGCTGAGTTTGGCGAAGACACTCATTGCAGCTTCAACGCCTTTGCGTAGGAGTCGTTCTCTTTCTCCAGGGCGCGGAGTTCGGCTTGGAGTTTCTTAATCAGTCGGTCTTTCTCCGCGAGTTCACGCCGCAGGGCCTCGGTCTCGTCTTCCATGTTGTCACCTCGATAAAAAGAAAAAGGCCACCCCTCCCGTTTTCCGAGAGAAGTGGCCATCGAAACGGCTCTACTTATGTGAAGTTGGTTTTTAGACTACCTTGGAAATTTCGTCCAACAACCGCCTCACGTCAGAGACGGTCGATTCCAAGCCGGAAAGATACCCTAATAGGTCAATCGGCATCGGAGTATTTGCGGAAGAGGCCGTGACTTCCTGTGCCACAAAACGGGCGGCGCCGGTCCTGTTGTGGATGGCATGAGCAATATCGAGCGCGTCAGACAGACGGTCTTTAATCCGCGACACCGCTTCCTGAGCCATCGGAGCCTGGGCCTTCTCGAATTCCACCTGTGGAACCCTCCTACTTAGGACTTAGTATTCGTATCTCTCCACGGTCGTAGACCAAGAGAGCCTTGCACTTGGGGCACTTGACGTTGACAATTGATTCCGACGTGACCTTAGCTTGAAGCCTGTTGCAGAGAGGACAGCGGAACTCCTGAAGGTCACTCATCGTAGTAAAGGTCTCCGCTGTATTGGGACACCACAAACGGTCGTGTTCCATCGATGCTGTAGCGTTCGCAGAACTCCCCAATAAGGCGCGCGTCGTCAATGTAAATCTGCTCTGTCTCTCTCGCGGAATAGGCCCGCGGATTGTTCTCTACAGCTATGCGCTTGCAACGTGTAGCCCGAAGCCGGTTGAGGTCTTCCTGTGATAGTTTACCAATGACTTCGATCATGCCTTCACCTTGTCTCCACCGGAATATCGGCCCACCCATCCATCCCGAAGGGTTCACCCAACAGGGCGGTTCTCTTGTAAGTGGGCCACTGACGTATCTCCACCATTACGCCGCCCACTTCGGTGAAGCCCACGTCGTTCGATGGAGGACCGTGGACCCACAAAGTAAGCGAATCCATATCCCAGCCGTAGGCTTCTGCGGATTGCACAGCCCGGCGCAGAGAGGAGAGGACGATATGAGTCTCCACGTCGGGCCTCCTTTCACCCGGAGCGAATCTTGCGCTCTAGACGCTTCCGAAGCGACCTTTCGGCGGCATCCTCTTTCGGCCCGAACTCAACGACGCGAACGTCGCCCTCCATATCGAACCAGCGGACCTCCAGGTGCTCGCGAAGCGCGTTCTGGATATCCTCGTCCGTCGGGCGATGTTCCAGCATTTCATCAAGAACTTCTCTGTCTACCGGATGACGCTTTGCCCATTCGTCACCAAGGGCAAAGAGGCGTTCGAGGGAATTTGCTAGGTCGGACATGGCGGCCCTCCTTTCACGGTTCAGGGAACAGCTTCTCAGCGTGTGTGAGAATGTACATGTCTGGCCCGTAGCCGAATGGACCAAACTCAGTCAAAAAGCGTCTCGCGGCGTTCTCCGCCGTCTCTCCGAGAAGGCGCATATGCCGGGTCAAGTCCTCCAGCCGCACACACTGTGTCACCGCGGGCCAGCCATCCCGTGCTCCCGCACGCCTACGCGCCTCTTCGTCTAGCAGTTCTTGCGTCGTTTGGTTCGCGAGGTTCGTTGCGGTCATGCTAGCCATGAGCGCCGTCTGTGCCGCAATCATGGGACCGATGAAACTCATTCGGCGGGCCTCCTTTCAAAGCAGTCCGCTAAACCAACTTCTCAATCTCGTCCAACTGCTCCCCGGCGGTGGACAGCATAGCAAGCGTTTCGCGCAGATAATCAGCCAGCGAAGTTGGCGGGGTAACTGGCGGAGTGGCCACCGGGGCACCGCCGTCTACGGCTTGCGGGGTGACGGAGCCGCGAAGGTCCAGAAGCAAACGTTCCAATCGCGACACAATCTGAATGGCGTGCCGACGCAGTTCGTTTCCCTCGTCCAGAAACTCAGGCATGGGCCTGTTCTCATTCACCAAAAACCCTCCAAAGGTCAAAAATGGTCAGGAACGGATAGCGGATAGGGCATGGTCGGAAGCCGCTCCCACAACTCAAAGATGACGTATTCGCCGTCGCGCTTCTTAACGTCTACGATGGTGCAACTCACGCCGTTTTTGTACTCCGTTCGTCGGCCTACCAGGTCCTTCTTGACTTCCCCCGGCGTCACGACGGCCCAACTCCCTTCCAAACCCTACGGAGCCCCCAGAAGCGTTCTAGCAAGGCGGGTAATACGATTCCCTTCAGGGAAGACGAAAGGGGCTTATTTTGCTTCGTCGTTAGTCGCTGGTCACGACGGTTACATGAAAACCGCGCAGGGCCATCCACGCATGCAGAAGGCGATACCGCCAGCGCATCTTGCCAATCCAAGTCATCTTTCCCATCGAGCAATCCTCCTTAGGATTTGGTTCAAAAATGGTAGGGGTAGCGAGAATCGAACTCGCGGCCTCCTGCTCCCAAGGCAGGCGCTCTACCATTGCGCTACACCCCTAAAATTGGTTCAAGAGCCCAGATTCGAACTGGGATCACCGACTTCAAGGGACGGTAGCCTACCCGTTAGCCGACTCTTGAATGGTTCAAGCCCCCGGATTCGAACCAGGATTTTCGAGGTCAGAGCCCGACGGCCTACCCTTAGCCGAGGCTTGAGAGTTTGCGTTTGATTACCCAGCGCCAAAAATGCGTCTTGACGGGAAGAAATAGCCGATGCATCGGGCTTATCCCAATGTTAATGGCGCCTTTCCATTCTGTCTCGTCTCGCTTGCGCCACACCAACCCGGGGCCATCGTGCGGAAGAGACCGCAAAAACTCACCAAGGCCGATGGTACGATGCCGCAACGATTGAAGCCAATGCCATGCGGCAGAAAGCGCGTAGACACCATCGGTTCGGGCGACAAAGTATCGTTCGCCGTCTGCCGTACTTCCCAGCACGGTTAACTTCCAAGGAGTCTGAAGGTTGTGGTAGTAGATGGTTGGTATCAGGACTACAGCCGTATAGGGTCCGTCCCAAACGAAGCGATAACCGCCCATGTTCTGTGGTCGGTAGAAAACGTGCACGAAGCCGTATCTGTTTTCACTCAAAGCACGGACATCTTCGAGCAGGGACCATCCGTTAGACACCACCAACAACCTCCTGCGATTTGGTCCAAATCTCAAAGTCGAAGCCGCCGTAGCGTGGGCCGCTCATGCGCTCCAGTCTATCCAACGCGCTCTGTATGGCGGGTTCATCCTTTTCCTTGACCGCCCTCGCCAAGAATTCCAGTTCGATCAGGCGGCGCAGAGTCCGGTCGTAGTAAGACTTTGACGATTTCTGAGCCGTGTACCACTCGCCAATGGCATCTACGAAGTTCATCGGACGGTCCTCCTATGATTTGGTTCAAGCCTCCGGATTCTTGGGCACAAGGCGCATACTCAATTTGCCCTTGCGAGTCCTCACGCCAATGGGCTTCAGTTCGCCCCACTCCGTGGGCCACGTAAGATGGTGCTTTACGTCCTCCCACAATTGCTCCGTGTTCAATTCAAGCCAAAGTTCGTGTTCGTTCCACCAGTCATCCACAGGACATCAGCCCCCAAATTTACAGCGCAATTTTTGCGACGTAAGGTTCAATTTTTGCGCTGTATGTTGTCCGAAACCCGCGCCACATCAACATGTGCTTTCTTTATCTTCTGCACCATACGAATCGGCCTCAAACGCTTCTGGCAAGCGGATTTCAACTCCAAGGAACTCCCTTTCGAGTGCAGGGTCTATCGCTCTGCCCTTGAACGCCATCTTGGGATTGAGCACCACCTTCCTGCGGTGCCCTGTCCGAACCTCACGAATGACGCCCTTGCTTACTAAGCCGTTGACTGCCTTGCGGAGGGTGTTCTTCGCCAGCCCCGTCATCTGCATCAGGTCACTCACCGAAGCGGTATGCCCCTCTGGGTTCATGACCGTGTTGGTGTTCCATTGGAGAAAGCCGATGATCGAAGCCAGAAACACCCGCTCTGTGGCATTTAAAAACCCCGCCAGCATTAGGCGGGGCCACATTTCGGTACAGATGGTCACGAACTCTTTGGCGCGCTTCGGCGGCACCCTGACGGGCCGCCTGCGCTCAGACTCTACGGTGACTTTGACGCCACCGCGAACAATGGTATCCCTCACACCACATCACACCCTACGACATCACATTAGCCTTTCAAGAGCCTTGTCAAACTCTTTCCCCACCTTCGACTGCAACTCCGTGATAACCGAAGCCACCAGCCTTTTCGCGGGTTCTGGGTTGTCAGGATACAGCGTCTCTACAAGCCCAAACAGCCTCCCTGTTGCACTCCTGTGGAATGCGTCGAGGAAGTCACGACGAACTACGTCGCGCAAGACGATACCTCCTTTTCAGAAAAGGGGCGCGCAGAAAGAGCCCGCTACGTGACTACGAAATGAAGCCGCTCCTTCACACGCTCACGTAATGCTATCATATCTACCAAGAAACCATGATAGAGCGACAGTAGCAAACCAAAGACAGTGCGGTAGATGCGGCCATCTCTGATGCAGAAACCAAAGTTTACATTCACGCCATGGGCATCGCAAATATCACCCAGAGTCTTGTCGTGACACTCCGAAGCAACTTGCAAGCGCGCCGCAGCATCAGCCCGATCTTTAGGCGTGAGACCCCTCCACACCCGCCACGCACGGCGTACGGCCCCGCCCGTTTCGGCTAGGCGCCGTTGCTCGTCCGGGCTCAGTTCCCCAATGCAGAGTTCGGTCGTGTCCCAGAGCGCGGCTCGTAAACCAACGCCCTTGTAGTATCCAGAACGCAACTTCCACGGGATGTCAAGCAGGTCACTCACCAACCAACTGTGCAAACCAGCCACCTTCCTTTTCGGAAACAGAGGGCGCACACAGAAAGCTAGCGACTCCACAACCACACCAGGACGGGACTCCGCCGCCGACGGGGTACCCGGACCATCGGTCCCTAGCCCCATGTCCCTATCCGCCACCCCTACCCTGCGCGCCTACCATCTACTGCGCGTGTGCCCCATCCCCATGAGGCCGCTGTCCCCAGGCTCCATCTGATAGGCGAATGCGTGTTCGTTTCTTCCTATAACAATTCTTCCGTAGCCTAGCAAATCCAGCATTGACGCTGGTTTTAGCCATAGGCTGTGCTGGCGTAGACATAATGGAGGCTTGTTCGGGGGGTCAGGAACCGAATGGACGGCCTCTGGGACGGCCTTTGGGAGGCTTGCGGAGGAGACAAAGGAGGTCTGCCACGTCCCGAGGAGCCAGCGACGCCAGCCGTCCACCTTGAAGCCACCTGTAGACCGTCGCCCTGGAGCGATCAGTCATACGGGCTACCTGGTCGATGGTGAGGTTGTCGCAGTTAGCGGGTCGTAGCGACGAGGAATGAGACACCCGGCAACCCTCCTGGGCGGTGAAATCGGCGTCATAGACACGTCGTCAGCCGTCATTTCGTCCCCTTTTGCCCCTCGCCCAAACTACCGCTATGCTCCCCTAACGTTGTCGCTGCGCCATCTATCCCCATTGTCAACCCATCTTATTGGGCTTGGTTAACTGCCTGGGGTTGCGCTAGTCGTCACATCGGATAGCTACATCTAATGCCGCTAGTCGTCTCTGCATCACGTCTCCATCTGCCTCGTTAGACTCAGCAACCCATCCCGCAATGCCTCGGCGTCGTCTCCGCCGGTCTGGAGGATTTGCTCTACTCGTTTGAGCAGCCGCTCTACTGCATTGGACGGTGGTCTCTCGCCTTGTATGGCTAACCGCAGCTCTCTCTCGCTCCAATGGTTGTCTGAGGCCTGCTCTAGCCAATGTACCGGATCGTCGGTCCTCATGGCTACAGCAAACAACGCCCATCCCAATTCAGGGAATGCGGCTCTCTCGTCTTGGCTGTAGGCTTCGGCAACCTGTGCCAGCTTCTGCACCCACCGAACAGAGACACCCAGCACTTCGGCCAGCTTGCCTAGCGCAGTCTTGCCAAACGTCTCCCGCGCCTCTGCGGCGATATCGCCCAGCGCCCACTGCGTAGCTCTGTTGGCTAGACGCATCTCTGCCGCTCGGCTTAGGTACTCTTCCAGGCTCGGCTCTCGCGGCGCGGTGCTCATGTAGTCCTCGGGGTCCACGTGTTCACCCATGGCCCCACCACCACCAGCGAAAGCACTTTCCCGCGGGGCCGCCGCTCCTGCCCGTTGGCGACATACGCCCTGCATTCCGTCACCGCTAGCATCGGCTCGGCTAGGCGCATGATGGGCATATCGTCTTCATTCACAGCGCCCGCTAACTCTTCGGCAGTCTTGACCAGCCATCTGAACCCATGGCAAATAGGCTGCCCTTCGGAATCTCGTGCATGGATGCAGCTCTCGCAGAGGTCCATGGGTTAGCCCTCCAGAACTTCGAGGATTTCCCGCGCTTCTTCGCGGTCGGACTCCTTCTCATTCGCGGGTAGCTCTGCATACAGCGTGTTCGCCTGTCGCGTCCACCGCTCTACGGCCCAAACTGGAATCGTCATTGTCCCGTCAGGGTTCTTTGCACATATGCCGAACAGGTACTTCATCCAGCCAGACCACTGCTTATTGTGGCAGTGAGCAGCGAGACGCTCGACGTCGCTCATACAGCCCTCCTAAAAATAGAACGCATGTTCGCGTATACAAACGTATGGCAATGTGATATGCTGGGCCCAACGAGATTGACAGCGGCCCTGAGCCGCAGAGGGAGGATATCGGAATGATGTACACGACCTGGGGTTCCGTCCGTCAGGGCTGCGACCACGCCCACAAGAGCATCGAGACTGCTCTGGACTGCCTGCACCGTGACCAGTCCGGCACCGCGAGCCAGGGAGGATACTCAGACCGCAGCATCCGCGTCTTGGAGCCCGGCGACTCGGCCAGCGCCTACGACACGCAGCGCGGTCCTGGCCGCCCACTGACCGAGGAGGAGCAGGAGGAGATCATCCGCATCGAGCACGAGCGGGAGTAACCGCCCTGACGAGGCCCTGTGGCAGGGGCCGAAACCCCCGAAAGGGGGGGGTAGGCGGAAGCCCACAAGATGACAGGGAGGAGACCTGAATGGACGAGACCGCAGACCGCTTGCGCGACGCGTTTCGCTCGCTGCTCCGGCAGCTGAGCCGGGCCACGGGCAAGGAGAACCCAACCGATAGTCACGACCACGCCGACTACTATCAACGCGCAATGGGATTCTTGACCGCGGTTCGGGCGATGAATTACGAACTCGCGAACGAGTTGCAGGGCCTTTGGACGGCCGCAGAACGGGCAAGCTGACGGGCTGAGGCTCGACATCTCATAAGGAGTGAGTTGAGGATGGCCGTCATCAAGACCAAAATCGTGTTCGACGTGTCCCCCGAGTTCCGGTCCCGTTGGCTCCGTCTCTGCGAGAGAGAGCACCTGACCCAGGCTGAGATGTTCCGCAAATTGGTTGCGAAGGAGGATGCCGCGATGACCAAGCAGATTACGAACGCTACCCACGGCACTCGCATTATCGCCGAGGATGGGCCACGGCGGCTCATCGAAATCTACCCGCACGAGGGCGAGCTTCGCGGGGACCGTTACTACATCGTTGAGTGGGACAACGAATCCAATCAGGTCTACTCTCTGTTGCCCGAGGATTTCCCACCAGCCGGGTCCGGCGCGTCCACCTACTACGCCGGCGGCCTGAGCGCCCGCTCCATCACCCATGTCGCCAACGGCATGTCAGCCAGAGACGCCAATCGGCGCTGGAAGAACCTAACCGGAACGCAGGAGGATGTGCTAAAATGATGGACTCCAGAGAATTCGTCACGTCACTGTCCGACCTGTTCGAGAGGGACCGCGTTACAGCCGCCGTCCTGGAGGAGGGCGCTCCCAATCCCGAGAGAGATCCAGCCACCTATGCTCTGTTGCGCGGCCTGATGCCGGAAGGCACCAGCGCGCACGAGGTGGAAGCCGGTATGCTCCTGGCGGAGTTGTTCGCCTGCCACCCTCACCATGGAGGCCTGACGCTACCAGCCGCTATCGAGCGTTACTGCCAGCAACACCCTCAGCAACAGGCTACAATTGAAGCCCGCTTCCGGTCCCTGCTGGAGTCGTCACCCGAACAGCGAGGGAGCCATCTC
>JAEHJW020005979.1_pt1 | contig 37711 bp, 58 predicted proteins | sample 9271431 | NCBI WGS metagenome assembly JAEHJW02 | reverse complement strand
ACATGAAGAAGAATAGGATAAATACAAAAACGGGTGGAGTTTCTGTCAAGGAGTCGGCATTCGGGGCGGGAAAATATGGTGGGCCGAGGGAGGATCGAACTCCCAACCCGCTGATTAAGAGTCAGCAAGATCTTGCGATATTTATTTGTTCATCAATAGCTTATCCGGTGCCTGCCAAATGTTAACCGGATTAAAACGGACCACATAAGAACCGACCACGAACAAGCATGACACAAATTTGCCACAATCATTCGCACCCCTTTCCGGCAGCCTGGAGCGCTTGGATCTCCCCCTCTTGTAAAACAATATCCCCATAGAGCGCAGACAGGATCCAGATGCGCTTTGCTTTCTTACTCAAGCCCATAGGTATCTCTTCTGATGTGGGAAGAGATCTGATCTTCACTGGAGTGATCTTGCATTTCTGTGTTATTGGAATATCGGCCTTGCGGACGACGGTAATAGGCGTGCAGGCGACCAGAAACACCCATAGAATCCATGGCCAGGTTTTCATTTTAACTCCCGGACTTTCACGAGTGTTTCTTCCACATCCTGATCACAGGTTCCTCTTTGTCGAAAGTGGATCGGTTTTTTGAGATCAACAAGCGTTCTTGTCATTATCTTGTTGACGACAATAGCCGCCTTGGCGGCTCGCTCCTTAATTACTTTATTTTCCAACCACATTTTCTGCACAGCCTTATTCTGTGCATCAATCGCATCTCCATTTTGCTTCTGGACCATGTGGTAGTGCTGTATCCAGGCTTCATCATAGGCCAGGTGCCAGTGTTCAAACCCCATATAACCAGCCAATCCAAGCAGGCCAATTGCCATCAAAATGCGAGGCAGGTTCGCCAAGAAGAATGTCATGGAGTAATCCCCCTTTCCGGGTCTCGCTCTGGAACTGAATACCCAGATGAACCAGGGCGGTCTATGGAAGTGTAATCCCCTACCCTCCCTTTGAAGAGACGGGACAACCCCCCTCCGCCAATGATTGCGGAGGCTCCGGTGCCATAACTGATGGGATCGAATTGTCTGGTCAAAATCATTTTCCAGATGGAAAGCCCAAGGAAAACGAGGACACTCAGGAATGCCAGTACAGCGCTAACCTCAAAGGTCTCGTTGTCGCGCTCGGTCAGTAGATCCTTGAGCCACTTCACTTGAAGAGTCCTTTGATCATGGTCGAGGCCTCGGCGTAGTAGCGTACCGTTTCTGTGTCAAGCGATGTGGTAACTCCCTCAAACCACTGATCGATAGACGCTGCGATATGCTCTGCGCTGTGATAGACCTTGGTGCTGGTTATCCGGTGCTCGAACAGCCCAGCTTCCTTCTCTACCCAGTTCTCGGCCTGTTCGATTCCTGCTTCAGTGCTTGCAATGATAGTCATGTCATTCCTCTCTGTTGTGGGCGATGCAAAAAAGCATCGCCAAACCCACCATGAGCGCCAGGATGGCATTCATGCGCTCTCCTGAAAAAACATCTTCTGTTCCGCGAACCGCCGCGTCTCAAGATCTTTCACAACGCGGCCCCGCACGTGATCCCATAGCGGGATCTGAGCGGCCGCCGCATTGTATCGACCCTCATTTAGATCATCGAGCAGTGTCGAGCCCTCAAGTGCCTCTCTTCCCAGATTAAAAGTGAAATCCACCAAGGCATCAAACTGGGATTGAGAAAGGGGAACCGTCACTAGCTCGTTGACTGCATCCTCCGCATCAGTAATATCGGCCTCCAGAAGAAGGAGCGCCTGTCCCTCGGTAATTGTTCCATCCGGAACCAGCTCCGCTATTTCCTCTTCCGACATGAGATGTCCTGTCCCGATGGTCCATTTCCCTGCCACGTCCTTATAAGGGCAAAGTCTCAATCCCTCTTGTTCTTGGACGAATTGAAGCCCATGTGCCGAAAGTCTCATTCAAAAGCCCTCCATATTTTTCAATTCCCGGTGAGCTGCACATCCCAGACAGGTCCGCACCCCTGGAAGTGCGAATCGCCTCTTTTCCGGTATTTCCACATCGCAGTCCTCGCAAAAACCCAGAGAGATCCCGACTTCGAGTCGCGCTCGTTTCATAATCTCGATTTGTTCCTTGTCGATTCGTTCTTGTGTCATGTCCACGTGGTCCACTATTTCTTCTCCACAACACGGTCCAACCGGTCATTTAGATGTTTGAAATCTTCCTGGTGGGCTTGAAGATTCCTGTCGATCATCCCGACGATGTGCTGCATCATCTCTCTGCTTTCGGCATGCATCCGCAACGCCTCATTAAGATTGGGATGATTTTTCTCATGCTCCTGTTGCCATTCGTCCAAGTTTTTCAACCGGGTATCCCTGTCGGCAAGTGCTTTTTTCGACAAGAAGAAGGCCAATAGCCAACCGCCTGCATTGCCCCAGAGGGTGTAATTATTGCTTGTCGAATTGTCCACTCTGGCACTCCTCTCCTTCCTATCCCTGAATGATCTGGGCAGTTCCCAATGTTGAATTGACGCCAGTGAAGCTGTAATACCAGCCGGCCGGAACCCTGAGTGAGTAGCTGCGAATTCTCCCCACCGTGAGAGACGCCGGCTCGCTTTCAGCCGGAAGATTCCCGGGAGGGGATGCGGGTCCCAGTGCAGGAGTCATCGTGGCAGCGGAAGTGGAAGTCGGGTTGTAGGTCACGGGCATGATGATGGTCTGGGGTTGCCCCGAAGTGTTCTGGTAGATTGTTCCGGAGACTGGCGAGAACGTGCTCAGAGAGCCTGTCAGGGACGGGTAAAGCAAATCCGTCTGCGCCTTCGTTTCTCCCCCCAAAGCTGTAAGGGCAGCTGCAGCTGTAGTCGCCCCCGTCCCTCCCTTTGAGATCGACAACGGTAATGCAGTGATCGGCACATACCTGGCATCTGCCTGAGAGATCGGGATGACTTCTTGTGTCCCCGCACTCGCATTGGCCGCTTCAAATATCTCTGTCGCAGATCCTCCCAACGGTGCAAAATCGTTCTGTGCTTGCTGGAGTGGAAGGGCATCTGTCGGGCCTGTGGCCGGGCCGACCTGGAACGCTTGATTCGGATTGCCACCCAGGGAGGCATATCCTCCCTGCCCTGATGTCGCCTGAGTAAAACCCGTGAAAAAGAGATTTGAAAATTTGGGAATAAACTCATATGCGGTGTTGGTCGTCGGAACTGAACCGATGGGAGTTACTGAGCCCGTGTCAGTCCAGTTGGTCGCATTCACCGTCTGGACGTTCTGAAGAAACCCCTCCGTCCCAGAAGTACGCCCATAGACGGTAAAAGATGTTTCCCACCCTGAGGCCGAAGTATTTCCCCAATCGACAGCTACTCCGCCCGTTGCCGTAAGATCTATTGAAACTTCGGTTGAGGGGAGTGTCTCCCCATACACAGAAGATCTGGTGATCTTGTAATAATAAGTGCCAGCCGGAAGATTGCCGGCCACAGCAGAGAGCGCTGGCGGGTTCGGAGGCAAGCCCATATTGGTAATCACTTCAAGATTCGCTTGGGGTCCAAGCTGTCGAGAAAAAACGTGATGGGTGTAGTCCGCACTAGGTATTGAGTTGGAGGCCAAACTTCCCAAGAGTGCATCCGACAACAACATTCGGGGTGTTTCAAGCGCATACCCGTAAGATCCATAGTTGGACCCTGAAACAGCCACCGCCGTTATAAAGGGCGCCTGCAATTTCCCAAAATTGACATATAAGTAAACAGAGGCCCAAAAGTATTCAACCAGTTCTTGGAGTGTCTGGAGGTTCCCCAGCAAAGAAAAGTTCGGAGAGAGGCCTGTATTGTCTGTAACGGGGATTGTGCAGATAGGCCAAACCTCGAACTGGGCGAGAGGAGGGCTCGGGGGGGTTGGCGATTGGCCAAAAATAACCTGAGGCTGACCCCAAACTACTTGCATGGCTTTTTGATGAAACTGGAGATCGTCCATATTGGAATTGGAAGGATCAGAAGGATATGTCCCATTAGAGTCACAACCAAAATCTTCAAAAACATAAACATCACCGGAATCTCTCGGTAGAGAAAGATTGTTCGGGTTTGCAGTCTGAAACTCCTGGTACCGGCTCGAACTGGAAGGCCATGTCACCTGAGTGATATTGTCGGCTGCAACGTGTTCAAAATAATAGGCATTCCATGCAACCGGAAGGTTGTAGGCTTTAGCCGCCTGTTTTGCCCCGATTTGAAGGGCGCGAGTAACTCCCGTGAAGTCGAATCCGGAGCTGTCCAGGAAAATTCCATCGATCCCGACATTATCCCACCAGGTTATGTTCTGTTGGATCTCCGCCAAGGTGGCCAGAGGAGGACCGCCCACGGTGACATATCCATAAACCTTAGTTCCTAATGCCCGGACGCCTGCCACAATCTGGGTAGTAGTTGAATAGTTACCATCAGAGGGATTCTCATATCCGGACCCAATCACCCAGATGTCCCATTTGGAAATACGTGTGATGATTTCATTCACATCCCACAGATTCTGGAAAGCGATTGGATATCCGTAATAAACCAAAAGTGTCTGAGGAGCGAAAAAGGTATTGAAGGAATTTGACGATCCGGGATTAATGGCGGAGCGGTTTTGCCAAGCGTTTCCATTGAAAACGAGACTATCCCCCACCTGGGGCTGGAGCACCCCAACATCCTGAATATCCTGAACCTTGATGGGGCTTTTCCCGATCACAACATCCCCCACCGTTCGAGAGCTTTGATATCATCTTGGGCCTGGTCGCCTATATCTGTCCGGTATTGCTTGTTGGGAAGGTTGATGGAAGCCACAGCGTCATAGGCTTGATAATTGGCATCCTTCACTGTTGCCCCGGACCCGGCCGGAGAGCAGATCCAACCTCCACCGCCGGCACTCTCAAAATGATCCTTGTTCCACCACATATCGAGAGGATTGACTCGAGGCAACATGTCCATATTAAAAAGTACCGGGATATCTTTGGACGGGATCTCTGCCGTCTTGTTCGGGTGCGGCGGGATGGAAACAGTGACGGAGAGGGCATATCCCTTATCCTTCTTGATATCAGTGATCGTTCTCTGTGCGCACTCTTTGAAGTAATGGACCATTGGCTGATTCACAAGCTGCATAAGTGTCACCGAAGCATTGATACCAAAACGGGGGGTCAATTCGAGTCCCCACACTTTATAATCCGGTTCCTTGTTGCCGTCTTTCCATACCCGTTGAACGATCGTGTTCAGGTCGATCTGTCCATAAAATCCCATCTTGCCGAGTACAGGTTCGAGTTTCTTGATCCCCTGTTCGATGACTTTATTGGTATCAGTCCACCACATCACATCGCCGGCACACCCGGTGTTCGGCCCGATATCGCCATTCATAAACTTCTTGCGTTCGAGGGTGTGATTCCACAACCCGGGGAGGAACTTCTTGCCGTCAAAAAAACCCTCCGTGCTGATCTCGACCCCCCGGACTTTCGTCTGGAGATTGATCAGTGCGCCTCCGATTTTCCCCGAATATGTCTCGAGCATTTCAATCACGTCTTCCGGACCTTGGCCAACATAGGTCAGGGATGAACCGGCCCCCTTCTCTCCGTCCAGTTTGATGACGAAGGCTTCTCCCTTTTTCCGGACATAGGCGATCGCCTGGGAGATATTCCGGGTGGAGTATGTCTCCGGAACATCAATGCCGGCATTCTTGAGAACATCCAGAACCTTGTCCCGCTCAAATTCCAGGAGATCGGCGATCTCGGAACCGCCATAAACGGGGAGACCAGACTTTCTCAACCGATCAGCGATCTTGCCCATCCCTGAACAATCAACGACCACCGCATCCGGCTTCCATGAGGCCAGGCGTCCGAGAGAGAGGTCCTCGACCATCCCGACCCCGATCTTGTCTGTGCGGGGATTCGTCCAGCAGACGCGCACCTCGGCCCCTTCGATCAGGCACCGGACCGCAAAAGGGAGATAGGTTCCGTCTTTCGTGAGAAATACAATGCGGAGTGGGTTATTGGTCATTTGGATTATTTCCTTCTTCGTTGAGTAGCGCTCCCAGAGCGGAAGACGGAACCAGTGATCTCCCCGTCAAGGTGTTGGCGGCTCTTCCTGTTTTTCCAGCGAGATTTCCTGCTTCGCCTATCAACCTTGGCGAGGTGGCCAGTAAAGGAAGAAGTCCTGCCAAGGGTAGAGCTGAATGCGCCAGTCCTGCTCCCCCTACATCCAGTCCGATACTTGGACCGATCCATGTTCCGGACATTCCATGCCGGAAAACGGGTTTCATCATCATTCCGCGCATTTGTGCTTGTAGATCCCCACTTGGGTCCAACTTATCTATTAGATCCCGGGAGAATTCGTTTTTTCGTTTGGAGTGGGTATGCATCTTGGTCAAGATCGTCTGGATATTCTGTCGCTTCCCGGACTTCAAGGAAAAAGCCTTCTCAAGCTGGTCAATATGTTTTGACTGTGCTGCATACTCCAGGCTCATTTTTCTATATTCCGGATGTTGCTTGAGCACCTTGTCGACACCCTTTGTGAGATCTGTAAGGACCGCATATGCGCGAGATCCGGGTTTTGTGGAGTCAAGAAGGTTAGCCACTTGGTGTTTCAAGACAATCGCATCTTGCAGACCGATATTCTTTTTCTGCCAGGCGGACCGAAATAGTTTATGAGCGTTTTCGATCTGGGGAAGGCCTTCGTCGTATCCAAGACTCGACTTCGAGAAATCCAGCTTTTTGGCAGCTCCCACTGATACATTCTCTTTGGTCATACGATCTACGAAGTTTTTGACCATCGGTTCGGTCGATAGTTCCGGGTTCCCCAGCGCCGATCGGGCGGTTTCATATTTCTTGCTGCGATCCATTTTTAGCTGACCCAAACGCTGGACAGCGGTATTGGCCAGGTCTTCTTCGGCGCCGGCGTCTCCTCTCATCTGTTTCACGAACCCCGGACGTCCATCAACCGATTCCGCTACCGCTTCCGGGCCTGCGCCCGTTGTTTTCCCCAGCACCTGTGCCACGCCTTGGCCAGCTTTTTTTGCCAATACCTTGGTTCCGGCCATCGCTGCATTAACGGGAGCTTGGGTGAGTTTGTCGGCCATGGCGCCCACTTGAGGAAGGCCTGCGTCACGAAGTAATCCAGACGCGGGAGACAAAAGAGCCGATGCATCGAGTAAGGCTCCAGCAGGATCAGTGGCCAAGGTGTTTTTAATCGCATCTTCGGAACCGTAGCGGCCGGACAGATGGTTCATCATGGAGCGGGCCACCGATACATCTTTCTGATATTCGTCCGGAGAATGATAGAGTTGTGAAGGGTGCAATCCAGCAGCTTTCATCGCCAGATCCAATCCTCCGGAGGCTCCTCTTACGGTTGATTCCAGGGTGGACAGCGGATGAATGATGGCTGAGCCGATGCTTTCTGCCGCGTGTCCCATCGATGGGAGCGCATTTTTAATTGCTCCTTCCGCGACACTACCCCAGGAATTGGAAGTCGGGGACGCTATTACTGGAGAAGATGATTTAGCGGGTGCCTGAAGGCCGGAGCCGGAGGTGTCTTTGGGGAAAGTCCCGGTGTCATCCACCTGAACTCTGACGGTCGGTCCATTGTCGAGCTTGATGGTATAGATCGGCATCAGGGCTCCACTCCTATGATCGTTCCAACCCCTTTGCCCGGAACATGGAACTTGGCACCCACTTTCAATTCGGTGGCATTACCGGAGGTCTTCGGTTTACCTCCGGCAGACATCCGGATCCCGTTCTCGAGGAAGGTGCGCGTTTCCGACATCGCTTTCATCCGGTTACTCATTTCCTGTTTCAAAAGCCCTACAACCGCTCGGTATTGCTCAGGGGTCTGGGCCGTGTTGATCATGGAGAGTGCCTCCTGCCTGGCAGAGTCCGATGTGGCAGCGGCTCCATAGCCTCCGGACATGACCTTTGCGTACTCGTTCCCAAAGGTTTGGTTGGCTGCGTTGAACCTGGCGACTTGGGCATCTCCGCCTACCGCGGTTCTTCCGGCCATGAGCCACCGATTGAAGACTGGTTCTCCGGATCTGGTCGTTTTCTCGGACTCAGCGAGGGCGATGTCCGCATTCCTGTTGGCGGTGCTCTCATACTGCATAATCATCCCTTGGGACTTCTGGATCTGACCAAGTGCCTGACTCCCCGCTTTGATCTCTCGTTGGTTGAAGATCACGTCCGAAGGAGATAATTGCTCCTGTTTGGCAATTTCGGCGGCTCTATTTGCCACGGCCTCTTTCTGCCTTTGGCCTCCCATCCCGAATGATGGCATCGACCCAGTGGTCAGATATTGCTTTGCCATCAAATCAAGCGCTGGCCCCGTCAAGGAACTGTCTTTCTGAGAAGCCACATATGATTTTTGCCAATTATCCAGATAGGGCTTTGTCATTCCCGAAAAAGGGGCGCGCGCTCCCGGAGGCAATTTTGAAACTTGGTCAGCGATCAGCTTTTGGACCTCTTGCGGGGTCTTCGCCTGGGAAAGTCCTTCAAGAAAAGATGGAATCTGCTGGGAGGCTGACGCTGATCCGGCATCTTTGGCCAGAGGATATGCCTGCGACTGCTCAATCAGATCCCGATAAGCCTGTGCGCGCCCCGCTGGTCCCACAGAGTTCAACAAGGGAATGTTCTTCTTGATAAAGTCCTCTCGGGTGATCTGGGGTGGTTGAGTGACCGGTGAAGATCCTGCGGTCTGTGCCGGTGACTGAGGGAGAGGAGATCCCTCTGCCATCTTTTGATGGAACTTCGTCAGACTTTTTTGATTGCGTTGCTCCTGTAGAATGGCAATCGCCTGGGTAGCCGGAACTCCCGCCGACATGAGATCGGTCATGGCAGCCGAAGCATTCCCCTGGTCATAATTCGCAATCCCTCTCATGGCCATAATCTTTTTGTATTGCGTCGGATCTTCTTTTGAGAGTCTGGCCAGCGTCTCCGGAGAATAGATCTTGTTAATCTGGTCCCGGAACTGTTTGGACCGGTTGATAGGGAGCGGTGCCACCGGTGGAATCTGTGGAGCTGGTGCCGGTGTCGGGGATTGTCCATGGACTGATTCCGGGGGGCGAACCCTATTTAAAAGTTGAGCGCCTACTTCGGGTACACCCAGAGCTCGGCCCGAGGGCTGATTACCCATTCCTTGAGTATTGGTAGAGGTGTCGACTGCGCCAGGTATCCCGGTGATCGAGCCTCCTTGAGGATCCATCGATCCATGCAGGGCTGCCAACCCTCCGGCTTTGTGAATGAGATGCGCCATGGTTTTGACGGGGACCTGGAGCATGGGATCCTGTCCGGATTGTGGTGTTTGAGGAATCTGTCCAGGAGGAGCAGCCTGCGCTCCGGAAGAAGGAATCTGCTGGAGGCCTCCGGAAGAGGGATTTCCTCCCGATCCTTGAGCGTATTGCTCCTTTGCCCGCTCATACTGTGCGTGGCGGCTTTGATCGTGAAGAACTCGCGGCAATTCCAGGAGCGGCGAAACAATCGGTACATTGAGCATGTGTCCAAGAAAGTTTGCGCCGGCTTCTGCGGCATTTCCGATGCTATCAAGCACCCCCATGGATTCTCCTTAAAAACCTAGTGCTGCAGCAGCGCCAGCAGCCAAACCGCCACCGACATTCCCGGTCCCTATCCCGAAACTACTGGAGTTCCCCGTCGTGGTCTGGTTGTAATTATTGGTCTGATTCGTGTTTGTATTGAAGTTGCCTGTTTGTGATGCATTGGCCATATCTCTCTGAGTGAGAAGATTCAACAGGCTTTGCATGGCACCGGCATTCTGGCCGGTGATGTTGAGCCCAAGGCTGGCCAATCCTGACAGCATATTTGCGTTCTGGAACGGCAGGGAAAGCATCCCGGACTGATACTGGGTATTGGCTCCCTGGACATCCTGATTCATCAGGTTTTGGGCATTCTGAACCGCTCCACTTTCAGCCATCGTATTGACTGAAGAATTGGTCATTCCGCGATCTGCCATATTGTTGTTAACCTGATCCAACCAGCCACCAGGACCGTTCAGTGAGTAATTGAGACCCTGCTGATCCGATGCCAGTGTGGAATTCTCGATCGATTTCAGGCCGCTCTTCTGTGCCTTTGTCGGTTGCATCCCCGCCGAATACATGGAGGAAATATTCCCCAATGCCCCTGAAGTGGTCGAATTCATGTAATTGGGAGTGAAGGCCCCCAAACTATTGACGATTCCAGTCTCTTGAGAGGACATCGGAGCAATGGATTGGGAAGACTGCTTCGATCCAGCACTGGTTCCCGTGGTCGATGAGGTTCCGCTGGTAGTCTTACTGCTGCTTCCGCTTCCAAAATTGAGACTCATCCTATTTGCCTCCATTCCCCTTTGTAACAGACTCCCTCTTTCAGTCTTTGCGCTCCGTGGCGGCTGAAAAATGCGTTAAGCCCTCTCGATGCCTTATCTTCTGCCAAGGTCGAGACCATATAAGTGGAGAACCCTCGTGCCCGACAATCCGCACTGACCCTTTTCATGATCTGTTTCCACCACATTTTGCTCTCGGGTTGGAGTGCCTGGACCCGGCAAAGAAGGACAATGTCATGGATGGGAGCAGCTACCAAAACGACCTTGATTTGCTCTCGCTCCTCCAGCACCCAGATCCATTCGGAATCCAACTTTTTGAAAACGAGATCGACCCAATCCGGCAAAGAGTCTCCTGCACGAAGATTCCTGATCATTCTTTTCCCTCCAATGCAGTCACCTTCCCGAATCCCTTGTCCAGATGAATTGCCATAGCAAGGGAATGATTCCGGATGATATCGACGGTTTCATTGCGCATGGATTCAATGGCTGCGGCCGGTCTGTTTGAAGCTGAGATAACTTCCGTCAGGAAAGTGGGAAGCGCCTGATATCCGCACATCTTCTTGAGTTCCGGCTGAGAGGCTCCCGCGTCCTTTGCAAGAAATTCCCACCACATCGGACAACCATTTTTCCCATTTGATTCCGGACACTCGGAGCATTCAAAAGCGTGTGCGTAATTCAATCTTCCTCCTCATCCCCGTCGGGCCCATTGTCGTAAGGAATCCGGTCGTTTTCAGGCATCAATTTTTGGAACATACGATCACATTGATGTAAGCAGGGCGCCAGGTTCCGTCATTCGAAACAGCACCTCCCGTATTTCCAGTGTTTGGCCCCCCGATTCCTGAATCATTGACGCTGATGGGAGAAGTGCGATAGGCAGTATTGTTATTACCCAGATTCCCCCCTCCGATTCCATCCGTTCCGTTTATGCCGCCTTGTCCCGTTCCCCACGCATCGAAGAAGTCAATCTGTGCGCCGTTGCCACCCACAGGTGCATCATGTTGGTGGTCAAAATAATGACTATGACCAGCAAAACTGAATCCAGATATCCCCCAGTTACCACCGGCCCCTCCCCCTGCTCCAGAAACGACTCTCAGAACCTGATCATTGATCGATACATTCTGAGTCCATCCAGGAGGCGCGGCTGCCTGATAAAAAACACTCTCAGTCGTTGCCGGCATACTGGCCCATGCTCCATTCCAGGTCGTGGCGTTGATCGTCGTGGCGTTGACAATCTTGGCGTTGACGATATTTGCCCCAATAGTGGCATTGGGATTTCCCCCCGGCGCCATCCCCACAACATTCCAGTAGGTTCCATCGAACTCGAACAAGCACCATCCGGAAGCCGGTAGTTCGCCTCCTGTTAGGGCAATTCCTCCCTGCAAGATGGAATAGGCTCCAAGACCGTTGACGTTCAACGTCGAGGCTGCGGTGTTCGTATTGGCGACCTTGACCGCAATGACTTGACCCTTGGCCATGGCGGACGGGAAAGAAGTAGTAACGGCAAGGGCATTCACCAGACCGGTATCCGGGCCGAAATAGAAGAACGCATTCGTGTTGACGCCAACACCTCCGAGCACCAATCCTGGCGTCGTCAAGGGTCCCTGCATGGTATCCCCAGAGGCATTCCCGGCATCTAACGCCCGCGATTCTATCCAGGTCAGTTCGCCGTGGACCTGAGTAATGTCCATCGACTCACCTGGGGCGATGTTTGCCAGATCCGCAGATGGACTAATCGGCATCAGAGGACTCCTTTTTAGTTTTCATTCCAGCCACCGAGTAAGAAGAACAGTTCAAAGACGAAGACCTCCATGAGTCCTGAAACATTTGAAAACGAAACCGAAAATGCAGTAGAACCTCCTCCGATGGGGATATTCTCAAGGGTTGGAGCCGGGCCAGCTGGCCACACAATCGAGGTCGGAAGCAGTGGCCACGTGTCGGCGCTCGGAAGAGTCGGCCAGTTTTGTATTGGAACAGGAGGGAGAGTGACTGGCCAGCTGGAGCCATTCTTCATTTTTAGAGTGATCCCCAGTTCTCCGGTGGCGAAGTAGGCCACGGCCAGATGTCGGAGGAGCTTCTCGTTCATCAGCCGTCCCATCGACAGGAGGGGAGTCGACACTTGTCCTACTATCTGTGTTCCCAGGGCATCAAGTCCCGTCGTCCAGTTCCAGACCGCAATTCTCCTGTTTCCATTGGAATCGATCTGACCCAAAACGGCCCCTTTGATATTGCTCGAGGAGATCTGATAAGCAGCGAAATCAGTAGGAGGAAGATGCCAGGTGGCCCACCGGTAAACATATTGTTCCTGACCGAGGCCGAACATATTCTTGTCCATCGGATCAGGAGGGCTTACCACAAAGGCATAATCGAGATTCACGCCACCCATCGAGACATAGAAGATCACTATGTTTTCCGGCTCATACCAGACGGCACACCCCATCTCGATGGAGGATTCCGGGAGTTGATTGAAGTTGTTTTGGACTTGTTGAGAGATTCTGGATGTCTGGAGCATCCCCTGAGAGGCGGCAAGCGAGACCAGCGAATAGATTCCGTCAGGTCCCTGAAACAGGAGATCGTTTCCGACATTGACAATTGTGCGGTGGTACCCGTACATCCCCCGGAAGGCCACAGAGACAGCAAAATTGTTGTAGCTGGTTCCGGATAGAACAAAGAGTGCGCCGTATTTAGGCCCTTTAAAGATCCACACATCCGAACCAAAGCTTCCGATGCCAGTGATGATGTCGCGTCCACCTTCCACCTGGACATTTCCTGCATCGTCCGGAGCAGTCCAATTTGATGGATTGTCGACGGCACACCAGAAAAGCATCGAAGGATCACCTCCGAAGTTTCCCGCAGCATAGATCCGGTTGTTGTGGGCAAGGAAATAGGCGCATGGAACCAGATTGTAGGCTCCCCCCGTAATAGTGAGGTCAGAGAGGGTCGTGCCATCGTAAATATAGTTGTGGTCCGTGCCATTACCGAAGACGACCTTTTTTTGCAAGACAGCAAAATTAACGGGAAGTCCAATATGATACTTGGCCGTATCAACCGTTGGAGGAGCAGTGGTTGGGGCAATCGCTCCGGTGTCGATCCATGTCACCAGGGTGGTGTTGGCAAGGAGACCGAGAGAGCCGGAAACACGACCGTAAACATTGTAGGACGTCGCGCCTGGAATCTCCGTCCATGAGAGGACATTTTGTCCGGTTGCAGTCGTGGTGATCGTTCCTATCGGGGAAGGAAGTGTTTCCCCCTGGCCGTTCAGTGCCGTTATTTCATAGGCATATGGTCCGGCAACAAGTGTTCCAGCGGAACTCGAGTAAACAATGGTCGGTGGTGTGTTTGGAGCAGACACCGAGATCTGTTCCCATGTGGTGGTACCAGAGTTGTATTGCCAGACAATTCCACCCTGCACTGCCAGCAGATATTCGGATTGTCCGTCGACCCAGAAATCGAAAAGCCCATCGATCGGATCTGCAGAGGGAAAATCCGGTCCAAGCCATTGGTGACCAGGTCGGAGAGCAAAACTTGCCCGAGTCGTGAAATAGACATTCAAGGCTTTTTGAAATCCGAGCACCTGGGGGGAGATGGGCGGCAGTCGGGTGTCGAGCCCGAATTTTCCGAAGTCCAACGTGATGCTCTTCATGAGGTTGGGCATCAGGCATCCACTTTCATCAAAAGATCGAACTTGGCCCGCTCCAGCATCCCAACGGCGGTACTGTTGGACAATCCCGGATCGCTCAGAAACGTGATGGTATTCCCCACCGTATAAACAAAGACATACGAATCAGGAAGGTCTTTTTTGATTCTTTCAAGGGAAGTCTCCAAATGCTTTTGGGCACGCTCAGATAGCGCTCTCGACAGGCTTTTGAATGGTTTGGATTTATACCTCTTAGGCGAACCCATCAGCTCCCCCACAACATGCGTTCGATGATCGGATCCGCATACCGCCTTCGGGCGATTCCGCGGAAATTCATCGGTCTGAGTTTGGGGGGATCGTCGAAGAGCGAATAGTCGGCACACATCTGAGTCCGGATCTTCACATACTCCATCCCGCAAATCTGTGCACGTCCCGGGTCGTCCAGTACATCCCGATAGAAAATAGACATTGCCCCTTCTACGATCGCCCGTCTGTAATTTGATGGGATCAGAACAGGATCTGAATCGTTCAGGAGGTCCGGAAGTTGTGGCAAATACCAGAACTGGACAGCCATAGAGACATTCGGAAGCGGCCAGAAGGCGATCTGAGGAACGGTAGGATTGCCCGCCCCATAGAGAAGACTCCACGCCTTCGGGTTGCTGAAGAATGCGTTTGGGAGTCTGCTCAACAATTCCCGGCTACCCATAAATGTCATGACCGGTGAGATGTTGAAAGAGGTGACCGGTTCCGGAATACGAAAGTCACCTGGCAGTGGATAGGAGAGCGGAAACAGTGAGTATCCCTGAGTAAGAGAGGTGAGCGTGATATTCGGCATCACGGACAATGTCTGTGCCGTGGGATCCACGCTGGTGACCTGGTATAGAACCTGGTCCGACCCGAACTGGACGTACCATCCTTCATTTTCAAGGGTAAAGGCTGTTCCCGCACCTGTCAGAACGTTCGTTCCGGCGATCCCCGTGAGGGTGCCGATCGTTACAGGAGGAATGGTGTTGACGTATCCCGATTTCTGAAAAAATGGCCATTCGCGATAAGAGCAAAGCTCCTGATAGACAGCATTGACCGCATTTTTCAGGACAGGGAGATAGGACTGTTGGGAAAGGGAGCGGCTGCGATTCAAAACCTCCGTGTAGAGCGTTACGAAAGTCGGATACATTCACGCCCCCAATCTTGCCAGTTAAGCCAAAGAACCTTCAAAAAAGATTCCGTCGATAGTGCATGTGTCTGTTGATGTTCCCAACGTCCAGTCCAATCCAATCATGCTGATCGGCGTGGCGTTGTAGGTGATCTGATACGTGCCGGGAGTGGTAATGCCCGTTATTTTCCCGAGGGCTCCTCCGGATGTCAGGTTGACACCATCAGGAGACGACTCGGCATTGACCCCCAGCGTTCCGGAAATAGCACTCACAACGATCCAGAGTGTGATCTTCTCCGCCCCGTTGATGATGCTTCCGGTAACGGCTCCGGTGATGTCGTTGCCAGCCGCATTCTTGAATTTCCCGGACAATCCCCCACTCCCGGCCAGAGAAACACCGGGAATGAGGAACATTGGTCCCATATGTGAAGACAGTCCCATCGCCGTTCCTCCTGCTTTGGTTTAGGCAGATCCGGCATAGGTACCGAGGTAATGACTGGCACCGTAGGAGATGTGAAACTTGCCGAACACCAGCCAATCGCCGGTATAGGGATCGTCTTTTGTCCTGGTAACCAATCCCTTCCGGGTGAAGGATTTAACGAAGAAGCGGTCACACAGGATGAACCACATCGAGGGGCTGTTAAGATACTCATCCACAACGATTTCAATCCCTGATGCCATTCCCTTCAGCTCATTGTCAGCGCGGTTTGCCGTGTCAGGTCGTCCTGCCGATTTCAGGATCTCGCGCGCGGTCAGCTCGTTCTCAGGAGCCACCACGAGCTTTCTGGGTCTCATCCTGATCAATGTGCCCCGTTCGTCTGTCTGGCGCTTAATGGCCGTCAGAACCGAGTTGAAGGAGGTATAAGAGAGGGATGCTTGGACTGCCAGCACGTTTGAGAAAGTCTGGCCGGACCCAGGGTATCCCGGATGGAGGGTAGAGAAGAGAGGGACCCCGTCCGACATATTGGTAGTGAATCCGTTGTTGTAGACCAGATGGACCAAGGTGTCCTGGGAGACGTTGGCCTTGTTTCCCATATCCCTGCTTCGCCGGCCCATGGTGTTGTAGTTCTCGAACTCCATCAGGTCCTCAGTCACGCGGAAATAGGACGTGTACTTGGCGAGATTGTATCGGGTGTAATAGCCGTTGAAATTAGTGTCCTCGTGATAGTCTTCCCCGTCTCCGGTTTCGCTGAAGAGACCAATACCCACTTCGGTATTTTCTTCTTCGTAATACTTCTCGGTATTCTGAGACACGGTCACGGATGGGTAGACCAGGGAATTTGCATCGTATTCTTCGTAAATGACTTCCCGGAGGCCAGGATAAACTTCCCACGGGAATTGATTGATATTCATAGAACCCTCCTAGAGAGAAGAGATGCGATCGCTATTAGGCGACCGACCCATCAATGATTTCGACCAGCACACGGGCGTTTGTATCCCCGATACCACCCAATGGCAAAGCCCCTGGGGTTGCCCCAAGCTCCACGATCTCGAAGATCTTTTCAGTGGTGTTGGTCAGATCCACCATGGCGACTCCGTTGGTGATCACCAGGCCATACTGTCCACCCAGATTTGTCTGAGCGAGCACGGCTCCTGAAACATTCATCCAGAGACGTTGACCTACCCGGCTTCTCCATACAGGGATGGTGGCTTGATTCAGCTTCCCCGAAGGATCCGGAAAAATACCCATGTTCAGCCCGAAAACGGACGCATCAGCCGAAGCGGACGGAGATGCCTTCCCTGTCACCAGCTTCAAAAACTGGTGAGAAGTTAAAACACTCCCGGGGGTGGGGGCGACATAGATCACGTGCTCTGCCGGATCTTCCATCGGCTGGGGTGGCAAAATCGGTACATTCATCACAATCTCCTTCTAGTGGGTTCCTTGATTACGACATCGGGACGACTGTCGGCTTTCCTCGAGGCGACTTTTTCTCTGCCGCTTTTCTGGCCATCTCTTCGTCGCGTTCTTTCCTGTCCTGGGAATCCCTGAATATTGGCTCTATCTCTATGCCGGCCTGTTCAGGCAGTCCGCTTTTTAAGTTGAATGATTTACGTTCCTTCTCCATGTTCTTGATCTGGAGTTCGGTCTGACGACCGCCCTGCTCTTCGTACTGCCATTTTTTGTAGCCGTCTTGATCGATCCGCACCGGAATCATCTGGTCCGTTACTTTGTCCGAAATGGCCTTTAGACTTGACTGTCGCTCCCATCCCGCTTCAACGTAATCTTCAAATTCATCGGGGGTGACAAACCGAGTCACGTTGTCATCTTTTTTCTTTAGTCCATTGAGCATGGTCTTGTTCATGTGTATCTCCTTCAGGGGGTTATAACGTTATCCGCGGGATGAGGCGCCCATGATTTCGGAGCTCAGGTCTCTTGCGTAAGCCTTGGCAACGCTCTTTTCAGAAAGGCCCAAGGCTTTTCCAACCTGCTTATTGATGTCCGTCACCTTCCCCGGACGACCCCTGTCAGATTGTCGACTCCCTCCCGTTTCACCCACTGGAGGCCGCTCCGTAGATCTCTGAACGGGTTTTTTGGCCTTGCGGTACGCCAGGAGCTGCACCGTATCTCTTAGAATTCCAGCGTCGTGCCCAAACTTCCTGACCTTTGCCGTATATTCCTTGTCCACTTCGGAATAAAACTCACTGTCTGGATCGTCCAGTTCCGGATACTCTTCCTTGAGCTGTGCCAAGGTGGTCTCAATCTCTTTTGCCCGGTTGGTATTTGCGATTTCCTGTCTGGTGGCCGCTACGGCTTCCTCTGCTGCACGTTTCGCCAGTCTGGTCGCATATGCCTCCGGATCCGAGAATTGGAGACTGCCCAGGTCTTCATCAGGCTCTTCTTTCTGTCGACCCAACGATTCAAGCCGTTCCCGCTCCGCACGTTCGGCCTGAGCCCTCAACCGTTCGTCGTCACGCTCTCGCTCCGCTTTCTCTCGCTTGCGCTTTTCTTCGGCCAGGCGGTTTTTAAGAGCCACACCTTTTTCGTCCTTTGGCTCTGTGCCCGTAGAATCCGAGGACCCTGTCGCATTGCCGGAGGAATCATCATCAGTGGATCCGCCTCCATCGTCGGGATCTCCGTCACCATCCCCTCCCCCTTGGTCGTCAGTTCCATCGCCCCCCGAGATGGGCACATACTCGGTCAACAACCATTGCTTGTATTCTTCTGCCTCGTTGCTCACGATGACGGGTCGCATAACGTCTCCAGTCTGTTTTTACGGGACTCTCCCGAAGTTGATTGACGGTCGGGGATTAACCCTTCCGGAATGCGTCCATCATTTCTTTGGACGGTTTTTTCTCTTTCTCCAATGTTTTGTTCGCTTTCTTGCCACCTTTTTTCAGATCCACTTTTTTCTTGGCTCGCTTCTTTTCAAGAGTCTTGTTGGCTTTCTTGCCACCTTTTTTCAGATCTTCCAATGCACCCATCGTTCCTCCTATTTCTTCCACTTGGCAGCGTTCTTGGCGAACGTCACCTGTTTGGCGAGCTTTGAATTGCCCGTCTTCTTGGCCTTCACTGCCGCTTTCTTAAGCTTCACTGCCGGGATTTTCTCTCCCTTGGGGACCTTGAGCTCCTTGTGAAGCAATCCCTTGTGGGATTTCTTGATCTTGATAGCCATGAGATCTCCTTAGACCGTTCCCGTTCCGAGATTGGTAAAGGTAACTGTGGTGTTGGCTATGTCCATCGTGACAAGGAAATCTCTATAAGCGCCTGCGGCAATCGTGTCATTTCCGGAGATGGTGACGCCGGCGCCTCCAGCGATCGTTTCAATATCTGCAGTCGTATTCAAAATGCGAATTTTGAGCGTCCCGCCATTATCACTAAACTGCGAGAGGATGTTGGCAGCCGTATCTGTGGTATCCGTAAAAGCTGCCGTCTGGGCTCCTCCGCGCGAAATGATCTGACCCCCGAAAAGGGCGGCTGTGATGGTGCCGTTCCCAACAGTATCGAGAGCTCCAACAGATTTGGCATCAATGAAGGCGCCACCGGCGGTTACGATAGGCCCAAAGTTGTAAATGCCAACGGAATTCAATCCACCTGCTCCTGTCAGGTTGACTGTTCCAGTCGCATCAAGGGCTGGTACTTTTACAACTCCCGTACCCTTGGGGACCAACTGGATCCCAATATTGGCATCTGAGCCCTGAGCTTGAATGAGTACGGGAGAACCAATTGCTGCCCCTGAGAGAGTGCTCTGGTTCGCCAAGGCGTTTCCCGCTTCAAGCGTTCCTGCGTTTACTGGGCCCGCAGTCGTGAGACCACCACTCCCGATATTGGTTGGCGACCCTGATGTCTGGTTCCCGTCATTTGCTGGCATTTATTCATCCTCCCCATTCATTTTGATTAATTCCCTCTTCCAGTCCTCGAAGGCATTGAGCACTATTTTTATCCCCTCGATCTTCCCCACATTCCGGTCATGCTGTTCTTTACCGCCCTTTTCCAAAGCCAGTAATTGATCCTCAGCCAAGGCCACAATCAATTTTTTGAGAAGAGGCATCCCAGGGGATTTCAAAAGGTCATAAAGCTTCCCGGGTTCTCCTGGGCGTAGATGGCTGACAATCGGGCTCTTATTAAGCATTTGGCATCGCTCCTGCGCCGGCTGGTTTCCCCTGCATTTGTGGCGCTCCTCCCGGAACAGGTGTATTGGCGAGCGGGGATCCCTGAGGACCGGACTGGCCCTCCTGCATCTGAGCCATTCCACCACCCTGCTGGCCCTGTTGGGCCTTCATGGCTTCGGCTTTCCGGTGACGCTTGATATGTTCGATGTAGGGAACGGAGCTTTGGGCGATGCCCGGGTTGTTCTTTAGGAGCTCCAAGAACTTGCTGTGGGAGATGATATGTTCCGCGTCGTTATCGGCAGGATGGACTTCGGCAACTTCTCCGGAGAGCATCCCGATATTTTCTTTGCCTGGAGGAATAGACGCCATCTTGGCCATCGGAGGTTCGGAGATGTAATCTGTATAATCTTCGACATCCATGGTCTCAAGAACATTTCTCAAGGCTTCGTAGAGGGTCTTGGGGTTAACCAGGCCAAGTTGCATCAACATGGGATTCATGATCGTCTGGAGAATGGCTTTTGCTTTCGCGTTCTCGGCGTTCTGGTTGATCTTGTTGATGTTCGCCGTGATCTTGAGAGAGTATTTGAACGCTTGGGGAAACGAGATTTCGGAGTAGGTCCCGGTTGACGCCTCGATCTCTGTCGGTTTACCGAACCGTTGATAGAGAGCCGCCGTAATACCGATCAAACCTGCCAGTCCGGACATCTCCTCCATGTTCCCAACAATATTGTCCCAAAACGCCTGAAACCGGATATTGATCTCATCCTGGACCAGTGTGCTTTGACCTAACGTTTTCGATTTGGGGGCATGGGCAAGCTGGGTATCGGACACGCCGTCCACGGACTGTGCAATCTGATCAATTCGGCCTTGAAGCCCCGCCATGTTTGCCGGGTTCCCCCCCAAATTGGGCATATAGATTGCCGATGAGATATTGCCGTTCGGTGCAGAGATTGGGACGAAGCGACCAGGTGCTACCTTCATGTCTTCATTTTTGATGGTAGCTGCCTCATCGTAGAAGATCGGAGGGCAAGTCTGGATGGTACTGGCATCCATCATCAGGTTGTGGACGGCGGTTTCTTCGTCCATCAGGGGCCCGATGATCGTCGGGATGCCGAGGCCGTAAGAATCCTTGTCCGGGATAGGCTGAATGATCATTTCCGAAAATGGTCTCATGGGATAACCGGCTGATGATCGGAGGACGTTTCTAAGCACCTTCCCTGGACCGCGAAACACCGTGACAATCCGGTCCTGGAGATAGCGACCTTCGTCCCAGAAATCCAGCACGTAACACTCGAGTACATCAAAATAGGCCTCGGCCATCATGACCGAGGATTCGCCGGCCGCTTCGCGCCTCATCGACACAAGATCAGATCCTCCTTCGGTCTGGATGATCGGATCGCTGGCATAGACTGCCCACTTGCTGTAGTCGGCTTCAATGTCAAGATCGTAAGTGCCGTCTTCGACACGCGAGACGATCTCAGGCCAAGTGAGCCAGACCCGATGAATGAGATAGCGCGCATTCTGGATTGTCCCAGGGGATTTCCAGAAATCCTCCGGCTTGACGACCGTGTATCGCACCCCCTCGAACGTCACATCCGGCCATTCGACCGTCACGTCCATGTGGGATCCCACGATCTTGTATTTCAGGTCTGCCTTGACCGATTCGTCGTCTCTCTCAAAATGGATCGTCCAATGCGTATCTGTGCGCTCTTTGACGGTAAATTCTCCGAATCTGGGCTTAAGACGATCCAGGATCAACGCCCGGATGGACGGCTCTTCGATGTCCGTGTTGAGCACACCCTCAGGGATGTCTACCCGGTGTGTTTCACCCACAAGCTGTATATCCTTTTCCCAGACGGCCTTGGCACGTCTACATCCCCCCACCAGTGCAGGGCGAATCCATTTCGAGGCAAAGCGCAGGAACGCTGTATCATGTTCAAGCTTGTCTCTCAGGTACAGTTCGGCCTGTTCGGCCAGGTCCGAGTTTTTGGATTTGACGACCACAAACGGAGCAGAGCGTTGGAGGGCATACATGGTGCGGGAGTGGATGGATTCGACGTGGCTTAATGTGAGGGATCCACCGATGTCCAGGTCTGAGGCTCCTGGCCAAGGGGGGTTTGTAACGGGACGATCTCCGAGATATCTGGCCAGAGCATCCTCTTCACGCTCAAGGAAGCCTTGGGTGACGTAGGACTGGTCAAATATCCAACCTTCGATTTTCGAGACAAGCTGCTCGTCTGTGAGTTTTTCCATGGATGGAAGATATCGCGCAGATTGGGACTATTCAATGAAAAAACAGTGTCAGGTGGCGTCACATTGTGTCAAATGTTATTTGAGCCCGTCCGTATTGACGTTTTGCGCGGTAGTAAGCAGAGCGAAACGCCTCAAAAGTCTGACTTTGGACTTCATCATCCAGGTATGCGCAGACCTTGTAGATCTCTCTTAAATCGTTTCTCTGTTTTAATGTTTTTCTACGTAGGCCTAACATCACGGCAACAAACCAGATGGAACTGAATGACACTTCTTGACACTTTTTTTGATTCACCTTCGCCCTCCATTCCATCTGAGATCGTCGTCTTCGCCGTCATGCCTTTGCTGTTTTCGATGCTTTGAGTTTTGAGGGAGATAGCTGACTGGCTTCTGGGGAGGAGGCGGTTTGGCCATATCGACAGTAGGTCCCTTCTGGATTGCAAACGAAAGGCAGTCCACATACTCATCGTGCGGACCGTTAGGGAAGGAAGCGAATTGCTCGATAAAATCAGAAACCCAAGGGGCATCTCCAGGCAGAAATACTTTCCCAGCTTCGATCACGGGAGCGACGGCATAAGCGGGAATGATCTTGTTCTTGTGTCGTACCGGCTTGACAGGAATTCGACCGTCCTTTCGGAGGGACTGAATCAACTGTGCTCCGGAGGCGGCATCTTCGACCAGGACCTGAGAACAGCCGCGTGGTGCCCATTTTGCAAATTGTTGTTTTGCCGCAGATTCCAGCTCAGGATATTCGACTCGCCCAGACCAGCAATCCAGAACATACCAGCCAATGCGATGCAGACCAATCGTCAGACAGGCGGATGGATCGTTTTCCTCTTTCACCTTGACACCTGTATCCCATACCTGAAAGATCGTCAGGAATTCGGGAAGTACCGAGCCGAAATACTGCCACCATTCCCGCAAGAAAAGCTTTCCGGATATAGATACGTCCCAATCTCCTTCAAGCCATGCTTTAACCAGCCAGGAAGGACCGGATGATCTCAGGCGATCAACATAGTCAGGATCAGCGGAAAGAAGGATCGGGTTATCTCGCAAACTGGACGGGATAAAAACACGCCACACGCGCATCTCTTCGTCAAAAAAAGGCACCATGGGAGGGTGATCGGTAATATATCGCTTTTTGATCCAGGCATGCCCTGGCCCCCCTGGGTTCCCCGTCGACCTCATCACGCACGGAACGCCCGCGGCCGATCGGAGCGTAGCTCTGAGCCTGTCGACTGCTTCAGGGGTTTTGAAATTGCCGAGTTCGTCGATGCCGATGTAGGTATATCCGTGACCCTGATAGCGTGCCGCATCTTCCACCCGTTCCAGCCAGCGCATTTTGAGACTGGCACCGTTCCTGAAGGCCCAGGTGCGGGGACCTGCTTTCCAGACTCCCCCCACTCCGGGATAAATCTTCAACGCTTCGGCTTGCAACTCCTCCAGTTCGGGCATTGACTGACGGATGAAAAGTCCTTTTGCGTGCTGACCATATGCATTTGCATGAGATAGCCAGTCCCCGAGTAATCCTTGGGATTTGCCTCCCCCCCTCGCTCCTCCGAAAAAGATATCTGGGACAGGACAAGACAGGAGCGAAGTCTGTGGGCCGGCTTGAGGCGCCCATAGCACCTGCTGGGCGGGGGGGATCACTCAGTCCCTTTCGGGGAGATCTCTTTCGTTTGCTGTGCTTCTACCCATTCGTCAGCGGTTTTATATTTGGCTGGTAATACGACAATTCCAAGACCTACAGGCCCACCCTCTGGCCCGGAAATTTCTTGTCTGGTCTGCACCGGGATTCCGGCCCGATCCAGAATTGAGTTAGCCGCCTGAACCGCTGCCATACTGCCAGGCTTGCCCTCCGTAACTTCCCGAACGAGCCGCATGATCGCAGTTTCTGTATGCCGGACGATTATCCGCAGTTGAGCTTTGCGGAATTTTTCCAGTTCGGCATCGACACACGCGATGATCTCCGGCTTTTCCAATAGAGCATAGCCCTGTGCGTGGGCAGACTTTTTCGAATAACCAGCCTCTTCGGCTGCCTTCGTGACATGTCCCAGCCTGGCATAAAGAACGGCAAATCTGCGCTGACGAACATTGAGGGACATCAGACGACTAGCTCACCAACAGCCTGAATCAGACCGACCTCGAAGCCTTTTTCGTGTAGCAGCACAGCTGCCTCAGCGAGATTTTCCGCTACCACGCAGTATCGGCCCTTGGAAGTCTGTGCCTGGAAGACGCACTTGAGTACGGATGCTCCGATGGTTGGAATGTGTGTGGCAGTAGAAAATGGCACGATTTTTGGGCTCATGTTGTGATCCTTTCGTCAAAAGTTTGTTGGAGCATGAAGCTCCAGTTGGGTGGCAATAATCCTCCGTTGCTCTTCCTGGGAGGGTTCTGGTGCAAAATCAACGGGCCTAGCCATTAACTCCTTGATGGTCCGTTCTGCCGGGCTGATGAGGGGGAGTCCTGGATAAGAATTTCCAGACGGACAAGAACATCGGAAAGTGAATGAAGCCTTCACAGATCCGATCCAGCGCTCTGATGAACAAATTCCAGAAGAACACCTATGGCATGATGTCTTCACCTCTGGAGATCCTTCGGGAGTGCGCCGCTCTTTGGAACGGATTGAAGATTTAAACTCTCCGATCTTGGGGAAAACCTTCTGGTCGCATTCTAGAAAATGCTGAACTCCTGCTTTGATTTCTTTGAAGTCAAAGCGCTGTAACTCATCCCACCAGAGATCCAACAGCTCCATGGGCATTTTCTTCTCGAAAGCGAGAGCCAATTTGTCCATTTGCTGCTTGAATTCGAACTTTGTCATTTCAGCCCTCCATCGCCCAGGAGTCGAGCGGATCTACAGGTTTTTCGTCTTGCCATTGGCCCGCTCTGATCCATGTGGCGGGGTCGGGGATGTACTTCCCCTGATCTTTCGTCCACTGGTCGGACTTCTTCTGCCAAGCGAGGGTCTTAAGGCATTCGTCGAGGGGAGGGGTTCGCTGGCCCCATGCTTTGAGCGCATCGATCTTCTTCGACTTTTTGGGGTACGCAGACCAAAAACAAGCGAAGTCTTCCGGATAGTCGGTCGAAAGTTTTTTTGACTTTCGGCCATGTAGTTGTTTTTTCTCTTTCTCTGTATCTGTATCTGTATCTGTAAGTACTACAGAGGGAGGGTGTTGCATTGGCCGTTGCGTCTCCGTTGCATCACCGTTCCTTGACTGTTTCGGTAACGTTCCTTGACTGTTTCGGTAACGTTCCATGAAACGTTTCATTGGCCGTTGCGTCTCCGTTGCATCCACCGTTACTGAAACGTTTTCTTTTTTCTGATTGGAACGGTTCCTGAAATTCTTGACACGCTCAGTGGAACCATCGGAAACGAACTGTCGTCTCTTCCAGTTGTGCGGGACAAGAAACTCCCCATCAACGTCAATAAGGCCCTTGTGTGCAAGAGAGTCAAGCATCTGATTTGCCGTTTTCTCATTGATCCTCAAATAAAAGGATACATCCTCCCTCGGGACGCGACCAGAAAACTTGCTCGAAATACAGAGAAAATTTATCCATACCTTGAAAAGTTCTGGCTTAAGCGATTGAACCTTGGGATCATCAAGAGCTTCGCTATAAAAACGAAACCACGGCAAAGTCGGCATATTATTTCTCCTCGGTCGAGATAAACTGCTGGGCTCCCAGATAGACCGAGACCATCTGGAACTTTTTATCCGACGCTGTACGGGCGTCACCCAGCTGATTGATAAGGGTTGTCATGGCACAAAACATCCAGATAGATATCTGAGCACCGTAGCGATCGCTTCCTCTGCTCCGTAGCACACCTGCACGGCGTATCCCTGCTTCCTGAGCCGGACGATCCACTCCATCTGGACATCAGACACGCCGCCCCTGGATCTGGTCATTTTTGGGCGCAAGGAGGTCTTCTTAAGTTCGATGTAGAGCCCATGCCATTTACCACGAGGAACAGGGAGCGTCACATCAGGAATTCCGGCTTTGACACCTGTTCTTTTGAGATTGACGGCCTCGGCTACATGCCGGGATCCACCATTAGGTGTGGCATACAGGCACGACAGCTCAGGCACACGATGGGAGTTAAGCTCGGCCCACTCAAAAAGAACCCTCTGCTCAGAGGCTTCAGAGGGGATTCCAAGAGAATGGAGTGTCACCTTCATCGCCCCTCCTTCAGCCGGAGCTGAGCCTTTGCGATGATCAACTCCATGATGAGTGCCAGAACAAAAGCATCCTTTTCATGTTGCTGATGAAGAATTCGATACTGATCAAAAAGATGTTGGGGAATCGCTTCCCCGTATGCGATAATCTCGTGGATAGTTCGGGAGCAATAATTGATATCTTCAATAGGAGGATTCATGGCAATTCTCACTATAAATTGTCCTCACTGTCATAAAGAGCATGTTGCCTGTACGCAGGTGCAGGATATTGAAATGGAAAGCGGGCAATATTCCGGAGGAGTTTATAGTTTTCACACACGCTATATTCGGTGGACAGCCTTTTTCCATTGCAACGCTTGCAAAAAAGGGATTTGCGCTACAATTGAAGGCGACAATGATATCAGCAGACCTTTGCAATTTACTTCTGCTATAGAGAACGAGCCCCGATATAAAGTCCTTAAGATATATCCACAAGAACCCCCTCTTGGAGCTCCTCCCAATGTGTCCACAAACGTCGCGGCCGCTTTTATCGATGGGAAAGACAACCTTCGTCGGAAGCGATGGAATCCCGCTGGAATCATGTTCCGCAGAACTATAGAAATCGGGCTTTTGATTTTTGTTCGTGAGCTCGATGCGACACGCGAATTGGAAAAAGAATTTAAAACAGTCAGAGTATTGAAGGAGAAAATAGACTGGGTTGCAGCAAAAGGATGGATTGCTCCAAGCTTGAAAGAGTGGGCACATGAAATCCGGAGCATTGGAAATGAGGTCGGCCATGAAGAAGATGGGATCACCGAACAAGAAGCCAAGGATTGCGAAATATTTTGTGAAGCACTTCTCACTTACCTCTTTACTCTCCCCGAAATGATCAAGAAGAGAAAATCCCAAACGGCTGGAACTTCCTAGCGCCCTCATTTCCCTTCCCTCTTCTCCCGCAAGTAATACTCGAACAGCGTCTCGAAGGAGTCCTTAACCCGCTCAGGCAGGATCGTGTCATCCAGGAGTGCGATCAGATCGCAGGAAATCTTGAGCTGCCCACTTACATGTCGGGAAAGGCTTTCATCGGAGACATCCAGCTCCATTGCAATCTCTTTCCGGCTCTTCCCGCACGTGTCTAATCGCTTCAGCAGCTGCTCGTAAAGCGCCTCCCCCCTCTTCACGTCAACTCCACGCAATCTTTTTGTTTACCGTTGGCCCTCGTTTCCTTGGGTTCAAGGGAAACTGGAGGTAGAGTTTGCACGCGGGTCACTTCTTTTCCCTTCTTAGATCACCCGACCGTCTTCCTTTGTCGCGCTCCTCTAGACGGGTACTTTTACGGCGCTCAGGAATGGTCCTCGGGATCTTTGGAGACTTTACAACAGGAATCGAGTCTTTACTTGGAGGGGAGAAGCTGCCGGATTCAATGCCGAATATGGATTTAAGATCTGGACGTAACTCTTCCGGAATTATTTGGCCATTACTGGCTATAACGAGACGCATGACTAGCCCAGGAGATGGACGTCGGTGGGCGCCAGAAAGAAGCCATATATACCCAATACTGGTGCCGGCTCTTTCGGCAAATTCGGTCCGTTCATCTTTTGAAAGCCCATTGAAATAGTCTCGAAGTGTCATGGGCTATATTTATCATAATGATTAACTTAAATGCAAGGAGTTTATCTAAATGACCATTTTGCTTTTTGATAAATTGAGTGATAATCGGAAAATGGAAGAAATAGATGGAAAAGATATTGCTTCGATAAGAAGAGATAACTTGAGGAAACTCGTACAAAAGAGTGGTGGTCAGGCTTCTTTCGCCAAACAAATAGACATGGAATTATCGCAGTTATCCCAAATAATTGGCCCCCATCCCTCTCGAAATATCGGGTCTCGCCTGGCAAGAAAAATCGAGAAATCAGTTGGCCTTATTTATGGAGACCTCGATGCCGTAGAGATTATTCCTCAAATAAAAAGTGTGGCAATCGTCCGGGAGATCCCAGTTGTTGGCACTACACAAGGAGGACCGGATCGTCATTGGGAAGAATTGGGGTATCCAGTCGGCTTTGGGGGCGAGTATATAGAACACAACAGCCCTGATTCTCACGCTTATGTTTTGGCCGTGAGAGGAAATAGTATGGCTCCAAAAATTTCTGAAGGAGAATATGTTCTGGTAGAACCTTCTCTTTCCGCACTGCCAGGAGATTATGTGGTTGCAAAGCTAAAGAGTGGTGAAGTTTTAACAAAAATTTTCCGATCAGACTTCGAGTCCGAAATCATTCTTGAGAGTTTTAATCATGGGTATTCCCCAATGATTGTTAAAAAGGCTGAGATTGAATTCATCCATCCAGTTGCGGCTATCTTTATGAAACGATCGGTGAAAAAAAGAATCTAAAAAATGCTCAAAAGGTTGGAGGGTGGATGACCCACTTCGAATGGATAGTGGTTTTGAATTTAATATTAATTACTGCCTTACTCGCGGCCATCTTGGACAAATTGAGTAAACTCCTGAATCAGTTCATCCTTAAAGATTTCATGGAAATTCCTCACCTACTGGAATCTATTGGGGATGGCCTTTATACCAGTGGTAAAATTACCCCTCCCCGCGACCCCAATTTTATTCTAGACGAGGAAGCGACCAAAAAGGTCGTGGATTGGCCGTTTAGGGGCACCATTTGAATCATAACGAGAAGGGAAATGAAAAAATGGGGACTGGTGGCACAGATGATAAAGGAATATTGATGAAAAGATTATGTTTTCTTTTCCTTTTCTTTATTGTGCCACTGATGGCCGGGTGTGTCTCTGAAAAATACTTCGACCGGAATCTTCAATCCTATATCGGCAAGGCGTCCGATACGGTACTAAGATCCGTTGGTCCTCCCCAGCAGACGCTCCACCTTCAAGATGCCAAAACCCTTTGGATCTACGATTACTCGAGAAAGACGTATCTGGCAGAAAGTATGGATAGCAACTCCTCGTTCCTTCTTCCAATTTCTCATGCGTGCCGGTATTGGTTTTCGCTTAATTCAAAAGAGATAGTCACTGGTGTGGGCCACAAAGGAAATCACTGTCGCACGAGCCAATCCGGGGGGAGGGGAGTACTGCTTCCTTTCGCGTCTGGAAAATAATAAAACATATAGCGAAGGTATAGGAATGAATAATGTTAACTATGCGACGAGGTTCTTTTTTTCTACCGTTATGGGTTGGTACCTGATGATTCCTCCACCGGGGGATCCTTACAATAAACACCCCCCCCTCAATCTCCTGGCACCTCTTTTTACGTGGAAACAAATTGATTCGTACGACAGTGCAAAGAAATGCAAGTCCGATTTCGGAACGAAAGTCTATCTTTCCCAGGTTCAATTGGCGGCCGATACCAAACAATCGTCGAAACGGACGGACCGCGTTTTTTAGATCAATGGAACAGAGACATCCGTTGGGATCAGAACCTGAGTGGTGGTGGCCTCTGTATTGCTTCGGATGATCCGAGGCTCAGGGAAAAATAAAAGAAGGGGAGGAAACTGCATGTTTTTTTTCGGATTAATGATTGGTGCATCAGTATGGTATGGCGCTAAAAAATACCTAGATCGATCCTATCATAATGCACTGTGGGCATTCCTCCCAAATATAATTATTGCCGGAATATTTTATACGGTCAGTTACTGGCAAATCACCCACCCATCAGGGATACCAGATCTCGAGCCACCTTCCCCGGGAATACCGGAGATAATTGCGAATCATTTTGGCGTCGGCTTCATTCTGTATTCTCCGTTTGCTATAGGGATATTATTGGGGTACCCAGTAGTGCTTTTGTTCCAGAGAATCATTTCATCCTAGAAGATTTAAGCAGGACGAAGTTTTTCTTCTAGATTCCTTCCACTAAAACATTGGGAGTACAGTAAGTGGATTAAGCGGGAGGGGGAGGCAAAATAGGAGCTGCTAAAGTTACCAGTCCACGAATTCCATCATAGATCATGATGATTCCGCCGAGAAAGGTTCGCCCTAAAAGAACTTGGTGTATTTGGCCACCGGCTTTCAATCTGACCCCCGCAAATCTGCCATAATGAGTAAGACCTAAGGCTGGTATTACAATCGCACACATATAGACTGGATGGGGCTGCGACCCTGTTGTCCCCGCAATTGTAATCACATCTATCTGCGGTAGTCCGAGTGATAATGCCAGATCGACATCAATACAACTTTCGGAGGCTCCTGTATCGATAAGTGCGGAGCACGAAAAAGGAGACTGGGATGGATTAGTTGGATTTGGAATAAGAACTGGCGGAACTACCATAACAGGGAGGGTCGGACCTGTCTGGAAGAGCAATGGAATGTTGGGGTGGCCTTCTTGGTCCTTAAATCCTGCTTCAGCGAGCGGCATAAACTGGCCGGTAAGCAACGGAGGCAGGAAGTGGCATCCCGGTTGGTCCCCCTACCTGGCGAATCAGATATGGACCATTTCCAAAACGTTGGATAGCTTCCCTAGCCGCATTGTCAAAAGTATCAAACGCTCCGACAAGTTCCTTCCCTTTAAAAACAACAAACTTCCCATAGTGGTGCTTGAGAAGATCTGCCTTCATCTCTTCAAATGCCAGAATCTCTTCTTGAAGAGGAGTAGTTTCTTCCATTTTCTTTGCCTCCTTTTTGACAGAAACAATGCCCGTCCTCCATCCTCTTGAATTTACCATATCCCATTCCATTTTCTCCATCCACTACATGTAGTAGGGCCCTAGGTGCTACCTACCACCCATCACAATTCAGAAGGAAAGCGGCCAAGGAATTACGACCGCTTTCTATCCTCGGTAAGATCAGTTTTTAATAACAGTCCTTCCTCTATGTCCATTCACACAATCCACGCACAGCCATTCTAAAACGAGGCCTCCTGTTTTTTGGACAAAAAACAGGGGGCCGTCCACAATCCACCAATCCAACCCCACCTCACACATTGGGCACTTTAGCTCTGCGCCCAAGGAATATTTTAAGAGGAGAGCCTCCATTTGTTTGCTGGTGAGTTGACGTTTTTCCGGACTTTCTTGATTCATTTTGTATTCCTTTCATCAAAGTATTAGGGTTCGGTCTCTATTTTGGACCGTCATATTAATATAGAAAGAAATATCTCAAGATATCTCTTCTTATAATAAGTGTACCAAAATCAATCTCACATCCTCCCACTGCTTCAGCGGCTTTTTTATGTTTTCCTCTCAGATTTATCAATATGCTTGACATAAAATTTATCATTATGATAAAGTTGGTTCACACCAACCAAGCATCCTGCCAATGAGCAGCCCTCAAGCCGGATATATAGGGGATCCGGAGGATACAGCGGAATGGGAAAACGGAGGGAATCCAAATGATTCCATTGGAATCGCTTTATCAGATTGCATCCCTAGATCTGAAGATAAAAATTGTCCAGGCGAATGGAGAGAAAGATGTCCGACTCAACTCAATCTGGTCTGATCAACGCCCGCGCCGAATTGAAATGCGCACTCAATCAGATGTCAAGTACAGATGACCAAATTATTGCAGATCACGTTCGGGTGGCCTACCAGATCTTGGGTGAGTTGTTAAGTCAGCAAAGGAGGGGATCAGATGGTCGATCGCATCTTCTCCTATCTTGAATCGGACGCTTTTGACGACCTGCTGGTTAAGGCATTTTGGGGAGCGATGCTGATTCTCGTTGTTGACGTGGCAATCAATCTTGAGTGAGGGAATCGGAAACTTATTTTATTGAAGGAGAAAAAATGAGCCAGGAAATTGCAGTCCAACCCAGGCAGGATTTGATGTCTGCTTTAAAAAATTCGCTTTACCCGGGCGCGTCCGATCAGGCCTGTGAACTGGTGCTCTCTTATTGTCGTGCTGCTGGGCTGGATCCACTTTTAAAGCCGGTGCATATCGTGCCGATGTATGACGCGAGGAGCAGGGGTATGAAAGACACGATCATGCCTGGTATCGGACTTTATCGAATTCAAGCCGATCGGTCAGACAAGTATGTCGGTCTCTCAGAGCCAGCATTTGGCCCTGACGTTACAGAGGTTTTTCCAGCCGAAACGATCACGAAGAGCTATGAAGGTAAAGAGAGCAAAAAGGTCAATCCTGAATGCACAGTGACTTACCCAAAATGGTGCAAAATCACTGTCAAAAAGCTGGTGGCTGGCGAGGTACGGGAATATGTCGCCCTTGAATTCTGGAAAGAAAACTACGCAACTGCCGGGAAAGACTCGGATCAACCTAATGAGATGTGGCGGAATCGACCCTACGGACAGTTAGCAAAATGCGCTGAGGCCCAGGCTCTCCGGAAGGCCTTCCCAGATCGCGTCAGTTCCCAGGCAACGGCTGAGGAAATGGAAGGCAAATTTGCCGGGATCGTTGTTGAATCACAGGAACCCTTTGCGACTCCGAAAGAAAAGCCGGCCAAGACTCAGTCCGAGAAGAACGCGCCTGCTCAAAACGCTCCCTCCGAGGCCCCTACCGTCTCCCCTGATTCCAAAGTAATTTCCGCCGAGGGAGCCAAAGCTGTCCAGGACATCTGGAATGAAAAGGTACGCGGTGCCGATGTGGAAAAGGTGAAGGAGTTTGCCGGAGACCTTCGTAAAAAATATGGGTTTGGCCATTTCCCTGAGATTCGCTCGAAAGACCTGGTGGACGTAATCGCAGACATTCAGGAATGGTCCGGAAATGGGTGAACTGACTTTTAACGCAGAAACACACGAGTACCGACTGGACGGGAAAAAAGTACCGTCAGTCACTCAAGTCTTGGCGGAAATGGGCTTCATCGATAACCGATGGTTCACAGAAGAGTCTCGGGAACGGGGAACGCTGGTGCATAAATTGTGCGAGCTCAACGACCTTGGTGTCCTGGATGAGGAATCAGTCGATCCGAGACTGGCCGGATATTTGGCGGCATGGAAAACTTTCGTGGACAAGACTGGATTCGTGTGGACAAGCGTGGAGAAACCTCTTGGCCATCCTCTTTTTAGGTATGCCGGAACTCCAGATCGGATCGGAATCTCCGGAAAAGGGATCAAGACTCTGATCGATATCAAGTCCGGGCCCCCATCTCTCTGGCATTGTTTTCAAATCGGGGGGTATCTGGCGATGGATCAGTGTGAGGATGCGCTCACGGTGCATCTCTCCAGTGACGGTTCTTTTGGAGTCGAACAATACGAGATCGAAGAAAATATCTTTGACTGGAAGGCAATCTATAGGACATACCAACTGAAAGGATTAAAGCGATGAATCCAGCGGAAGCAGTGCAAATCAAGGAAGAAGAACCAACCGAACTTTCTGGCAATTGGGAGTCGATCACATCGTCTCAGATGGAGGCCATCAACTACAGTCCGGATTCGTCGATCTTGCTGATCCGATTCAAAGGAGGAGCTGTCTATCGATATTGCGGAGTTCCCGAATCAATGGTGGCCTCTTTCCGTGAAGCCGAGTCGAAGGGGACATTCTTCGGGAAGAATATCAAAAACACCTTCCGGGGAGTATCGATTGCGCCAAAGCGTGAGGCCGAAATCATCCCCTTGGAGACGGTCCAGCTCTCCCTACCGAAATTGGAAGAGGAAGTCCTGTCGATTGTGGACCAAGCCAAGGCGATTAAGATCTCCACGCAAGAAGACAAGGTCCAGGCCATCGACTTTTGCCGTGGTCGGAAGTCCGTCCTGGACAGTTTCATCGAATGGTTTGCCCCGATCAAGAATGCCTCATGGGCCGCCCACAAGAAGAACACAGAAAAGGAAAAAAGCATCGTCGAACCAAATGAGCTTGCGATTTCCATAGTCAAGAAGAAGATCCTGGAGTTTGACGATGAGCAGGAAAGAAAAGCTCGGGTGGAACGGGAACGGCTTCGGCAGGAAGAGGAAGCTAAGGAGCGTGCCCGGCGGGAGAGAGAAGATGCAGAGAGGAAAGAGCGTCAGCGAATAGAGGATGAAGAGAGGGCCATAGAAGATGCCCGGCTGAAAGCAGAAAGAGAGAAGTTCGAGGCCGAGAAGAGGGCCCAGGCCGATGCTCTTGCTCGTGCCGGGAAGGCCCAAGAAGCGGAAAGAGTGTCAAAACTGGCCGCGGCTCAGGCCCAACTGGACAAGATCATGGCTGAAAACAAGAGGCTCACTGATGAAACCACCCGATTGGAAGCTGAGAGACAAGCACTTGAACGGATGAGCGCGCCGATCATTGTGCAGCTCCCAGAGATCGCGACGGAACACACGGAAGGACAGACAAACGCCTATGCGTGGATCGCGGAGGTCAAGGATATTAGGGCATTCTGCCGCGGGATTGCTGAAGGCAAAACTCCCGTCGATACGATCACGATCAACCAGCGCAAGATCAATGCGCTCGCAAAAACATGGAAGGGAGCAACCGGGGATCATCATCCTGGCTTGACAGCTAAAGAAGACAAATCGATTCGGATTAAATAGGAGAAATCAATGGGCGTTTATATTTTGGACACGGAGACAACCGGCATCGTCGATCCGTACCTTTTGAAAGCCTTGGAATAAAGGAGCCACCATGTCCGTATCAGAGCATCTTAAAGTGAGCGAAGGCCGGTTGGTGCCAAAAGTAACAGGAGATTACCTTGCAACGCATGAAGCACTTAGGAAAATAGTTCTCACCTATAAAATCCTGCTGGATCGATTGGAAGGCGACATTATTGTCTGCCATCGATGTGGAACAGAGCCCGAGGCAGTGGCCGAGCGGGACGGGGTTTGGCTATGCGCTAGATGCCTCGAGGAGGCCCGATGAAGCCAGACAAATCAGGAACATGGACCCAACAGGTGATGTTTAGATCCGGATGGACGTCCAAGGCATCTGCAGGAAAAGAGTGCAAAAACTGTCTTCATATTAATTGGACGGGGGGATCTAAACCAAGGTGTGCGAAGCATGGGTTCCTCACCCAGGTGAATGCATCATGCCCGGATCAAAAAACAGGGACAATCCAATGATCGGCTTTCACTCTGTCGTCTTGGCCGGAGACGTTGGGGAATGGTCATACGCGATCCGGAAATCCTCAGGTGGACAATATGGGCCTTTTTTCTATGACATCACAAGTCACAAGGAAGGAAAACACGGTCCGGCTAAAACCGAAGAGGAAGCCTTAGCTTGCATAGATGCCTTTCTTAAAAGAAAGGGTCTTAGGCGCCCAAAGGTTCAGTCCAGTCTTTTCAAGGAGTTCTCATGAGCAACTGTACCCGGTGCGGAGGGCTTGTCGCCCTTAGACTGGAACAAGAACCAGAGGGATGGAAGGCTGTCCCAACGTGCGCAATTTGTGGCCGAAGAGAAGATGAGGCCAGGCCACTCGCCGCAAATACAGAGATCGATCAGATCCGGGAGCGGGCAAAGCGGGTTTCGTCCGGAGATTACCGAAGGACATATCCATCTGAACCGGAAAAATCTACATATCTTCCCAATCTATCCCTGAAATCGACAGAGCGGAACAAAGAGCTCTTTCCGGTGGAAGAAAAAAAGACCGTCCAGAGAAAAAAGAATGGTCAAAGGATGTCAGAAAAAGATAGAGCCAGTCTCCGGAAGCGTCGGGAGGCACTCGGACTGAGTTCCAACGCACTGGGCAAATTGGCAGGAGTCAGAGGCGAGGAAATTATTAGCGTGGAGTTGCGGGGATGTGGTGCTGACGCGACACATCAAAAAATATTAGAAACTCTCTCTAGGCTTGAGATAGTGGACGGGCATGGAGCCCAGGAACTGCTTGATCGAGTGGAAGGTGTGGTAAAAGCGTCACCGTTGATCGTTCCGGAGAAGACAGTGATTAAAAAATCAACAGAAACGATTAAAGGATGCACCGCTCTTGGAATAGACACGCCACATGGGGCATCGACTCACCCACAGGAGGAACTATCGAAAATGGAAGAGAAAAAAGAAGATACATCACCAGGAAGACAGCTTAGAAATTTGAGGATGGATGTTTTGGGAATGAGTTGTTCCATGCTTGCCAATAGGCTCATACACCCGAAATCAGGGAAGCCTCCGCACTCTTCGGTGATATCAGCATGGGAACTGAACAAGATCGCAATCCCGGGCTGGGCAAAGGAACAGATTTATAAGATCCAGAACGGTGAGCCAGTCCCGAAAAAGACCGTTCATCCTCCCTATCCCGCCATTGCGGATAAAGAGACCTCCGAGATTCCTCCAGATGAGTGGGTTCTTGAAGTGCCGTTCCTGTCGGGATCTCTGGAGCGTCTGCTAAAAGTCCTGGGCGATTCCGGATATTACCGCATAACGGTGTGTAGGAGGCGAGCATGACACTCCTCGACTTCCTCCACAAACACTTCTGGGCGCTTTGGTGGCTCTTGGTTATATGGGCGCTCTGCATGGGTGCGCCCGCAAAAGTTATTTACAGGGACCACAAATGACCACCCTCACCCTTTCCGAAGCCGCCTCCTTCCTAAAAATCCATCCGGATCATATCAGGAAAGAAGCAAAGGCTGGAAAGATTCCCGGATGCAAAGTAGGCCATTTATGGAGATTTATAGAAGAAGATCTTGTCGTCTGGTTGCGGTCGGGATATGCTACTCCCCGGCAGGCACCGATAGTGGAGGTGTCAAAGTGTCAATCTTTAAGCGAGGCAAAACGTGGTGGATCGCATTCACCACGCCACAAGGAAAGCGAGTTAGATATTCGGCTCAAACAGAAGATCGACAACAAGCTCAAGAGTTCCACGACAATATAAAGGCCGAGGCCTGGAGGACCTCAAAGCTGAAAGAGAGGGCTGCCTATACATGGGACGAAGCCGGAGTCCGCTGGTTGGATGAAAAATCACACAAACGAAGTCTTAAGGATGATATCAAGATGCTTCGGTGGCTCCAAACATATTTGAGAGGCAGGAAGCTCACAGAGATCACCCGGGAAATAATTGATCTTATTGTAAAAGAGCGAAAAAAGGCCAACGTAACTCCGGCCACAATCAATAGGATGTTGGCACTTGTCAGGTCGATCTTGAGGAAAACTGTCGAATGGGGATGGATCGATCAAGTTCCGATTATTCGGCTAGTGTCAGAACCGAAAAGAAGAATTCGGTGGCTGTCTCACAAGGAAGCAGAAACTCTCCTCCTGTGCCTACCAGAACACCAGGCTGAGCTGGCCAGATTTGCTTTGGCCACGGGGTTACGGCAGGGAAATATCCTGAGTCTGGAATGGTCCCAAATTGATCTTACCAGAGGGTTATGCTGGATCCATCCTGACCAGGCGAAGGGAGGGAAAGGAATCGGCGTCCCGCTAAACACTGAGGCTCTGTCCGTATTAAGACGGCAAGCCGGCAAGCATGAACGCCGAGTCTTCGTTTACAACGGCAAACCAATCAGCCAGGTAAACACCCATGCATGGCGTACGGGACTGATCAAAGCGGGTATAAAAGATTTCCGATGGCATGATCTCAGACACACGTGGGCATCCTGGCATATCCAGGCAGGAACCCCTCTTCACGTACTTCAAGAGCTTGGCGGATGGGAGTCCGTCAAGATGGTGATGAGATATGCTCACCTAGCTTCTGACCACTTGGCTTCTTACGCCAAAAATTCGGGCTTTGACACAAATTTGCCACAAGGCCAGTTGCGCCTGGTCAAGTGACATCCAACAAAGTGGCTCCGGTGTTGGTGGGCCGAGGGAGGATCGAACTCCCAACCCGCTGATTAAGAGTCAGCTGCTCTGCCAATTGAGCTATCGGCCCGAAGAATTAATAGCAGGTATCAGCTAAAAATTCAAGGGGAAGGACCGAAT
>JAEHJW020007684.1_pt1 | contig 37736 bp, 46 predicted proteins | sample 9271431 | NCBI WGS metagenome assembly JAEHJW02 | reverse complement strand
ATAGCTCGCGGTTACGGGAGGAAGTTCTGGATTAAAAGATCCTACAATGGTGTCATACTGACCCACGCTGGGCGCCCGCTTAATACGTTCGTCTAGCTGTTGGATCATGTAGATCAAACGATCTAGACCTTCTTCGACATTCTCAGGATTAAATGCACCGCTTCGAGTGAAGGTTACTACCTGCTGGAAGCTTGCTGTGCGAAGGACTAGGACTTTTTTAGTTGATGCGGGGGCCGTATTGAATACTACGTTGGCTGGTCCGCCTGGGTTTGTGACGGCATCATAGACAGGAGTTAGCGTGTAATCCGCACCACTACCCTCAATCTGAAGGGTAAGAAGCTTCGTCGTAGTATCCATTAAGTAGACGCTAATCTCAGCACTGGCCTCTGTAGGAATGAACGCACAAGGTATCGCAAAGGTTGTTTGCGCCCCGTTTGCTGTATAGAGAGCTTTAACTGTTAGGTTACTGACTGACATCTCTCATCCCCTTAAAGGTTTGTAACTGCTTAGCCTGCTCGAAAAGCTTTTGGTTAATATTGCCAAAGCCTCTGATGCGTGCGTCCGCAATCTTACGATAGTTCATAAAAATGTTATGAAGTTCTAGCGTTGCTTGCAAGTACTGTTGCGGCTCGATAGTCGATATATCGGCCCCAAGAATCTTGTACTTTTTAAGCACCCCTACAGTTGCATCTTTCAGCGTCATTCCGTTGAAAGGTTTACCAGTCACAGGGTCAATCCCAGCATTTAAAAGCTGGTACATAGAGTATTCATGCGGAGTAAGCTCATAGGATAGATCCTTAGCCATGGGGTTTGAGATCTTACGAGGAGGCATGGCTATTTGGAGTTGCTGCAAGTTCATATTATAGCCTTTAGTCTGCTCGTAAAACTGCTGCATGTTCTCCAAAGTGTCTTTTAGGATCTTGCCCTCTCCACTTGTAGTAGCAATCGGGGACATTGCATCGGGGCCAATCCCATCTGGTAGATCAATTATCTCTCCCCACAGATTTCTATGCGCTGGTAGATCCTTTGAGAAGTAAGGGATTTGGTTCTTAAACTTGTTCACAATCATCTTGTTAAACTCATTGAGAGTCTTTAAGAACCCTGCTGAGTCGCTAGCCTCTGGCCGAGTTACCCGTGTGTGCGGATCAATAGTCTGGCGTATATCCGTTAATGCAGCCCCCATTGGGGTGAATCTCGTAGGGATACTCGATAAGTACTGCTTAGCATCCTGCTCACCAGTTGCGACAGATACAAGTCCACCAACTTCAGAGATGAAATTATCGGGAACTAGCCAGTCTCCTAGGATAAGCCCCAGCATCATACCTGATTGAGCATACTCATCTTGAGACATATATCCAGCTGCCTTCTTTAGATTTGCTACAGTATCAATTATCGTACTTAGCGGCTCGATCCCTTTAAAGGAGTAGTATGTATTTCTAACTTTTATAGAAGACTCAGGGGGTACATCCTGGCCTCGTAGCGCCATCTTTAACTGTACGTTGTCTGTACCCTTAGCCGTTATATCCTCGTCATGTAGCATGAGCATAAGGGCACCAATGCCCGCCGCAGAAGTCGCAGCCTTTGCAATGTACTCTTGCCCAAGACGGCCTCCTTCATTGATAGCCTTTCGCGCAGTAGGAGAAAGAAGATAATTGATGGGGGAGTTTCTAGCAGCCCACTCAACTGTGTTTGCAGCAGTTTTAAAGAAAGGAACAACCACCCTCTTCAATGGGATAGGTACTTGCCCAATAGCTGTGTCAACGGACTGTGCGAAGCCATCTAGCTCCTTAGCCATGGTATTAGTCTGAGCCCTAAGAGTGACGTCTGCTAGTACATTAGCGGGAGGATTTTGTACGTAGCTTTCAATAAATGCTTCTAGCTCTTGTGGCTTAATATTCCTACTAAGCGCCTCTCTCATAGCGTTAGATCTAAGAAACCCTTGTACATTAATGGTATGCCAGAAGCTATCTGCTCCCATTAAAGCACGTGTAGGTAAATGATTTGCTGTTAGTACTTTTGTAACAACCCCAAGATGCTCAGCCCATGCTCCCGGAGCTTTTTGAATAACATCGTCTAGCGACTTACTGATAGGTGCAGCATCAGCTAGATCTAGCTTAATAGCGTGCGGGTCAACCTTGCCTTCATAAAGAGCTTTCCAAGCATTTCTAATAGCGTCTTTATAAGAGGAAACCATTCCATAGACGTGGGCGTTTGCTTCCGCAAAAGAACCATATCCTTCTTTACCGAGGGCTCTCTTAGCTGTACCAATTCCAGCGTTTACATAGCTATCTATGGCAGACTTTGTAGTTGTGGCTGTATTCGCAATAAAGGCTCTAGCCCATGTAGCGGGGGAGGATAACATCCCATTTAACGCCACTGATGTGATAGCGTCGTCTAGATGCATGAAGGCTGTTTTCTGTACTATCTGCTTTCCCCATACTCCAAAGTCGGAGTTAGGCACCTGTGACACTTCTGACAGTTTTCTAACAAAGTCTAGATTGCGCATGTTCTTTTGTATGGCTTCTCTGCCGCCGTATTGGTTGATTAGATCTTCGTACATCTGCGCTCTTCCTTGGGCACCTAGTGCTTGCAAGGCTTCTTTATCTCCCATATTTGCAAGGTTCGCTAAGATCTGATTTGTACGAAGTACACGGCCACCCTCAGAAGAAATTCCAGCTTGGATCTGCCCAATACGCACATAATTTTCTAGGTCCCTAGAAGCTTTAATTAAGTTCACTTCGCTAGGATCAGCAAGAGCTGCAATGGCAGACTCACCAAGAGCGCCCTCGGCGCGGCTATTGACGTACTTCACAACCATTAAATCTTCAGCAGTAAGTGCACCATCAGATGGTGTCCAGTTAGCTAGTCTCTTAATTACATTTGGGTCTCTCCGCATTAGCTCAGAGGCAGCCTGAACTTCTTGGTCTGTGATAGGCCCCCGTACTTTTTGTAACTCATCAGTTTGTTTTGCTAGGTTACTAAAAACCTCTACGATATTATCATCAGATAAGTTAATTGTGGGCTCTGGAGCTCTTGTCGCGTAGTAGACTCCTGGCCTATCCCAAGCAAGTTGTGCCCATTCTTTATCGAATATACCTAGCTGCTCAGGCGTATCCTGGGCCGCTGCTTTAATAGTTTTCGCAGCGGGAGCTGCTACAGGATTAGTAGCTGCGTCTGTTGCTACATTAGCAGTGGCAGAATTAGTAGCCACGTCTGTAGCTGTAGCCCTAGCTTTGGGAGCTTGTGGCGCGGGTGCTCCTGTGTCGTTTACTTTTATAGTACCACCATCAAGAGACTGTGGCGCAGGAGAACTTATAGCTTGGTCTGATGCATTTACCGCTGCTTGTTCCGCAGAAGTTCCTACATTATCCACTTGATTAGTAGTTGTCTTTGTAACTGTCTTTGTAACTGTCTTAGTAGCTTTTTGTGCAGACTGTGAGGCTTGCTCTGCTGCTAAAATTTCCTTCTCAGTCTGAGCTAGAACTTTCCCATTTCTTGCGGCACTCACCGCCGAGTACACTCTGGATGCTCCCCAAAGAACTCCACTAATGGCAGCACCAACACCTAGACCTTCAGTCATATTTTTAAATCTAGCTTCAAGCTCAGTCTCATCTGGTTTAGTGGCAAGAGTTTCTAAGATGTTGGATACAACCGGAACTTCACTAGCCCAAGTCCCCTTCAGTACGTCGGAAAATCTGCCCTGCTTTGGATCGACAGCTAAGAAATTATAGGCGGCGTCGGTTCCGAGTGCTGCAATAGTTCCGCCACCAGTGGCCACTCCAGTCAAAAGAGGGGCTGCAAACTGTACGATCTTTCGAGTTACATTTTCTGTGGTGTTACCGTTCATCTGAGAGAACTCAGTATCTTTCCACTTCATGTCGTTTGTAATAAGATCACTCGTAGTGATACCCATGGAGTTAGCTAGATCCTCAGCTCCACCAGCTAGAGTTACTAGACCATTCTGAATGTTTCTTCCAAGATCTCTAAAGCCCTTACCAACCCCCGCGATCACATCTCCCACAGGACCCGCAGCAATCTTCTCTGCGATAGGCTGCTGACTATTTACTTTTTTAACAGCCGCGTTCACAGCCTGTATGCGGGCTACTTGGCTCGCCTGTCGATCAGCTGCTACCTGCTGATCAACCTGGTTCATGTCAATCCCATTGGACTTGGCTAGTTCAAGGATTGCCTGGTCATCGGACAACTGTCCATTAGAGGCTATGTATCTTCCAGTTGGTGATGCTGTGTCTAAGTTATTCATCGAATGCCTTTGTGTTGGAAGGGATTAATGGTACTTGGATCTGCTGCTCTTCAGTACGCTGTAATGATTTTTTATCTTGGCTTAAGTCTTCAAGCTTTTTCCTCAAATCCTTTTTCTGAGAAGGAGACATTCCACCTCTACGATAATCTATCATTAATTTTTGAATAGTGTCCTGCGCTTCTTTAGATGTCTTAAGGGGAGCGCCACTCTTTAAGCGTGTGTACTTAAATTTCTGTAAAGTAGATGAGATGATCCCATTAATTATACCTGGCGTAAGCTTGCCTTTGTTGGCTGCATTTATAACGGCTCCCGTGTAGTAAGTCTGCGCATACTCATTGTAAGAATCTTTTATCTGCCCATTCATAAGAGAGGACATGTCTCCCATGTTTCCCTTAGAGTAGGATTCAATCTCGTCTCTTCCTTGGTTGATTAGAGATGTAATCAGAGGATCGTGCTTAGCATAGTCATGCAGCTTATTAATCTTCTCAATAATCTTCTGGGCTCTGTCGGAGGATACTTGGTTCGTGGACCAGTCGCTATTTACTCTATCTATCATCTGATCGAAGTTACTCTTCTTAAAAAGCTCCGTGAAGACTTGGCGTTCATAGTCGTCATCTTGCACATCTTTGAAAATAGTAAGCTTGCTAAGACGTGCCTTAGCTTCTCCATCCAAGTAAAGATTCTTCTCAACGTCCTGAAGAATCACATTGATCTTAGTTTGGTCATTACCTGCCTCACTAAGTTTCTGAGTGTACGTACCTAACCACTGCTCTTGAAGTTTCCTCTGGGCTCTGGTTCGTAGAAGCTCATCCCTCTGGATATTAGTCCACTCCCTATTGGAGTATCCCAGCTGGGCGCTATTAATGCTGTCTAGCTGCTGCTTCATTTCTTTAGCATCGAATATTTGCTGAAAGTTTCCAACTAGCGCCTGTCGCGCTTTATTCCACGCCCTGCTGTCTCCGCTATTTCCTTGGTCTATGAATCCTGCTAGAGCTTCAGTTGCTATCTGCTTCTTAGCCTCTAGGATAAACCTAGGCTTATCTTTATCTGGTATCATTGTATCTTGGGCGATGTTTTCTTCAACAGTAGCCATGGCTTTTGGCATTTGACTAAAGTCTGATCTAACTAGAGAGGAGTTACTATTGATCATATCCTGCCTAAGAATTGGCAGGTTCTCTTCTCTCTTCTTAACTTCACCAGCTAACACTAGGGAGTTGTTACGAAGACGATCATCTGCTATGCTCGCTAAGAACTGATTCTTAAGATTATCATCAGGGAGTGCCCCTAAATATTTATCGGTAATTTTACCGAGAGCTGCATCATACCGAGTAACTCCACCAGTGCCGTCGGCTGGGTCGTCTGGATTAATTCCTTGTGCTTCCTGAGCTGCACGAAGTTTAAGGGCTTCTACGTTCCAGTCAGACTTAATCTTTCCTAAAAGGTAGCGATCTTGCTGCTTCTTAGCTTCCTTTCCTGCTCTGTCCAACTCATTTCCGAGGTTGAACAAAGCGTTTCCAAAAGATGCAACAGCTTCCCCGCCCATGCGTGCATCATTCGTACCTACTGCCGCTGTGGGAGATGAGGGTTCTAATCTTTGGCTACCGCCGAAAACTGGTATCTGTGGCATTACGATGTTCTCCCAACTCTACTATTATTATCAAGGGCGCTCTGAGTATTCGGGAAGTACTTAGGATAACTCCTAGAGCCTGACTCAGATGGAGGAAGAGAACTTGGAGCCATCCAACTTGGGAATCCTTTTCCGAATCCCTCACTTGCGGTGTAGAGCTTAAGTAAAGATCCACCAGCTTGCAAGGCATTGTATCCAAAAGATTGAAGCTGCTCTCCGGTTCTCTGTGAATCCATACTACGAAGTCTAGCCATCTTAACGTCTAGCTCTCCCTTAGTCTTCACTGCCCAAAGTTCATTGAGCATATTTGTAACAGTTCCCCCAACAGTAATAGCAGCACTGCCAGAGCCAACATCAACATTGGATGCCGCATAGTCACCTACCTGCTGTCCGATCTTATATGTGTAATCAAACTCATTAATTTGCTCAGAACGCATCTCAGCAAGCCGAGCATACTGCGCCTGTTCTTCGAAGAACTTAGCATTAAGCAGCTCATTCTTAGCTTGCTCCATGTTAGCTTGCCACTGCCCAGCTATTTGAAGAGCACTGCCTATTCCCATCATCACTAGAGGTATAGCCATTTAGTCACCTCAATCATAAGTCACTCCTCTGGGTACGATTGCTATAACGTGCATAGGATAGGGCTTATCCTGCTTAATTACAACCTGGCACTGGCGCTCGTATCCATTTGGAAATCTGACTACTTTATCACCTGTGAAGTACGGGATACCCTGATTCATAGGATCTGTGGCCTGCCTGATAGTGATCTCATCAAGCGCTCCATTTTCATCCTTACCGAATTTGGCAGAGCCAGTTTCGTAGAATCTAATGACAACCTCATCTAGGCGTTTCTGACGGCCCATTGGAACCCCGGCCTGCCCGCCTTGTTCAATAGGCATGGTCTTAATTATACCCTCGTATAAGTAGCCTACGACGATTGTGTTGGCCTCTTCCCCTGTGTTAAGGGTTAAGGTTCCAGTGGCATCATTAGCCACTTGGTATTCTCCTAGATAGTTTCCATCGGCTACCACATGGACTTTAGTATTGCGATAAGGGTTTGAGTAAGAGCCCGCAGTATTGAATGTAAGAGTAGCTAGAGATCCAGACTTATTTATCACCTGTGCATTGTCTAGATATATAGGGTAATTTCCGTCTATAGGGGGAACGGCGCTAGCACTAAAAGAAGTATTAAAAGGATTACCAAGCTCCCAAAGTGCTTGCAAGTTTTCAAGTACAACATGATTTGACCCCCCATACTTTCTAATAGTTAGCATGTATAGAGAGCTGTAGTTATTGTCGCTCTCTGGATAGGTACACAATGACATAACTGCTGGATAACCGCCATTATAAAATTGTGGCGAGTAGCTTGAATCGTGCCCAAGCTCGCAACGAAACCATGCGTTAACTTGGTAGTCGCGATCGAGAGTTACTCCGTACACTTGTCCAGACTTAGTCCGTACCCAAAGAATAGAAGACTGATTCTCAGTACTCACCATCTCTTTGATCTGGTCTATATCTTTATATGCTCCATCCAACAAAAATAAATGGTCGGATACGAATGCTAAATCATTAGATTTAAACTGGTTCTCATCAAAGTTAAATATCATGTCCCTGACTTTACGCCCACCCTTTTGGACAAACGTAAGGTAGTTATTTAAACGAATAGGCTGCACCCTCTCTGCCCCAAACGAGGTAGAGGATTCGAAGACTACGTTTACTGGGCCGAGGGCTCCATTAGATCCGTAGGCTACGATCTCTGCTCTGTCTGTATTGATCACAAGCGTCTTAGCAGATGACAGGGCGTAGATATTAGAGGACTCATTCGAGTTTTGTGCTAGCGCAAAAGGGCGAGAATTGTCAGCAGTGTAAGCACCAGAAGCAAATCCATAGGTCCCTGTGGTATTAGGTGCTGGTACTTCCTCCATGTCGAATACGTTTCCGATTCGAGAGCCCCATATTGTGTCGGGCTTGCTAGAATTTCCACCATAAATAACTCTCCCTTGAAAGGCAGCGACCGTCCGTGGCCAACCATAGTAGTCATTCCATTCTGAAATCTGCCAAAATGAATTTGGATTTGCTGTTGCTCCGAAGGCAAAAGCCGATGTTGGTAATGTTTGAAGTACCGTAGCAGTGGCAGATGTCCCGCTTGAAACGGCTGTGATCTTAATAACTCCATCTAGAGACGTACCATTACATAGTCGAATGTAAGTCCCCACCATTGCTCCAACAAAGAAAGAGGCACTAGCGGTAAGAGTTATTGGCCCGGTAGTACCGGATGGATTCATCGTTACGTTTGAGTCAAGAGCATTGATAGGTCCCCATGGAATAGTCTTCCACGGCTTAGTTGCTACGTAATCTCCATCAATGTCATCGAGCTTCCACACGCTAGAGGCTGTGTTATAGTAAAACACTTTAGGTTTGTGGGAGCCGTTACCATTAACTAAGAATAAAAGATCACCTATAAGTACATGCTTAGTTTCACTAGGAGTCCATTGGTTAAGATCTGCGGCTGCTGCGACGTTTGTCCCATAAGAAATCTCCGTACCATTGGGGAGCGTGTACCATTTGGCAGCACCCGTTATGCACAGAATATTTCTGTAAAGAGCATTGTAAGGAAGATAGCTCAATATCTTCATATCAATGACAGTGTCGCCAGCTAAAAGGGCGTCTAGGTAAGACTGTGTTGTACTGTTCTTAATTTCTTTCCATTTGGTTCCGGGCCTGTAGGAGGCACCGCCGGACATCTGCGGGATTGCGTTCTTAAGAATCTCACACGCCTTAGGGTACTGATCAACATCAGTACGACCTTTCATTTTGGGAGACCACTCTCCTGAGGAGAAATTATTTATAGGGTAGTTAAACTTCATTACGCCCTCGCATTAAGCCAGCTGTCTGCGTAAACCCTGTCTCCCGCTGCTTCCTGAGCGTCAAACGACCTAGCTTGTCTTAAAGATTCTTTGTACTCATCCTTGAGCTGTTGCCTTAAAGTCACACTTTGTACTAAAGAGTAACAAGCATCAGCCGCCAGCTTAGCTGAAAGAACTTCAATAAAGCCTGCGGAATACTTCGTTACGTCCGTCACCTTAGCAATGTATTCAATTTTTAGCGTACTCGCGTTTGCTACTACGTACGCTCCTTCTACGTGCCACTCTTCTGGATCGTCCAAGTCAGTGCTTAAAACTCTTAAGCAATCACTAGGAAGAGCAAACCTGTTAGCCCAATTGAAGATAGGAACAGTAGCGTCTGCTGCGATAGAGATACGTTTGATCGCGAAGTTCCAAGGATGGGAGTATAGGAGGTCATTACGGACCCTCTCGTATATCCTATTGAACACGCGAGCAACCTCTGTACTATCAGAAAGGCTGGAGATTGTTTCAGCTCCAACCTTTACAATAGCCTGATTAACTATATCAACATCAGACGCTATGCTCATTTAGTTCCTTAGATAGATGCTAAAAGCATCCAGAACTCAACTGTCTTACCTGTGAAGGAAGCAGTTGCTGCTGAAGGAGTCAACACCACATCTGTCTCTGCGGTAAACTTCTTACCCATTGCTGCGCCATTGCCTGCTGCATATACAGCAGCCGCACCTGGATTAGCAGCTACTACGAAACCGTTGAGGGCAGCCGCATCAACGCCATTGGCTTGGTAACCAATATCGAAGGTACCTGTTGCGCCAGTAGCAGGGCAACGAACTTTACACTCAACTACTCGGCTACCTGCTGGAATTTTTCCAAGGTAAAGAGTGTCTGAAGTGCCAAGCTCAGCCGCGCCAGTGAAAGACATGTACATGTGCTTCACGCCACCTGACTGATCTGGTGAGTTGATTTTACTTGCAGGTACGTTAACAAACGCACTCTGGTATTGATCACTATATTTGTTAGACATTTAAAACCTCCAAAGGTAAAGAAGCCCTTAGGCTTCCTTACAGATAACTTCGACCACTTGTTCTTCTTCCATTCGAGTTCCACCGATGGACATACGAGCATACACCTGCATAGCGTATCCTTTATCGTCACGCTCGCTCATCTTAGTGACGAAGTCTTCGCCAGTAGATAGAAGCAAGCCTGAATCTGTCCAAGCAAAACAAGCTCTGTTAGTTCCTGTCAATGCACTTCCTGCACCAACTGTTCCCGCTGTAGGAGAAGCAGTAGTGGAAGTAGTCACGTTCAAGCGCTCAAGACGGATGAAGTCGAATCCCATGAAAGTATTTACTTCACCTTTTACAAGAGCGTACACGCTATTGTAGTCAGTAGAAGTAACTTGAGTCTGATTCAACATAGACTCAATTTGTGATCCAGTACATGCGATGTACCTTCGGCCTTCTGCTTCTTTTGCATCAAGCATTCTCTTAACTGCTGCCAAAGTTTTGACGTTCAAGTTAGAGAAGTTTGTGCCGTCGTTAGCAGCATATTTTTGGCTGTTAGGGTGAGCTACTGGAGTAGATCCTGTCTCTCCAGAAAGAGCATTACCAAGAGCCGCCGCGATGATAACATCATCTTTAGAGCGACCGAATGCCCAAGCAGCTGCCATAGCGTACTCAGATGTAGGGTCGATCAACATGCGGATTTTATCTTGGTCATCAACTAAATCTGCCCACTCGTAGTCAGCAAGTGTGACCATTCTTCGTGAGTGTGGAGTATCAAGTTGAGGTGTAGAGGAATGTCGGCCAGTTTTTAAAACAGCAGACACAGTACCAATTCTATCGAAGAATTGAGACTTACCTTTTTGAGTTTCTTTGCGAACTGCGGGCTCTAAGCGAGATCCTTTTTGCTGAGACAGCATCATAACATTTGAGTTATACTGCTGCACAAAAGCTTCTGTTACTTGTGAAGACATCATTCCCTCCAAGGAAATAAATATTTTAGTTTAATTTAACGATTGAGGTGTCCACTGATGTGGGCTCAGAATTTCTCCAATCGTTGCCTTGGAGTAGCTTGATGCGGTCCTAGTGGTAGGAGTATCGCTACCACTAGGCTCATCTATTGATTTTGTTTTGTCAACAGTAACGCACTGAATTAGGACTTACTAGGGAAAGATCTTTCGAAAAGATCCTGCATGTCCCTAACAGCCTTCTTATGATTAGGGTGATCTTTATTAGTGTATGCTGGATCAACCTTAAGTCTAGCAATCTCATCCTGTAGCTCTTTAGGAGACATCGCTGTGCCACTACCTTTTTCATCGGCTCCGGTAATCTTGTGCTCTTTATATAGAGTATCACCAATTTTAGCCATTAGTCGCATGAAGTTCATATCAGCACCATATCCAGATGATACTAACTTCTTGGCAAGTTCATCCCCGCCAATCTCTGCTACTACTTGGTTGGCAAGATTAACATTCTTCTGGAATGCTTCTCCCCATTCTTTCTTAAGGTCTGCAACCCCTGTCTCAAAAGCTTTCTTTTTCTCTATTACAATTTGATTCTCTACTTCTAAGTTTCTATCACTAAGCCAATCTGCCATGGCCTGTGCTTGCTTAGGTAGCATACCTGCTTTTAGAGCGGCTTCTTTGTACTTATTCCCGAAGTCTTCGTCGAAAGTAACCTTGTCTTTGAATGATACCCCGTACTTATCTATCGACTCAGGTACTCCAAGCTTAGAGTAAAACGCTTTCCAATCGTCCTCTGTGGCCGTCTTGGGATTTGGGAGAGAAATCTTATCTGCACCAATTAGTTTCTGAGCTGCGATATAGGCTGATGCCAAGGCAGAAACAGAAGTGTACTTTTGGAGAGAGGCATTTTCCTGTAGCTCTTGAGGTAGCGAAGATCTCCAATCGGAAGCTTGGCCCCCTTTGGAACCGTCACCAGCACCAGCATCTCCGGCGGGCTTGTCTCCAGTTGCTCCCTGTGAAGTACCTGCACCCCTGGTCCCTGCGTCAGCCTCGCCCCCACTCTTAGATGAAGTAAGTAGGCTACCTCCTCCGGCGTCTCCCCCTTCATTGCCACCCCCTGCTCCGTTCTCACCAGCAGGATACATTAATAATTTACACAAGTTCATCCACATTTTCGTCGATCCTTTCTAAAAGTTGTTGTGGGCTAGTCTTTAGTATAGAAAGAATGCGCAAGACCACTAAGCGCTCTCCCTCTTTTAACAACATTTTGTTTGTCTCGGAGCTGTGGGATGTTAACATACCGTGCGCGTTCATTAGATCATACAAAACTGCGCTTCCGTCTGGTCCAGAGAATACCTTTTGATACAGCCGAGTAAGCCGTACACTATAATCACCGCTTTCTACAGCGGCTCTCTTTTTAGATTTCATTATTGCCCTACCATATCCTTCATGCTTTTAACATTTGCCTGCGTAACTTGAGCATCATGCTGTTGTTGCGCCATTTGTTGAAGCTGAGCTTGCTGCTGAGCCCGTTGATCTCTCTTTTGTTGCACAACATCTGCATTATTCAACATCTGCTGTGGCATTCCATAGATACTCGCAAGCGCTCTAACAGCCTGATCACCATTGAAATTGTCGGCAACACTTGGATCAAGCTGAATGAATGGAGAAACTGCTTGAAGAGCCCTTTGAATGTTCTGGCCTTCTGCAACTCTCTGTGATTTTGCAATTAATGATGAGTATCTAACGTCTAAGCGTCCCTTAACCTTAGAAAGCTCGGACGGAGGAGGATCTATAAGACCCTCTCGCCACATAATATTGAACACTCTGTCCACTAATGGGCGTAGAAACTCTGCTTGCTGTCTGCCAAGCATAGGACCTAGTAGCCGCATCTGCTGCTCTGTTCGTTGCATGACTTCTGTTGCTGTCATAGCAGCACCTTGGGCCTGCTGAAGCTGTAACTGATCTACATAGTACGCATCGCGTACTCGCTTTCGTCTATCTTCCATTGCCTGATATCCAAAATCCATACGAGTATCGTTGAATATAGGCTTAATATAGTCGTTAGACCCGGCTCTGAAGTAGTTTATACCACCGGGGCGGGTGATAATAGGGCGTACAAAGCCATCATCGGGCATCTGAATAGGAGGATCTACCTGCTTCTGAGCACCAATAAGGATAGTTTCGTTCATCTTATTGAGTACTTTTAGCTCAGGAAGAGCCGTCATACCTGGCGACCTGCCGTATGTTTCTCCTGTAGCCTTACCCCAACGTGTTACAATGTATGGCATTTCTTCGAATCTACCTGAATCAATGATATGATCACACTCTGGAATATAGTTTTGAGATATAAATTTAGATGTTCCATTGTACTCTGGCTCACATCTATACCGAGGATACACAGCATGTACTACGGTAAACTTAGCATCAGATTTTTTCTCAAATGCTTCGAGTACTTTCTTCGGCATCTTGTCCATGCCAAACTCGTTTATGAGTTCGTGCGCTGTCCACTTCCACTCTCTATGGACCTCGTCTACTGTACCAAAGGGGCTCTCGCCAATGTAATAATCTGTAATAAATTTAGAAGAGAATCTAACTACACTCTTCTTAGATTTCTCAACCAATAAGCAGCTAGTGCCAATTGAACCTAAGTCAATATATACTTCGTGAACTTCAGTTTGAAAGTTAGAGTTGTTTAATACGTTATGAATTTTTGTAGTCTGAGTCTGGAGCCACTCACGCACGTTATCGTTATTGTCCAGCGCATAATCGCCAGTAGTAAGTTCAAACCACTCTGCGTTAGGGTTAGTCAAAAGTCCATGTAGACTTCCGGCCAGAAGTTCATTTGCTTGTACACCTACGTTATCTAGTAGTTGCCAAGTTCTTTTTTCTCCTGGGTACTTCTTACTTAAGACTGTGTTCTTACGTGGTACTATATAGTCTGTGATTTCCTGCCAGTGAGTTTCCCATGTACCTCTGTCGCTTTTAAGTTTGCGCAGTCTACCCTTTAATTGGGAAACATTGAGCATAGAACCTGAGTCTTTTTCTTCTTTAATCAATTCTTTTTTCATTAATTACCTACCAAGGTCAGTAAAGTATTTCCTGTACGTGGTCCGTACAGTAGTGTTTGTGCTCGTCCTGGTGCTCTTTGTCTTGCTGTGATTGCTCCAGAAATAGCTGTACTTATCTGGCGAAGACGCTCATCTGCTTGTGCCTGTACGTCTGCCTGAATCTGATTATCGTACTTGGCTTGTGCGTCTTGGACCGCTCGCTGTGAGCCAGTTGTTCCAACTACTTTACTCGCATCTTTAGGATTTGCAAACAGCGCTCCTGACCCCATGAATCCAGAATTTAGCAAGGAGTTTCCTACATTGTTAAAATTACCAGAAGCAATCTGCCCTAAATCATTCGCCATTACCTGAACATTGCCCTCAATATTTTTTCCGACATTGCTCACAATGTTAGAAATATCCTTAATAGGGTCCCACTTAGGTAAATTAATTTTTATACCAAATCCCATAGTCCTCCCTACACAAGATCGTAATCGACAACCTGGTAGCGTTGAAGTTTCCCAGCTATAGCATCCATGCCATCTCTATTTTCGTCAATACCCATTGCTAAATATCTAAAAGCATCTGACGCATGGCTAGCCCAGTCATGCTTGGGCCTTTGTTGAAAGACCTTATTCTTCCTATCCCAAGCTCTTTGATAGCTCCTTAGTGCCGATATTCCCTTATCGCACTTATCTTTATCAAACCAACACTTAGCCAGTAGGAGTCTAGCAGCGTTAATACTATCTGCCACATCGTACTTCGGCTGAATCTTCACCCGCTGCCCGGGCAACAAATCCCGCAAGATCTCTTGGCGAGTCTTACCAGATCCTAACTCTCTCACAGCCGCATCGTGTGGTAGGTTATGCTCGGCATAGTTGTATCCTTTACTGCGAAGTTCTTTAGCGTAGAAGTCTAGCCCTTCTCCAGACCCCTCTAGATAGTCAATTAAGCGAACCTCATGTCCTCCAACTTTCTGGCAAAACCAAATTGCTGTAGAATCATCAATGCCTAAATCCCAAAAAGTATGTACAGGTAGAATGGGGTCGTATGGTACGCTTGTTATACGGCCAAGGCTCGTGGCCTTTTCCATCTCTTTACCCCAGTAAGCTCCTACGAGTGCCGCTGCAAAGGAACATTCAAACTCCTGCGCGTACTCCGACTCACTCATAAGAGAGCGCGCCGCCTCCAGCTCATCTATCGGAACAAGCCCCGATTCACTAGCCTTAAGCATGTACCTAAACCAATTCTTACATTCCTCCGCAATCTTCCACAGGTCATAAAACCAATTCTCTCCATTAGGAGTAGAGATAAAAAGAGCCCATCCTTCCCTATCCACGAGCGCCGGACGTACGACAGAAGTCCACAGTTCGCTGGACATGAACGCCGCTTCATCCAGTATTACGCCATCTAGGTAGATACCGCGAATCGCGGCTGGATTCTCCGCACCAAGCAGTAAAATTTTTATCTTATCCTTTTGGTACGGCCTAGGTATGTCTATGCGTAGTTCCGCTTCGTTAGCCGTGGCTCCTGGTATTTTAAGCGCCACCTCTTTCATCATATCCCAAACAATTCGCTTAGCCGCCGTGTACGTAGGTGCGATGTACGCGTACTGAGGGTTCTTATTCTTGCACCTAAGCGCCTGATCTACCAATTCGTTAACACTATAAACAGTTTTGCCAGCCCTTCGATGTAGTACGAGCACGTTAAACCGCTTCATACTTCTATGTAGAAGCGCCTGGAAAGGTCTAGGACGATAGCCTAAGTCAATCTCCAGCTTTGCCATCAGTTACATCCTTGATTTCCGGATCGCGGACTATGCCAGTATTGACAATAATCTGCGTAGGTGTGTTTATTGTAGCTTCAACCTTGGTACGTGGGTTGTACCGCTCGTGGTCCATGGCTGCGGCCCACTTGTACGTTTCCACTTTGAGTGCTTGCGCTGGGGCATCGTTCTTATCATTCGTCTTGAGGGCCTCTTGTAGAGCTAAATCGCGCATGTGCTCAGAGCGATCCCTTCTTGCTGCGTCGAGGGCCTCGTTTATCCAGCCTATAGACCTGCGCCATCTTGCCAATTGTGAGTAAGAGGGGAAACCCGGTAGCTGGCACACGGCTGTGAGGGACTTTCCTTCCATAATGTGAGTGCATATTTGATCAATTAGGGCAGGACTGAACACTATTAAGACTTCACCGCCTTCTATTTCCACTGGTGGGGTCTTTGGGACCTCCACTACTACCACTCCTGTTAGGGAATTGATCACACGCCACGCATCTTCTGTGTGACTAGCGAAGTTCTCAGGCTTTTTGAGCGCTTCTTCCAATGTTGGTATGGCTGATGGAAGCTCGGCTGTGTCGGACATTAGCCAAGGATGGCGTAAAGTGGTGCGGGGTTCAAGTAAAAACCCCCTCATTGTCGCCAGAATGACGCCAACAAGGGGGAAAACACGTACCCTGGTAGGAGCAAACCAGTGTTGCCAGCTTCTCTTGGGGGAATGTGAGAGGGCAAGAGCGGGGTGCGTGTGGCGGGGTGCGTCACCTTTAGTAATTTTTATCTCGGTCGTGAGGGGCATGTGAGAAACGCGCGGGGGCTCCGAAATTCTAGGGGGGTGCCCCCGTGCAGAGCCCCGATTCAAGGCCCCCGCCCCCCTATCTATAACTGCACAGGACCCCGGACCGGGGACCATGTAACAAATACCTAGTGAATTGAAAGGACTACACGATGAGATGGGCTCATCTCTGCTACAATGCACGTGGCTCGTGGCACACGGAATGCATAGGGAAATAGCAAACAAACAAAGGAGCTAAATATGAATCCACTTCACATTATAGATACCGCGCAAGCATTCGTTATAGTCGCCCAATGGGTAGCAACCATGGGCCTTGGTACAGCTATCATCGCGGCGGTGATCGAATGAGATACGCCGCTATAACTTTTTTATTATTGGCTCTCGTTACGTGTGGCGCGAAGCGCGCCCACGCTAAACGCTCTAATAGCCCCGCCATTGAATTAAACCAGAAGCTCACGTCTGATTACATGGACCGCGAGACGAGGCGCTTAGAAGCGATCCTCGCGCTTGCACCTACCAAGGCGCAAGCATCCGCAAATGTGAATAATCCTCAGCCTTTTGCGATAAGTTCGAGCAATGGTTTGATGATGCAGACAGTCTTGATCCGCGGGCCGCGGGACTTGTTGTTGCCAATTGTAAGGCGAAGGCGGGGTGTCTACGTACGTGGTCCGGGGTTAATGCGACGTGTGATTTTCAGCGAATTGAGGACGACGCACCGTAGTTAGAAATGTGAGTGGGACAATAAAACGATAAAAGTGCCTATAAACTTTTATAATAATGAGTTATTTGTTACATTTCTATTTTGACGCACTGCTCTTATTAACTCACCATTTATCTATTTTAGAAAGAAGTTACTGTATTATTGTCCCAATCACTGGCAAATGCACGAATAGTATAAGGAAAAATTGGGACGATAAAATATGGTTATTGTCCCTTATCGTACGCGTTAATTTTATGAGAAAAGTTCACTTTGTCAAAATTTGGGCAAATTTGGGACGATAAGGACGATAAAAAAAATGCGAGTAGGTTTTATTGTCCCAACACTTAACACATAGCGAAAGGGTAAAAATGATACACAAACAGACAGGCTTTCAAGCCACGAACCACGTACCACAAAACGCCACAAAGTTGGCAATACTCCACGGCACCTGCATCGCGGCCCTCTGCTCGAGATGCAACGTGTCAACCATTTGGCTTAACTGCTCAGGCTACCATACACGTGCTACCTGCAAGGCCATTAATGGCTTCTTAAAAGACTCAGGGCTTGGCACATACCTATCTGTTCGCCTTAAGGATGGTACAATTGTGGCAACCTATGACCCAATCTTTCTACGCGAGCCATCACACATTGAATTAGTTGGCCGCTCCACTGTAGAGCTTAATGATCACGCAACATTCGTTATTAAGTAACACTAAACAAGGAGCAAAGAGTGAGGCATTATGAATTTAAAATTGGTGATAGAGTTGACTGGAATGGTATGGTATGGAAGGGGAAGTAGTTAGAGAAAATGGAGCTAGCAAACACTATTCCCTTGTAGTTTATTTCGTCTCGGTCGTTGCAATGTTCAAAAAAGACGGGCGCATTTATACAAAACAAACAACACCCTGTCTGAAGCTAATCAAACCAAAGAAGAAAGTATATCAGTGGAGTTATCGTTACCCAACATACTGCTACTGGTACATAACTCCGGTCTTTTACGCTGATGAAAAGGAAGCCAAAGATAAGCTTCCCTCAAATGTAGAACTTGTCCGTCTTGACCACACAATGAAAGATGTTGAGGAATGAAATCAATCGAAGAAATTAAAGCGCGGGCAGAAGAAGTGATTGAGTTGGATAAGAAAGCACTGAAAGGACCTTGGCGTTGGTTAGGCGATACTTTAATTGCCGATGTTGGCCGACGCCCTGTGATTCTATCTGCAAGCGAGCATGAAGGGCGCGCTTCAATGACCGAGTGTCGTGATGGATTGTTAGAGGATTTAGATACAGATGGTCCAAATGCAAATTTCATCGCCCATACAAGAACATCAGCACCCGAACTCGCCCGAGCCGTGAAGAAAATGGCATGCATGATTGAAGTTCTGAAAGAGCAGAGGGATGAAAACTTGCGAGTCGAATGGGACGAATCAATAAATGATCAAAAAGAATATTACGACGATCAACTCAACAAAATCTGGGAGGAAGAATGACACCAAAAGAAAAAGCTGCCCACGGCAATAGAACTGAACCCGCTTGGAATTATTCGCACATTTATTTATTTATTTATACTGGAGACCTAAGGAGAAAAATATGAATTATCAATTTAAGAACGACATAGAGGGAATGCGTAGAGATTTACTGCAAAAAGATATTGATCCGGGAAAAGTCGAATATTGGCTTGGTAAAATATCAAACACAGCAGAAGAAATTTCAGACAAAGCTAACACTGACAGAAAGAATTTAGACTTTCTAAGGGATCAGATTAAGAACGATCAAGGAGTACTGAGAGAACTTCTTGAGAGCAAGAGAGTGCAGTTTATCGTTTCTTTTATCATGAATGTCGTCATGGTTTTAATACTATCTTCTGTGTATCTAGCGAGTCATCTCAAATGACCAAGCAAAGTGAAGGGATTTGGAGTCGCAACAAAACTGGCAGAAAAGCCCGAAGTAAATGGCATGATGCAAAAAGTTTACAAGCTTCTAGATAAAAAGCTTGACGAGCAATTGAACAAGAGTAACAAAGAGTAACCTTTAATAGGTACGTAACACGTACCACAACACAAACAGCTACGTACGTAGCAAGGAGTAACACAATGGCAACAGTACAAGTACAACAACCGGGCGGAAGCATTAAGCAATACGTCGCTGACACAGTGGCAGAGCTTAAAGAAATTCTTGGCTTAACAAAGCATCAAGCCACAGTAAATGGTGAGCCACAGGACAATGAGTATGCTTTATCAGACTATGAGTTTGTAACATTCTCTGAAAAAATTAAGGGAGCTTAATAGTATTGGGCCACGTACCTCGATGCGTGGCTCAGCTAGTGTTAAGCGAAACACTACAAACAAAGGAGCAAGAGCAATGGCAGCAGAATTTAATGCAGAGCTTTACCTTAAAACAATAAGCATGCAGACAGGGGTAACTGATGTACCCCTACATATAGTACAAGAAATACAAAGAAATAGAAGCGCATCGGGAGTAAATCAGGTTTACTTTGAATGGTTGGCGAACCGTGGCGAAGTGGCCCACTTAGAAAAGACTGGAATCTCTACAGAGTTAACAGCTATGTTGCAGGGAGAGAAAGTAAATGCAGCCTCTACAGAAGTCCGCGAAATTCAGCGCAACATAGAAGCATTATATCGTAGGGCGCAAGACTATAACAGCGAGATGATGAGCACATTGCGTAACCTAAACTCTGCTCGAACAAGGCTTGACATAGCTCTTGGTGAGAAGAGCAAGACAGCTCTCGACATTGCGAACTTAATACTTGAGGACCCATGGTGGACGTTAGACGAGGCACACACTAAGGTAGGTATGAACCAGCCCACTATTGGGTACTTAGCATTCACCACGCCAAGCATTGTGCTAAGTCACGAGGGACGTAGTGTGGACTTAGGCTCGTATCGTGTAAGGTACCACTTGGATAACACAGTGCATGTATTTAGTACTGAAGCTTTCGATATAGAAGGACACTGCCATCCACACATATCATCGAATCACTCAGTATGTTGGGGTAATGCGGGCGCAATAGTAGCGGAGGCTTTAAAGAGTGGCGACCCACGGCCCATCATGCGTGCATTAAAGATCATACTTCAAACCTACAACCATGAATCACCGTACGTTTCTCTGAAATCTTTTTATGTAAACAAGCACCCCGAAGAGGTAGAGAGATTAGCAAGGTATGAGCCAGCTGTAGAAACTAGATCGTCCTGGGAGTATGGATGGTTACCATTAAATGAACTACCTTCAGGAGTGCCAGTAGTAGATAGATATATTGGTGAGGGAAATGAGGAGGAGGTATCCGTTAGGTTGTACCTTAGATTCATTGAGGACACATATCAGTATGACGAGGATGGCAATGCATTGTTTTATGCGTGTGATGATTCAGGTACATATCACCAAGTTAATGTGATTGAAACTTACTAAGAGGAGAGAGTTATGGAAGTACAGATTAAAAGAAAAACATTTCAAAAGATAATGCATTGGATTAACAAAGAAGACAGAGAGGTATCAGGCTTTGGCAAGGTTAAGTACTGGAAAGAGACGGGAGTCTTCGAGGTGCTCGAAGTTTACTTGCTTAAGCAAGAGGTTGGGTCAGCACACACTGACATAGATGAGGCGTCACTTGGTAAACTCATGTATCAAACTAAAGATGACGAGGGTGACTTGCGCTTTTGGTGGCACTCACATGTTAAGATGGATACGTTCTGGTCGAGCGTAGACACTGACACTATTAAATCATTGGGCAGTAACGGATGGATTGTAGCCACAGTGTTTAATCAAATGGAAGACATGCGCACAGCTATATGCCACAAGGCTAACTCAGAGTTATGCTCAGAGATAATATTGCACGATGAGGTAGACACGTTCATCATTGATGAAGAGGTTGACGATGCTACCATTGCAGAATGGGATGCGGCCTTTAAAGAGAATGTCGAGACGAAACAATTCTCTTCCTATTATAGTAACAAGATGTGGACTAATGATACGAATACTTCCGTCATGCAACAAGATGAAATAGACTACTACAAAAAGCATGGCCTTCTAGGATACGGCCCATATTTAGAAGCATCGGCGCTAGGTATTAGCCCAACATCCTATCTTAAGGATCTGACAGGGATGGCTAGCACGAATAAGCTAATGGAGTATGAAAGAGAACTGTTAACACTTGAAAGAAACGGAGAACTACATGGATCACTCATTAATTATTGATGAGCATTTAACAAGACAGATTGATTTAATATCAAGAGAGTCGCTCAACTCCAACCCCGTTACTGTTATAGGATGCGGGGCTATTGGTAGCTTTGCAGCGTTGGCCCTTGCTAAGATGGGACTTACTCGTATGACATTGTATGACATGGATAAGGTAGACATTGTTAATATGAATGCACAGTTCTTTCCATATCAATCCATTGGTAGTAACAAAGCACGAGCCACGGCCCATTTACTAAAGGAGTTTGCAAACTGTGAGGTTATTGCACACGAGCGGGCCTTTACCCGCGATGATGTCATGCATCTATCACACATCGTGGTAGTGGCAGTGGACTCAATGGAAGTACGCGGCATGGTGTTTGATGAGATCAAGAAGTCTGGGTTCAATGTGAAGCTTATCATCGACCCGCGCATGTCGGCTGAATCCTACGCACAGTACGCTATCAATCCATTTGATACTAGGGATTGTGCTACATACGATAAGACTCTTTACACAGACGGCGAGTCAGTGCAGGAAAGATGCACTGCTAAGTCTACGATATACACCGCCATGTTATCGGCTGGCTATATTGCCAAGACTGCTAAGCAGTTTATCAGTGGACAAAAATACACTCGATGTTTACAGTGGGACATTCGCTTGAACGTCAGACAAATGACAGAGCAAGAATCTCAAGGTTAATCGCAATAAAAAAGAGGCACTGTGTTTAGCAGTGCCCCTTAAACAGCGAAGAGCCAAGAGCATTTGGCAGTCAGGATATTAGGCGCTCAGCTTTTGATAGTCAACTAAAGAATGGAGAAACCTTGAGCATACAGGTCTTAGGATTGCGTCCTTATATTGACAGAAAAACTGGAAGAGAGAAGTTAACCGATAAGTTTCTGGGAGAGGGCTGGCGCTTTCAAGACGTGGCCGACGTGTTCAATGAGGCACATGTCGCCAAGCTACTAGGAAGCATACCAGAAAGAGAACAATGGAATCTATTCTGGACAGTCGCCGACTGCTTTGAAGGAGAGAAGCGACGCCTAAAAGAGCAGCATGTTATACCATTTGACATAGATGGGATCGAGCTAACAAGCGAGGATACCCTACGTGAGGATGCATTAAAAGTGGCAGAGGCCGTGTGCCTAGCCATTGGTGTAAGGCCCGAAGATTGCGGCGCTATATTCTCAGGGCATGGCGTGCAAGTGTTTGTTAGGCTTGACGCTCCCTTTACTTCTGAGGATTACATTGAGCAAACACGCCCACACTATGTAGCTATATGCGATAAGATACAGTTAAGACTAGAAGAGCAAGGTATTAAAGGTAGGGTAGACCCATCAGTGTGGTCTCCAAGTAGGTTGATGCGCCTGCCCAATACCATGAACATTAAGAAAGACAAGCCCAATAGAAAGTCTTTCATACTTCTCCATGACTTAAGGCCAAGTAACTTTAGTCTAGAAGTAACGAGCGGTCTCAAAGATTTCCTTGAGCCACAAGTCTTGCGAGTGTATCCCAAGCCCGATATCAAAGCTGTGTGCGAAGGGTGCGCCTTTCTAAAGTATTGCAATGATAACCAAGATAAGATCAGTGAGCCACAATGGTACGCGCAAATGGGAGTCGAAGCATTCTTTGGCGAAGAGAATTGGCCCACGGTTCATGAGCATTGCAGCAAGCATCCAGATTATAACTGGCATGAGACAGAGCTAAAACTTAAGCAAGCAGCTAAGGCAAGCGGCCCACGCACATGCAGTGACATAGGACTTAGATGGGATGGGTGTAAGGATTGTGCGTACTATGGCAAGGTGACCTCGCCAATTCTTATCAAGGGTCCAGACTACATTCAAACTATGGACACAGGATTTAGAAAGATAGGAGAGCGCGGACCCGGAATCATACACTATGATGATCTGTGCAAGTACTTCAACCAAAGCTTTCAGTATCTATTCTTAGATACAGAGAATACATTCATCGTCTATAGAGATAACCATTGGCAAGAGATGAGCGACGTGAGGATTGAGGCGTGGGCAGCGAAGCACGTATTCCCATCGCCATCGTATAATGAAATGGCAGAGTTTAGAAAGCGGCTTGCGCGTAGGGATAAGTGCATCACTAACAGAGATGAGATGTTTAAGTCAGCGGCTAACAAACTGAACTTTGCTAATTGTGTGGTTGATATTATTACAAAGGAAACTTTCCCGCACAGTGCAGACTTTGGCTTCTTTAATATACTTCCCTTTGCCTATGACCCACGAGCCACGGCACCAGTATGGGAAAAGTTTCTACTTGACGTTACGGAAGGGGATGAAGACTACGCCCAAGGTCTTAAAGAGTTTGGGGGATACGCCATCAGTGGGGATGAGTGTTGGACGCAGAAAGCTTTGCTCATCATAGGTGACGGGCGCAATGGTAAGAATGTTTACATGGAAACCTTGGCCGAGGTAGCAGGCGCAGGTAACTGGACAGGCACGAGCTTAGCTAACTTACGCAATGACAACACGCGAGCCATGTCAGTTAATGCCCTATTCAATTATTCCGATGAAACAAATCCTCGTTCATTCTTTGATTCTGACTTCTTTAAGTCAATGGTGTCTGGCGGAGTGATGTCGGCTAAGAGAATGTACAAAGATGTTTTTCAATATAAGAATAAGACAAAGCTTATACTAGCTTTGAATGATGACCCCGACACAAGAGACTTATCCTATGGCTTAATGCGTAGACTTTTGATTGTACGTTTTAGGGTTAGATTCTCAAGGGATAATGAGAATGATAATCCATTTATCAAAGAGCAGCTACTCGCAGAGCTTCCGGGAATTGCCAATAGTTTGATTGAAGCCTATGCAAACCTTAAAGAAAAGAGAGAGTTTACTTGCGCTAAGAAATCAGAGCTAGAGGTGCAAATGCTAAGCGACGAGATGGATGTTGTTAAGACTTTCATGGAGACACACATGGTTAAAAAAGCAGGGGCGAAGGTGGCTAGTCAAGATCTATACGTAGCCTATTCTGAGTTTAGTAGGAATGTTATGGGTGATAGGCCCCTTATTAGTAATCACTTCTTTAGAAGACTTAGAAAGCTTTTGCCAAGAGAGTACTTTAGCAAGAGTGGAAACCACAGGTATATAGAAGGATTTGTTCTAGATAGGCAGCCAACAAACAGCGATATAAAAGGAGAGGAATTTTAAATGATAGCAAGACCATTATGGCAGCACCAAGTTGAGGGCATTCGACTTGGCATGAGCATGAGAGACCTCGGTCTTTTCTTTGAGCAGGGGACTGGTAAGTCACGCACCACGATTGAAGTACTACGACGTAGGTATGCTGATAAGAAGAGGCTTATGAAGACCTTAATCCTATGCCCACAAATAGTGTGCGATAACTGGAAGCAAGAGTTCTTTATGTATTCTAAGATAGCAGGGCATGACATCGTAGTACTAGATAAGTCAGGCAAGAAAAGAGTTAAGAGATTCTTAGAGGCAGTGGGTGACACACTAAGCAGGCCAAAGATAATCATTACAAACTATGAAGCCCTGCAAATGAAAGAGTTATACGATCTCTTAATAGGATGGGAACCTGAGATATTAGTATGCGATGAGAGCCAGCGCTTAAAGAATCCGTCAGGTGTCAGAGCTAAGGCAGCGGCAAGGTTGTCCGATCTTACCCAACATAACTATATACTAACGGGTACTCCCATCTTACAGGGGTCAATGGATGCATTCATGCAGTTCAGAATACTCGACCGAGGAGAAACCTTTGGTAAAAACTTTTGGGCATTCAAGTCAAGATACTTCTTTGATAAAAACTCAGGCATGCCAAAGAACGTACACTTTCCCAAGTGGTTAGCACGCCCCGACATGGAGCCTGAGATGCGGGTAAGACTCCAGTCTAAATCCATGCGCGTACTTAAGGCAGACTGCTTAGACTTACCTCCACTTGTAAGACAGCATGTCTATGTAGAGCTAGGACTAGAGCAGCGTCGTATGTACAAAGAGATGCTAAGGGACTTTGTCACATGGATTGAGTCCAAGCACAATGAGCCACGGGCCGTGGTTGCTCAGCTTGCAGTCACTAAAGCACTTCGCTTGCAACAGATAGTATCAGGCTTTGCTAAGGATGACACAGGTGTTGAGCATCAAGTACAAAACAATCCAAGGCTTGACGCCCTTAGAGAATTACTAGAGGATTTAACTCCTAACCATAAGGTAATAGTCTGGGCTAACTTTATTGAGAACTATAAGATGATTGCCAAGCTTTGCGAAATTATGGGCGTAAAGTACAAAGAGATTCATGGCGGAATAGACAACAAGGAAAAGCAAAATAACATGCAAGAGTTTAGAGAAGACCCAAGTATACGTGTAATGATTGCTAACCAACGGGCAGCTGGACTCGGTGTTAACTTAGTCGAGGCATCTTATATGATATACTATTCTAAAGGATTCAGCCTAGAGGATGACCTACAAAGTGAAGCACGTAACTACCGTGGCGGCTCAGAGATACATGACAAGGTAACGCGCATAGATCTAGTATGCAAAGATACTATCGACACATTGATCAATGAAGCCCTTGAACAAAAGAAGAATGTTAGTGAAAGACTTATAGACTGGAGAGGATAATGAGAGTATTAGTTGACGGGAGACGTACCGCTAAGGTACTTGGATGGGTAGGAATACAGCACGTAGCATGTGCTGTAGTTATGTATGAAGATGATAATAAGTTCGGCACAATCATGTGCTCGAATCTAACAGCGATAGGAGAGGACGATGAGTTGGGAAACACAAGAGCAAGAGTTGAGCCAGATAACTCTGGAACAAATGGACAATTTAATACGAGGTTATCAGGAGGCACGAGCAAGCTACGAAGAAAAGAAACGTGAGTCTAACGAGGCGCATAAGGTACTCGAAGAGTACGAACAAAAAGTTGTAGCAGCTTTAAAAGCCACTGGTAAATCAAGGTATAATGTTGACGGAGTAGGACTTGTAAGTTTCTATACCAAAGAAACTTATGCAACACCAAAGTCTAACGAGGAGAAGAAGAGTCTGTTTGATTATATCAAAGATCAGTACGGTCCTGACACACTCATGGCAATGGTAGGTATTAATCATCAAACTTTAAACTCATGGGCAAAGAAAGAGTTCGAAGAAAAGGGAGTCATGCAGATCCCCGGACTAGCTCAGCCCACTGGGATGGAAGTATTGTCTTTTAGAAAGGAGACATAACATGCGGGAAAATTTTGTAGTAGTACTAGATTTAGTACCAGAGGAAAAGGCTAAGGATACCACTAGCGCACCCTCTCAGGTAACGATCTTCGTGCATCACATTGTAGCAATGGCGTATGACAAGAAGACTGAGGTCAATGAATTGACGTTGTCCACAGGAAGAGTGCTTAGAGTAAGACAAACACCAGAAGTTATTATAGCAAAAGGAGCAGGCTATGGGGTCATCAAAGAATGCAAATGAGGTAGCAGTTAAAGCTACCAGTGAACTATCCACTGAAGTTCAATCATGGGGACAAGAGGTAAATGTAGGGCAAGACTTGCTCATTCCAAAGTTACTTCTCATGCAAGGAATGAGCGATGCTGTAACTGAGGGTAAGGCAGGCGTGGGAGAGTGGGTTGATTCAATTAACCTTACTAAGTTTGGTAGCATGCAAAGCCCAGTGGAGGTGATCCCATTCCACGTACAGAAAATGTGGGACATCTTAACTGAGACAGAGGATGGGCAGTTTGAGTGGACTAGATCTGAGCCTATCATTGAGTCGCCTCTTGCTACTGGGTACAACGATAACCTCCCATGGAATGACAAGATAGATGGAAAGAACATTAAGCGAGTACGAAGACTTAACTTCTTTGTTCTTATCCCAAGTGAAGTAGCTGAAGGTATATCAATTCCTTATGTGGTATCGTTTAAATCTACTACTCTTAAGGAAGGGCAAAAGATTTTAAATCAAATGTATGTGCGCAATCAGCGAGCTAAGTTATCTCCAGCCGCGTACAAGTTTAAGCTCGCGGTTGGCAGGGCTGAGAACGATAAGGGTAAGTGGTTCGTACCAGTGGTTGAGCTTGGCTCACGGGCCACGGACGACGAGGTAAAGGACGCGTTCAATTGGTATAAGACTATAACCAACAGCTCTACTAAAGTTGTAGTGGATGAGTCTGACAATAAGGATAACATGCAAACAGTATCAGCTGATACAGGGGAGTTCTAAGTGAGCGTACTAATTCTAGATTTCGAAGCAACAGGGGTAGATGCAAACACAGTAAGAACTCTAGAGATAGGTGCTCAGGTAACACCTAACGATTTCAGCGAACCATTGATAAGTATGTCGCAGTTAGTGTGGGGTAGTGGATACCCCGCACTTACCAATGAAGTACAGGAAGTAACAGGCATCACTCAACGATTACTAGATGATGCCGCCGTTCCTCCAGAGGATGCGTTCAAACTTCTTAGTGACATCATACCGGATGACCTAGAATTTTGTGTGGCCTTCAATAGATCTTATGATGAGGCTTTATTTAAGGCAGAGGCTAAGCGGCTAGCGCTTGGCATTATGAGGGGAGGTAACATACTTCTCCAAGTACCGTGGCTATGTGCAATGGTGGACGTGGAAGAGAACTATAAGTTTAAATCATGGAAGCTTAAACACTTAGCATTGGACCATGGTGTGACTGTTAATCCAAAAGAGTTGCATCGTGCCATCAATGACGTAGAGCTAACTCGAAAGATGTTGCACTCTGTGCCTACTTGCGCTGAGAAAATGTACGAGTTTCAGAAAGAGCCGTGGGTGTATCTGCAAGCTCAAGTATCATTTGCAAACAAGGACCTAGCTAAGGCCCAAGGGTTTACTTGGGAGAGAGCTAAGGGAGATGACTCTGATAGAGTCTTTACAAAGACATGGGTTAAACGAGTTAAGTCTTCCCATGTAGAAAGAGAAATGGATCATGGCTTTAAAGTTATTACAATTTAAAGAGATTAAGAAAAAGAAATGGGTGCATACTTGCATAGACTCTGAGGTGTACAAAGCAATCGAAGCACACGCACAACGCCTCAGCCTACCAAAGATGCACATCATTAATGCGGCGCTAGCCCAAACATTATTGGAGGACGACATGGGAAAGAAAACTTCTACTAAGAGTACGAAGAAAGCTTCTACCAAAACTGGTAAGAAGTGTTAATAGCGGAGCCAAGAGCATGGGCATACCAATAGATAAAGACGCAGCGTTTGATACAGAGTCCACAGGAATTGAAGAGACTGATGTCCCCTTTGGATTCTCTTGGGCTGATAGCAAGTCACAAGAGTTCTTAGATGAGCGCGTAGTTAGTAACACATGGGACATAGCTTCTAATCTTTTCGCAGACTCCAGCCGTATATGGTACGCACAGAACGCCAAGTTTGATAAGAGAATGCTAGAAGCCAAGGGCATTAAGATAACTGGCAAGATCTATGACATCGCCATAGCTGCCAGAGTATTGCGCAATGACTACCTCGGTAAAGCATACTCTCTCGAAGCACAGGCCAAGCGTCATGGCATGGAGAAAGATAAGACTGTAGAGCTATACATTAAAGATAATGGTCTTATCGAAACTAGGCGTAACTACTTTGGAGTAGAGTACGAAGCTCCTAGGTATGACCGTGTTCCACTAGATATGATGAATAAGTACGCGGCCCACGACGCACGAATCACTAAGGACTTAGCCACAATCTATAACTCCAAGGCTGACTCAGATGATAGGCGCATTATAGAAATGGAGTGCGAGCTAACTGACGTATGCTATAACATGGAAAGAGTTGGAGTAAAGCTAAGTGAAGAGTACACTCTTAAAGCTTTGTATCATGAGAGGGACAAACTTACACAGCTAAAGGAAAAGTTTAAGGATGCCACAGGTAAAGACTTCGTTAACTCTGCCAAGAGTATCGAGCCTCTCTTAGGGTTTAGCCTTCCCAGAACTGAAAGCGGAAACCCCTCCCTAACTGATGATGTTATAGACTCGTTAGTTCACCAAGGTAAGGGAGCTACTATATTTCCCCTTGTCCAAGACATACGCTACTATGATAAGCGTATATCTACTTACTATGAGTCATACCTAAACAAGATGGACCGTAAAGGTTTTATCCATCCTACCATGTGGCAGGCGGGCACTCGGACTGGTAGATTCTCCTACTCAGACCCAAACCTTCAGAACATTCCAAAGGAAGAGGATAGCATTGACCCTTATGTTGTGAGAGGGTGCTTTGTGCCTAGGTCCACAGACCATGTATTCCTATCGTTTGACTACTCGCAAATGGAATACCGCCTCATGGCAGCTTATGCCAATGAAGCTGAGATCATTAGACAGGTAATGCTAGGAGAGGACTTCCATAAAGTAACCGCCAACATCTTTGGCGTAACCCGCAAGCAGGCTAAGACTTTGAACTTCGCCATCCTCTATGGGGCTGGAAAAGAGAAGCTTGCCTATATGCTGGGAGTACCTGTCGAGGAAGCTGAGGGACTACGTAGCAGGTACTTCATGGCTATGCCGAATGTTGAGCAATTAGTATGGCGCATTAAGAAGATCGGTAAGGAGCGCGGCTATGTTAAGAACTGGCTAGGAAGAAAGCTCTTTGCTGATTACCAGCATACGTACGCTTTACCCAACCACCTAATACAAGGTGGAGGTGCAGACGTGGTAAAGAAAGCAATGGTTGAATGTAGCAGGGCGATTGACAAAGACTGCTTAATGGTTCTACAGGTCCATGATCAGCTAGTGTTTGATACTCCAAAGGAGCTTATCAAGCCTACTATTAATATTGTAAAAGAGATAATGGAAAACACATTCCCAACAAAGAATGGAATGAAGCTAACAGTAGATGTCTCAATGTCTGAGGTATCATTTGCTGAGCGAGACATGAGGAAGGTAGTATAATGAACTTAGATTCTTTGCCTTATAAAGTATTCACTAAATTAAAAGAGAAGTACCCAGTTGTAACAGTACGGCTCACGGACCAAGATGTCTCAACTCCGTTACTACGAACCATATACAAGACTCATAGAGAGTACGTGCTTAATCTATTTGAAAAGCAGGGAGTTGATGTATATAGGTTTAGCCATAACTATAAGTCACTAACAACAAAGAACCCTGAGCTTGGCTTAGTATTCTTAATGGGTGACTCTGTGGTACTTCCTACGTATGAGATACATGCGTTGATAGGACATAATTCTAGATACAAAGGAGCAGTAAATGACAATTAAATCTATTAGAATAAGCGGAGCACAGTACGAAGAGACCCTACAAAACTTATCTCGTTGGTTTGTTAATAACGACATAGACCCAATAGTGGCCTATGGACTGATGCGAATAATGTGCGATAAGTTAAAGAGAGACTTTGATATACATGATGAAATAGTAGGGTATGAGGAGTCCTCCCATGAAACCCACTAGAGAAGAGGTACGAGAGTTCATAGGATCGTTAATGTTTGCCCTTGCCGTCATGGGAGGTATATACCTTTACATGACGATCGCGATCAGCGAGCCCATAACTCACTAATGAAGTACGAGTAGATGGATAAATATGGTTAAGTCATTTGTTGATAAGTACTTAAATAAAGAACTGTACTATTCTGAGTTCAAGTCGTACTGCCCAATTAAGTGCACGAAGTTTATATGGAGAAGATCACCCCCTTTTGGATGGGAATATCGCTCTTATACGTTAAGTTACACTGAGATGGCACCTAACGGTATAGTGTATTATCTATATACCCATACTGATTATGAATATGAAAGACAAAGAGAAGAGTTTGATAAGATTAGAGAGAAAGATTTAAGTATCTTTGCGATGAAAAGGGAGTGGTATTTGGAGGACGATGCCCCCGCATCCAGCGTACTTTTTAATACTATTGAAGAGACTCTTAAAGATCCGAAAGTAGACAAGGAAGGGTGAAATGAAACTAAGAGAAGTTAACAACTCAAAGATACCAGCGATGCTTGGTGCGTGTGCGATAACACTTTATCCATTCATCTTATTTGATGGGGAGCCTGAGCCAGAGATCATTTACCACGAGTACGTACATGTAAAACAGATACAACGACTTGGGTGGTTTAAGTTCTACTACAGCTACATTAAAGAGTACGTAATGCTTAGGTTACGTGGGCTCAGCCACATAGAAGCTTACTATGAAATATCTTTTGAGAAGGAAGCTTTTGCCAGTGAAGACTTCTTCGCTAAGCAGGGAGAGCACGCACAGAAAACTATGCTTCACTTAGTTAGGGTAGTTTGCAGTGCACGCTCGTAAAAGAGCACTACTCCCTAGAGAAGTTGTGTTCTTAATAGCGGTTGTCATTGACATGGTGGGTACGTTCATAGCATTTTTTCTAGGGGACCACGCGTTCAAATTGGCGCTGATCTTTACGGCAGCGCTCTTCGTGGTCGGTGCTATAGTAGACTTCATCCTCATTAAGGAGAAATAATGTTAGCTCTCAATCTAAAGCACGGAGACTCTTTCACTATTGGTGAAGACATATTAGTAGTTGTAGAACGTAATGGGGCTCAAATAAGAGTGTTGGTACGTGCTCCAAAAGATAAAAATATTAAGAGGTATCATGCAGCCCGAAACTCGGTTCAAGATGAAAGTCCTAAAGAAGTTAAAAGAAATCCCAGACCTGTTCGTCGTTAAGGTGCAGCAAGTGGCTATGCGTGGCATTCCAGATCTTTTGATATGCCACAGGGGTAGGTTTATTGCATGGGAGCTTAAGACTGATGAGGGTCACCCCACAGAATTGCAGAAGTTAGTCTTATCGAATATAACAAAAGCAGGGGGAGTGGCATTAGTAGTCTCTCCGAGTACCCTAGATGAAGCCTTAAGGAGGTTTGAATGAGATTCTTACAGAGTTTATGGGCAAAGATTAGAGAGTCGTGGCATAAACCAATGCCGACTATTAAGGCCCCAGCTACTTCAGATGGATCTTCTGACGATATAGTTATTGTCCGCTATCGCCCTCAGATAGATCTCGCTATTAAAAAGATACTAGCCAATCGTGCAAACTTTGAGAAGGCTGTAGAAGGTACCTTTATTCCATGGTGGTGGGTAGCTTGCGTGATGTATAGAGAGAACGGAGTGGACATGTCTCGCCAGCTTTTAAATGGGCAGAGGTGGGATAGAATAACAACGCTTGTACCAAAGGGGCTTGGTCCGTGGGGATCGTGGATTGACTCTGCTAAGTTCGCTCTTGCTAAATACCGAGGCGAAGGTATGCACCACTGGGATATAGCCACTGCTATTGTAGAGTGGGAAAAGTGGAATGGCTTAGGGTACAAGCGGCGTGGGCTTAATTCTCCCTACGTCTACAGTGGAACAAGCAGGCAGAATCCCGGATTGTACGTAGCAGACGGTAAGTTTGACCCACGTAAAATGGACCCAAGGCCCGGATGTCTTGCCATATATATTGGACTTAAAGAGCTAGGATACGTTTAGTTCTTGTACTGATTCAAGTACCCATCGAGTTCTTCTGAGCGCTTCAACCACGAGTCACCCTTAGCGCCACAAGAGTCTGGGTACTTCTTACATACGTCGATAATAAATTTCTTTATAGAAGCCCATGTAGGTGGAGGAACATACACCATGTATGGCTTCCAATCCCACCATGTCTTTCCCTCGTAAGGGTGAGCGTCATCTACGACGAACTCTTTATCGGATATGGTGAAGGTGCACCAGCCCTTATTAGGCGCTAGCTGCGCACACACAGGCTTATCAGGTGGGGTAGTCATGCACCCACTAAATATTATTAAGCTTAAGAAAAGCGCGATATGCTTCAATGGCTTCATTCTCTGCCTGCTCTCTCTGCTCGGGCGTAGCAGTGGATAGTTTTGTTATTGCTTCTTCGAATCCTTGTGCTTGGTTCCCGACTCGTGTGTCAACGAATTTAAAGAATAGAGATACCTCAGCGTTGTCTATGATGATTCCAATAACTTTGTCGAGTAGGAAGTTAACTAGAGGTAGGGCCGGGGCGCTAACAAGCCAAGGAATAGAGGCGGTGATCTTATCGAGCACCGCCTTTTTAGCTAGCGAGAAAAAGAAACCTTTAAGGGCTTTAACATAATCCTCATAGCTGGATGCCATTAAACACCCGCTGAAATTTTATCAACTTCTTTGTCAAGAAAAGGCTTTAATGCCCCAGAGATAGGAGACATGATAAGGTCTACGACCGCATCATACTGCTCGCCTGGAATAGCATCTTTAAGCACGGCTGAAAGCTGATCAATCGTTGGTTGATAAGCTTTAGCTACGAAATCTTTCACAGCTACTTCGGCTGCTTCTTTCAATTTCTCTTGGATAAATTGTCCATACTCTGCATTTGTCATACGTTCCTCCTTGAAACGATTTTTATTAAAGCCCGAAGGCCATTTAAAACTAATTCTAAAACACTACCGGCTTTTACCTTGTCGGTTTTACCCAACCAGTACTCGATGCTACCATCGAGTACTTTTAAAGCAATCATTAAAGCGAGCAGTCTGTCAGGACTTTGACAAATTTCGTAGAACATCATTTGTGCCTACGCATTTCGTCAAGTATCCCTCTAATGTACTTTACATCTTCTTGAATCTGGTAAATTTGTTCTATCTTATGGTTCTGCTCTTCATCAATCGCAGCCTGAGCTTCAACCTTATATAGTAGGATTGAGCCGCCTGCTATTATTGAAACAACCCCACTTAATATGGCGGCCTCAAAAGAGAACACTATCTTAAAAAAATCTTTAATAGATCTATCTTTCATCATCTAGGCCCCATGCAAGTTAAATAAAATCCACCATTAGCGCGCGCTAACGTACTTGTTGTGTAAGTATCTACCGATACAGATGAAGATGAAATTGCGCTAATATAGGGCTGCTTTTGATCAGAATTTGCAGTTGTTTGGCAAACTGGTGCACCAGAAAATACACCAGAATTAAATGTGCATACATAGGGGGCAGACGCGGAACAATTTCCATTTAACCAGTCCGAACTTCCTAGCTCTGTCACTACACCGCCACTTGTAATGCTGGCACTCTCAATCCTCAAAGCACTCGTCGAGTTACTCGTAACACTTCCCAATAGAGTTGGTGCTCTTTGGTTCTCGGTCCAGCCATCTATAGGAATTGAAGCATTAAATTCAAATGTTGCCCCAGTTCCGCAGACCGCATTTCCATTTTGGCTTGCAGTTGCGCTTCCAGAAGTTGAGTTATGATTACCGAAAGTAAAATAGGAATTTCCCGCTGTAGCCAGTACAGTCTTTCCCCCAAAATCAGAGGAAATTGCTCCAGAGCCAGCGCCTTTTCCAACAACTACAATAGATGGGACTATGGAACTAGGTCCTATGCTTAGTGAATTAGGTAGACTGACCCTAGCCTCTGTTGCGGTCGTTGTACCAGCAACAAACTTACACCTAACTAGAAGATTTTGTGCCTTCCTTGAATGAAAGCATTCTACTGAAGTCGGAGTTCCAAACCCTGTGAACGTCGGAGTATAAGCGGTCCACCCATAATCCGTCTGATTCGCAGCCGCCGCCGATGCGTTTGCAGACCAGCCTTGAATGGGGACCTTAATTGTAAAGCTAAACCCTATAGCTTGAGTTAAAGGATATAAACCGGAACTTATGGCATTATTCCCGTTACTAAACCAAGCGTTTGCAATGATCCTAAACTGTGTAGAATTATACATGACAGCAGGGCCAATTGAACCTGCTACAGGTCCGGTTGTACTTGTAATGCTACCATTTGAAGTTGCTACACCAAGATGCGACTGTGAATAGATGTTAGCTCCAGTATAAGTCCCTGTTAATGTAGTATTTGCTATGAGACTACTCGGTAGACTAAATAAATAATCTCCGCTACCAGCATTTCCGCTTCCAGCAGACTGAGCGTACTTATAAGTTATGACAGCAAATTGCCCCTCTCGATGCCATGTGACTGAGTCCTTAGTTGTAGTTCCTTTTGTTGGAGCTGTTGTAACAGCCCCTATAGTCAATGTCTCAGCCGAGGTCTCATCTGACATGGCCGAAACAGTGACGATACCTGTAGCATCACCCCCATAAATATCATCAACGAGAATTGATTCAGGCGAAGCAACGGTCGATTCAAAGACTAAATAGTAAGGATTTTGAATCGATACCAGCGGCTCAGAAAAACGTATTGTTTGAGATAAATTAATATTTGGAGTCTTAGTTACGTACCCTATATCTGAAACAACAGTACCAGAGGAGTTCTCTATATAAAACTTATAGTCACCGTTTGTAGCTGTAGACTGAGCGAAGTATTGAAAGTTTGCTTCTCCCTGACCCTGCACAAACTTCTCAGGTAAGTCTCTAAGTTTGAACTTAACTTTTTGCCCACTTGCCGTTCCATCAATTTGAAACTGATATTTGCCATCAATTGGAGCCGTAGAGTTTAGTGTCAAAATAGAACTAAAATCAGTAATGCCCGCTTTGTTGTTATACTCGGCGTCTGGATTAATGACGTAATTCTTGAGTGACTTATAAGTTCTAATCTCACTTGGTGAGATGATCTGCCCAAGTGCTAGTATCGGAAATAGTATCCAAAGTAAAATCGTTTTCATATTAACCTCTTCTATATGTTTCAAACCAGTTTGCTCCATCCCAAACTAGCTCAATCATGTTTCCTAAAAAGCTGTACCAAGAGTCTCCACCAGCAAGACTAAGTCCATTTCCATCTTGCAGTACGATATAGTTGGCCGAGCTTGTACCAAAAATTCGCATCCTCTGCCCAACTACTGTGCCCGCTTGAATTCTTGGATTAGCGGTCACAATTATTTCGCTACCGCTTGTTTGGACAAAAATGATTTGATCCATGCTCTTTGTACTCATGTCAGCGTTGCTCGAGAGAATGCCTGTGGCACCGATTATTCTTGGACTTGCAGTAGAGCCAAAAAGATCGGGCTTACCTGTTCCACCCCCGCCCGCTTTTGAGCGCCATATACCGTCAACTGGGCAAACAAATGTGACATTTTTATTATCAACAGATAACGAGTAGGCCGCATTTGCACTGAGCGCATCTATGCTTTCAGTCGATGCAGGGAAAATATTCATGTCATTTGCACCATCATTTATGATCATGATCTCAAGCCCAGCTTTAGCTGCTGGTAAAATAGCTGAGTCACCCACTGCGGCCACTGTCGTAAAACGATTGATATTTGCCGAAGCGAGGGTGGCCCCCGTTTGTCCACCGCCAGAAAGTGCTGTTAGAGCATTTGCGGTTGAAAGATAATATGAAGAAGAAATATCGACCCAGTCAGCGTTCGTTATTCCGGCTTGCAGTTGGTATGTCTTTTTATCAGCTAAACAGAATGTCTTTAAACCAATATAACGAATACCCGAAGCAATGGCATCGCGGGCAGTAAGATTTGCCACGATATCACGAGCATCGAGAGGAAGGGCTGAGGTGAAGTTAAATTGTGATCCTAAATCAATACCACCGGACATGTTTACCTCTTGAATGTATAGCTATATGTGCCAGCTATCCCGACAGGATTATTGAATTGATAAATATTGTAACTTTGAGCTGTAGCATCTAGCCCTGTTATATTCGCGACTGTCTTTGTCCAGTCAGCAATTGTCTCAAATCCATTCTGATCTAATATGCTTGTTAAGTTTCCATAGCTCGCTGGATATGCGAAATAGTAAACTTGCCCGACAGTCGGTGTGAAAGATCTTAAAACACTTGCAGTCGATACTCTAATGTCTTTTGTAAGAGCTGCGACGGCGGCAGGAGTTAGCCCTGCGGCACCCACTCCGTAGTAGTACGGATAGACGAAGGTGAAGCTAACAGTGGCGCTCACTGTCGTGGGTCCGCCGGATGTACCGTTATCTGTGGCGTCAGCTTTGAATGTATAGTTATCAGAGAAAGACCCAGTCCAAGAGTAAGTAGAAGAGCCGCCGCTAGGTATAGCGCCGCCAGAAGTTTGAGTATTGACGAGAGTCGAGGTATTTTCATAAAACCTCACTTGTGAAATAGGATCAGACTTTTTAGTTATAGTTGCAGTAAGAGTTGTCGAAGTAACAGCATCTCCCTTTTCTCTAACAGTACCAGAGCCGCTTGCCGCAAGCGAAATGGCAGGAGCCGAGTAAGTTATATCGAGAACGTAGTCCATAAAAGCTACGATGTTCGCAAGGTTCACAGATTGCGAATAACGATTGCTGTACCCAGATCTAGCCGTAACCACCCAAGCAGCATCACCATCAGTGGAAGACTGCTTAACGAGCATATCGCCAATGACTCCGCCTGCTGGCAGGCCAGAGCCAGAGCCCGTAAGCAGGGTTGCTACGTCTACAAACTCGAACCCGCTTGAGTCAGCCTTAACCCGTAGCACATAGCTCGCGGTTACGGGAGGAAGTTCTGGATTAAAAGATCCTACAATGGTGTCATACTGGCCCACGCTGGGCGCCCGCTTAATACGTTCGTCTAGCTGTTGGATCATGTAGATCAAACGATCTAGACCTTCTTCGACATTCTCAGGATTAAATGCACCGCTTCGAGTGAAGGTTACTACCTGCTGGA
>JAEHJW020001806.1_pt1 | contig 37754 bp, 65 predicted proteins | sample 9271431 | NCBI WGS metagenome assembly JAEHJW02 | reverse complement strand
TTAGAACGGCTCCCCTCCTTTTTCTTCCCTGTCATACATAGTCGTTAAGAATGCCGCAAAGGCGACGCTGACAACGTCCATCATGCCGTAAATCAAGTACACGAAAAGGTCTGCGGTCTGCGCCGCGAAATAGTCGCCGAGCATGGTGTAAAGGAAGATAATCATCGATATTGCCAGGAACAAAATCGCGTCATAGGGAAAACTGACTTCCTCGCCCATGCCATATAGATGTGTCAGTCTTTTTCTTTCCGGTTAAGCCATATTGCCAAGAATGCTATCGCTGTCCATGTCACTATCAGCATGTTGATTGCGTTGGCAGGCAACGAAATTGTTGGCGTCATGTTTCCGCCTATGACGTTGAATTGCGTATAGCCTGGGTCAAACGCGCTATAAGTCGTTGACCAATACAGCTTGTTTTGCAACTGAAGTGTCGCCGTCTGGCTCATTGTAGAGCCAGTTATGGCGTTTACACCGCTGACCGTTACCTGCGCTTCATAGGTGTAGTTGTAGTAGCCCTGCGTTGTGGCAGAAGCAAGGTTGAGCCAGGGTGTTGTATAGGAATCGCTGAACGGCAATGACACATCGTTCCACGTATAGTTGCTCACTTCGGTCATTTGCGAAGCGTTGTGCCCGGCAAGTATTTCAAGGTTGACGTTTGCGGTGTTTGAAGCGGCCGAGGATGAAGCCTTTATGTACTGCCCCGATGCCTGAATGCCGGAAACAGATATCTGGAATTGTGAAAGACTGCTTGGCACTGTAAAAGCGGCCGCCAAATCGGGCAAATATAAATTATAGGAATCCCAAATTACTGCGATGTCATTTCCGGTTAGCGTTACCAAACCGGGATAGCCTTCAGCACTCCCATAGATGCTTCCATATTCCCTGATATTAAACGCATCGGCCGTTAATGTATTTGAATATAATGTTTTCCATTCGGCATAATCACCTGACGAAACAAGAACCGTTATGGAGGAAACCCAAGTATCAGTATTAGTATTATATTTTCCTGATGTAATAATCATATATACATCATTATTATACGTAAAAAGCAAGGGAAAATATCCATGAAGCTCTCCAGAATTTGAACCGACTTCTTTTAGCGCGCTCCATCCGCTTGATGTTCCTACCGTAAAATTGGACACATAAATAGCCGCGTTGGCAGTGGCACCAGGGGAATAATATGGTATAGTGACAATTACGGTATTTCCTTCTGATGCCACAAATTGGCCTACCGGCCCCATAGTTTCAACCCCGCTGGTTGTCAATGAACGACCGGCCATGGGGTCAAAATCTGATTGTGTTATGCTGTAAGTTGAACTCCACGCCCCGTTCTGGTAATACTGCATCGCATATCCAGTGCCGCTGTTGCCAGATATTCCTGTGTAGTAAACAAGCACAAGCGCGCCATTTTGCGTAATAACCATCCCCGCCACATCGGTGCTTGCCAGCCCGCTGTATATCTGTGTGTAAGGACCACCAACCCCAGATGTGCTTTCATAAACACCCAACCCAGCTACTGCCACATACCAATCGCTGCCTGAAACAGCAATCGCTTCTGGAACGCCGCCGCTGACTACTTCATAAGAATTCCAGTTAGACAACGACCCCGCGCCCAAGGTGCAGCTTACGATATAAGCCGTCGCCCCCATGTCAGCAAGAAAATAAAGCGTGCTGCCAGAAACAAAGCCCTCTTCAACGTATTGCACATTTGTGTAAGGTGTTGATTGAGCTGAACTCCATTGATAACCGAATGTTCCTGTAACTGCTGTCCTGGTGTCTATTGCCGTTGCATATAAATAATCTAAATCGCCGGTGCTTCCGCCATAATCAACCACAATATTGTAGTAATAATTGTCATAATAAACAAGTATTCCGCCACCGGCATAATTAGTGCTTGGTGGAGAATAGCCATAAGAGGGACTAAAAACATAGTTGCTAGAGGAAGTGCCAGTTCCGCTTTGATTAAGCGCAAATGCGGGTGGTGCTGATTGGAACCATGACAAAGGGATTTCTGAAAGTATGGAGCCAGCCGGCTTTGCCGGCAATGAAGTAAACCGCGTTGGCGTAAAATAATCCAGCGAAACCTTGCCTATGCTGATTGAATTCGTTGCCCCGGTGTAAGTGTAAGGCACTTCCGCCATGCTCCCGATTACCACTATGGAAATGACTAAGCCGACCATGAGGGCGAAAGCTACTGAGCTTTTCACTGGAGATCACCCTGACTGCGGGTTGACAGTTACGGTTGTTTCAGATGACGTTCTTTGCGACCACCCTGAGCCAAGCAGGCCGTTTGTCCAGTACTCGAAAACTATAACCGTAAGCGTGTATGTGCCGACAGGCACGTTCTTCATAATGTACTGCACGTTCCAGTTGCTTGAAAGCGTGAAATACACCGTTCCCGATGCCTGAGTTTCGCCGTCAGCTACAAGCGTATATTCAATTTTCGCCTTTGACGTATCTGCCGTGCTGAGCTGCTGCCCTCCTGATGTCGCTATCACCGAATAAAGCACGTTGTGGTAATCCGTGACCGAGGGCGTTATCTGGGTTATCGACACCGTTGCTGTCGCAAAGGGGATGTTCAGGTATCCGTTCCATGTACCATCTACCGACACGATTACATTTGCCACCTGGGTTCCGGTGCCTGGCGGCGCGGGTATCTCTCCCGTTCCAAGCACCGCTACCATCGCCACAAGAAATATTGCTATCGCGCCAACCCCAACGATTTTGCTGTCCATGCCATATAGATAGGAACGCAAAATTTTGGCTGAACCATCTATATTGTAATGAACGCAAAAAACCCTCTTATGCTGGGAATAATACTTGTCATGGTTGGGGTCGTCCTTACGTTTGTTTATCCGATGTCAAACAGCTATGACATGGGGCAGACAATTTCGGGTGTCTCAACCGCATGCTCGCTGACGGGAATAGGCTCGATAATAGTTGCTATTTACATTCATTATGGCAAGAAATAAATTATTTTTGTTTAAAAAATGAAATAGACGATTATTTTTTGTTTTATGCAGCAAGCAGCGCGGCTATCTCGGCAACGCTCGTGGCAAGCTTCACGTAATTTTGCACGTCCTGTTTTGCCTGCTCCCTTGACACTTTGTCTGGGTCGTACCGGTATTTCTCTACCTGCCCGTTGTTGCTGACCTCAATAACATGCCCCTCGGTGTCCATCACGTTGCCGGCGGGCTTTATGCCGTTTTGCTGCATAGTCTGTTCCGCTTCGGTTAGCTGCGGCTGCAATGACGCAAGGATGCCCTCAAGCCTGCCCTTATTGACTTCGTCTATATGCCTTATCGCCCTGCGCCTGCCTTTCTCGTCAGTATAGAATATCGTGTTGTGCTGACCTTTCAGCCAGTTCTTTACCGCTTCCTTCTTGGTCAATCAGACTCACCTATATCCATGAATTTTGCCGCAATGTAGTATATTATCGCCGTTATTCCCGCGCCTATCAGGAAGCCAAAGACAACCACCAGAAGCAGCGGCAACCCAAGCAGGACAGCCGTGACAATTGCGCCTATGGGGTTGCCTATCAGGTCGAAAGTCGCGCTCAGGGCAAATATCGCGCCGGCGAAGAATGACGCATAGCCCATCTTTAACTTAAAGTATGGTCCAAGTATCCCGAACAGCACCGGAACCAGCCAGATTATCCAACCAAAGCTCATGATATATAGATAGGCAGCATCAAAAAATCATTTGGACAGGTGCTGATCCGTCATTTGTATTATCTGCCTTGCCGTGTTTGCGGCCCTGTCTATGCTTTCCTCTCCGAGCTTGTTGTCTTTAAGCCAATTCTTGATATAAGCCGCGGCTTCCTTGTCAAAATCAACGCCATAATGCGAGAGAACCAGATATGCGGAGAGTTCGGCTTCGGTTTCCGCCTTCCATCTCGGAATCTTTCTGTAATCATGCCCCATTATGGCGTGCGACATTTCGTGAGCCAGCGTGTTAAGCGGGGCCTTGCTCTCGTTCGGAACCTTCATTACCACCAAGCCGCGAACATTTCCTTCCGTGTCCAAGTCCGTATATCCCCTTGACCCGCTTTCCAGGGTTGTTTCCGTAATGTTTTTGAATTTTGATTTTGCCGCTTCCTTCATGGCTGCGTATAGCTCCGAATTTTTGGCAAACTGCTCCGGGGGCACGTCGCCGTTTACCGACTTTGCGTCATAGACCCTTCCGACCCCGTATGTATGTGGTGTATAACGCGCATTTTGCGTGCGCATCATTTCATTATACTTGCGGATGATGTACTCCTCGCTTTGCCCTTCCTTTTTGAGTTTTTCCATGGTCTTGGCGATTTTTGGCAGGCTATATTTCTTTGGAACGCCGTAAGGAACAAGAACGGCTATCGGCCTTGCGTTTTCCCTGACTTCATAGCCGAGTGCTTTCCAGTCGTCCTTTGAGAAAACCCTTGTAGCCTGCGGGTCCTGCTGGATTATTAATGCGGCATTATATGGCGAATATTTGCCCAAAAACCCCGAAAACTCCTTCAGGTTTGTCAGCACTACTTCGATGTCATCCATCTCCGAAATTCTTTTCAGCTTCTCATGCGCATCGTGTAAAAGCGCATCTTTTGTAACCTCCTGGAATTTGGGGCTTTCCATCACCCGCGGATTTTTCAGCCCCTTTTCGTTTATCGGTATGACCTTCCTGTTTTCCCCCTTCCCGCGTGTAAAAAACTCTGTCATACCATATAGAACGTTCTATATATTATGGCTAACTATCGTTTGCGAGGATGGTACGACAACGCCAACGTCAAAAGGCTTGGCACGAATTTGGTTTCATATAACAGCTACAAAAAGGAACAATACGAATGGTCTATGTGGCGCATATACACGGGCCGCTGCCCGTCAACTCCGCACCTTGACCATCTTTTCTGGCCGGCAGAATACAGGCGACGTCTCAGGGCATTGCGAAAGCTGTTTTCAGAATAACGGTTTCGTGTCGCCAAGTGCGGCCCTTACTTTCTTTCCGTCTTTTGCAAGCTCCGCTTCCTTCTTCCTTATTTTAGGGCCGCCGTAAATAAAATGATCCGGGAAATAATGCATCAAGACCACCTTCTGTGTCAGCCCGTCAAGCCCGCTTTTCTTGAGTATGAATTCTACATGGTCTATCCTTTCGAGCTGCGGTTCAATATATGCCATTTTCATAATATATAGATAGACTGTTCAAAAAAATAAATAAAAGATATTTGGGTTAAATGCTTTCCAACTCGCCGCCAGCTACCCAGCCATGCGGCGTCCTGCTTACAGTTCCGCTGAGAGTATGGGCACCATCAAAATTTGTCATCAAAACCTGAAACTCCGCTGATTTTTTGATCTTGTCCTCCTTGACTGGACGACCGTTTTCGAAAAACTCGATTTCGCCGGCATCAACTGCCAGCCCCTTTTTTGCATCGCGCAATATTTCGTTTATTGCATCCAACGGAGTTCTGTATTTCCTGCTTTCATAATATGCCCCACTCAATTTTTCGCTTTTTATCGGGTACACTTTCCTGTCTTTTCCTTTTCCCTTGCTTCTAAATTCTGTCATTGTTATATAGATAGAACCATCAATAATTTTATCCCGTGACAGGTTTGACAAGTGTGACGGGTTTTTTGCAGTTATGGGCATAAAAAAACATCGGCCATGATTATAATAAGCAAAAATCATCAACCAATGAAACAGAGCAAGACAAAACCAATGACAATAAAAAACAAGTTAAAATTTTATCCAAAAACCATCAAAAACCTGTCACACCTGTTCAACCTGTCACAGAGCTGATTATGCCAAAACCCAAATCCTTATTCTATTGCTCCACCACGATAAGCATAAACGGGTATGTTGGAGCAGGATATTTGGGTTAAAAATGCCCTAAGCCGGCATATCCTCAAGATAGGATGCTATGCTTATGGGATTGTCGTCTATGATTGTTCCCGCAATGATTGCCATCCTGCTGAACTGCACCGGCTTGCCCGTGCATCTGTCAGTAATGCGCCTGCCATCCCTGGTGATAAAGCCGGCATTGTCAATGTTGTAACCAAGCTTCCTGATAAGGTTTAATTTTGCTATATCCGGCATGCTTGAAAGCGAAACAATATCCAACTTAATCCCTTTCTCCGTAGCTGTCGTGCCTGTGCATGCCGCGCCAGTGCGTCCATTCCAGCAGCTTGAATATCGCATGCTGAAGCAAAGCCAGCACAAAAAATATGACCGCCGCAAAAAGCAGCAGGCCGTACTGCAATATTCCCGCCGCCATGCCCATTATCTGATTAGTAACAAATGACGGGATCACTGGCGGTATCAAAAGCTGAAGGAAACCAATGGGGGCCGCGTAGGCTGCCATTGCGCCAAGCAGGCTCGAAAAAATCATGTATATGCGCGCCCAGAAAGAGCCCATCACAAAGAACACCAGTGCCGGCAAGGCGGCATAGAACACAATAAGAAAGTACGGGATTTGCGAAAGGTCAAGGGGCAGCGTTGTCATTGTTGACCTACCCAAACATCTCTACTTCTTCACGCAATTTCTTTGAGAGCATTTCGGGATGTACCTCAGCCCATGCCTGCGCATCGCTTGTTGACATCCCAAATGCCCTTTCTATTTCATAATAGCTCCTGAATTTCTTATTTAACGGTCTCTTGCGCCCCTTACCATCGGTATAAAACTTTCCTGTCATACCATATAGATAGGTCACTCTTTGTTGCCGTCTATGGCATCCCTGACCTTCTTTACCACCGCTACCCTGTCCGCAAGCGGCAGGACGTTTATTCTTTCCACGTCGGAAAGCATTTCCCTGTATTCCTCCGGCTTGAGCTTTCCCTCGGTTGACAGCTGGTCAATACCCATCATCATGTCTGCCTTTTCTTGTTCTGTGAATGTGAAATGCTGGTCAGCCTCCATGTATTCCTGCGTGGAAAGGGAATCAACCGCATGCTTGATCTCGCTGTCTATCGGCCTCTTCCTGCCCTGCGAATCGGTAAAAAACTTTGTCATTTATTAGGTCATCCTTTCTTTTATTTGCCTTACCAGTTCATCATAAGATTTTGCGGATAGCCTGCCTGGCGCGCTCCCATAAGGGCCAAAACTGGCATCGTATATTTCTCCCCTGGAATCGTATGTAACGTTAAGCTGATACCACTTCCCGTTTTTATCAACTATTACATAGCCGGCGTTGCCTGTTCCATCCTTGTGCTTGTTATGGTATGACTTGCCGATGCTTTTTGCGCCCAGCACCTTCTTTAATTTCGGCCCGGTCAGCTCTTCCATGCCAATGCCGGTTCTATCTTCCAGTCTCCCGACCCCGCGCACCGAATCAGCCACCGCACGGTCAAGGCGTTCCTGCGCATGTTCAAGATTGTCAAGCCCCCGGTTTTCCATTTTTCTTGCCATCTCGGCGTTTCCCCTGTAATTTGCAGGCCCGACAGCCATCGGCGATGGTGCAATCAGCGTTGCCCTTCTGCTCGCATCAAGAAATTCGTACAGCTTTTTGCGGTAAAAATCCAGCGCATCCCTGACTTCCGGCGGCATTTCCCTGATGCCGTATTCATTCAATTTATTCTTTATTTTGCTTTCCTTTAGGGCTACGGTTTCCCTGAATTCTCTATTTAAATCGGATTCGCTTGTTCTCATCGAATTGTAGCTGTTAATTTCTTCTGACGAGAACGGGTTGCCTGTCATCCACGGCTCGCTTATTGGCCTCACTTTCCCGTCTTTATCGGTATAAAATTGGGTCATATTCAGCGTCTCCTCATGAACCTGCCTTCCTTCTGAGAATGCATCCTTTCCAGTTTCAGCTTGCTCATTTCAACGTAGCTCTCGCTTGCGCCCTTTGCTTCCAACGCTTTAGTTCTCGGTATTATCAGGTTCTCCATTTCGACGAGCCTGTCCATTGCCTTTTTGTATGAAATCCTGCCGGAGCGGTAGTCTCGGATTATGTCATCGCATATCTTCTTGACCTGCTTCTCAGTGTGCAGGTGTTCGTTCTCTCCCAAATACACATGCCTGTCCATGCTATATAGAATAAGCCGGGTTGTTTATCCCTCAATCAGGTCAGGCGCGAACGTCATGTAGTATTTCATCAAAGTTTCCATGTCATCGCGGACCAGGCTTGCCGCCACATTAATCGGGATGCGTTTCAATGCGGCTTTCACAATGAAATGATGGCGCAAAAGGTGCGGGTGCATCCTGAATTTAAGCCCTATCCTGTATCCGGCATAGGCAAGAGCGTTTTGTATTGAGGATTCATATTTCAGGCCGATTATTCTGTCGGTGTCGCCGTAGCGGCTGTGTACTTCATTGAACAGGTTGTTCATTGTTTCAATGTCTTTGTCATCCAGGAGGCCGAGCGAATGAAAGCTGGACAGCCATATTTTGCTCTTGTCGGGATTCTGCCCCTTTGCCCCGTAACCGCCATTTTTATGGCGCAGCGTAAATACCGTTTTGCCGTTGACCGTGGTTATGCTGTCATAAGTCAGCCCAAGGACTTCCGTCTCCCTCATGCCAAGCTTGAACATCAAGAATACTGCAAGCCTTATCCTTGGGCTTCTTATCAGGTTCAGCATGTCATATACATTTTCATCCTTCAACTGGTCGTCAACGGAATTCTTGTCGGGCCTTGGCAAGGCTACATATCTTAGCGAAAGCAGGGGCAGTTTTGCCCTTCCCCTTATCCAGTTAAGGAATGACAGCACGCGCTTGGCGTAAATCAGCCTTGATTGCGGCTTTAAATTATCGGTGCCGGCAAACATGTTTTCTATGTCAATCTCATCAACCTGCTCAACCGGCTTGTCATGGTCAAGCAGGTACTTGAACAGAAACATGCCGGGCTGTTTATAACTCAATATGGTGTTTCCTTCCTTTCCGGTAGCATAGAGGTACAGCATAAACTGCTCCGTTGCCCGCAGCCATTCCCTGCTGTGACCGTTCAACCCGCTTATGCTTTCCTTAACTATCTCCAGTGCCTCTTCCTTGCTTTTTAATACCGCCATATTATATAGATAGTGCGTGTGCATTTGCCTTTTTAACGTAATTCCGGTTTGCTATAAATGCACATTCAATTTATTGTTATCTCCCATTAAAGTTTTCCTTGCACTTCTTAATGAAACAATAATGGTGGCGCGCACGCCCGGCGCGCGTGCTGAACGCATGTGCATTTCTCACAGAAATGCACACATTTTTTTAAAACACCCTGGGGATTTTTTTTATTTTAAACATGAAACAAACACCCAATCAAGCCGGGAATACTTTAGATAAACATGATAGCGCAAATAAACGGCATCAAAAGCCAGGAGAAATAAGGATTCTGGAGTTGCAAGGCTTTGGAATCGTGGAGCCCCTTTCCTTAAATAGTAAAAGCCCTGCTCCGGTTGCTCCGGTTGCACCAGGGTGACCAACCTGTCCAGGGGTTTTTCCATTTAAGTGACATTTGATATTGATTTTTAAAAGCACGGTTTGGCTGTTTTACACAGACGCGTTATTAATTAAATTGATGATTCTGGACATTTCATCCAAATAAGGCTTAAGTGCCTGGTTCAACCTCTGAACTTCCACATTATCATGGAAGATGTCTTTTAGTTTTGTTTCGACAACCACCATCTCGGATAATGTTTGTTTCAAGTCTGAGATGCTATAATATTTAAGTGGCTTATCCTTGGCCTTTTCGCCAAATAATTTATTGACCAATTCAGGCTTATCCGAAAACATGGCCCCAAGAATAGGCAGCAGAACTAACTGCATTGGTTGTATGGCGTTTTGCATCAGGTCATTTGTAATTTGTAGTATGGCCGCATTTTTACTAAGGAATGATTGCTGGTCGCCAGCATCCTTGCCTGCCATTTTATTCATATAATCGGCCGTTTCTTTGTTTAAGTAACCAATTATTTCATAGGCGGCATTTATATTATCAGAGAGTTGTAACAATATTCCTTTCAGGATGCCTTGGCGAATTATTGTTTCGGTTTGCGCCTCATCGATCAGCCGGTTGAAATATTCGACGAGCGTAATTCCCAGTTTCTGCGCTTCCTGCCTTGCCTTTTCGGCATCTACCTCTCTTACATTGATCGAAATATATCCTTCGCGAGGCATAGCAAAGTACGGTAAACGGTAACTATTAAACATTGCGCGCCGTTAAATGTAAACTTCATAAATTAGTACCTAAATACGGCAAAGTTTTTATTTAGTCATTCACCTATACTGGGTGGGGTTTGGTATATGCCTATAAATGGGAATTCAAAACAGGACTTAATTATTAACTACTTATTGAACAATGAAGGCGCAACTTATACAAAATTGAAAGAAATATATGGTTCAAGCGAAAATGCCTTCGTAAAGACTTTACATAAGCTTGAGGAAAAGGTCATTATATTCAAGGATGATAATGGCAAATATAAACTGACTGAGCTTGGCAAGAATGAATTTAATAGGCGTGAAGCACTTAATCTGATTGAAGGTGCTTATACACTTAATGCAACTGAGGCTGATAAAATAATTTCCCAATTAAAACTGGCTTTGCAGCAATCGGTGACAAAAAATATGCTTATAATGCTTATAGACCAATTGGAGGGGCTAAAGGGGCTGGCACGTGTGGCCATGGCTTATTCGCTTAGTGATAAAGAAGCCGGCCGCATTATTGAGGGTATTAACTCAAATTATACTGTATATGACGCGCTCGCAAAATTACCGGGCATTTATAATAAAGACGTTTATTCTGAGCTTGACTTGTTAGAAAAAAGTGCTATTGATTCGCTAAAGTTATTTGACTTAAACCCGGATTCAATTAAAAATATTGATACATGGTCAATCAAACTGAACCTGAAATACATTGAGGAACACATTGAAGATAAAACCAAGCCGGGCATGTATAATTCAATAAACTTAATAGTCAAAACACTAAAAGTTAATGCAAAAACCATAAAAAAATATTTGCCGAGCCTGTTGCCAGAAATTACGGATTTGGCCGGCCGTGTTCTTGACCTGACTGATAAATTGTTAGGATCATCATATAATTAAATCCCAAATTTTTATACATAAGGACAGGTTTTGTCAGTAGTTTTGGTAACCTTCTGGAAAGACCCCCATCCCCCTGCCCACTCTTATTTTGACCCCGGCAATCATGGCAAAACGCTCATTTGACAGTTGGGCAAGCAATGATTTGGTACAGCAACTTAGCCAACTAAAGCCAAATTTAACTAAAATATCCTGTTCTAATATGCCCATTTATGCCTGTCATGGTGGAGCAAGATGACAATAATTTGCTAAAATATTTGTTTAAGTAAACTTATCCATCCTTGAGAAGTTTTCATCCGGCTTTTCCCGGTCTGCTTTTTTAGCTTTCATATAGGACTGCGATGGGGTGGGGTACTTGGGCTTTTCGCCATTTAGCAATGATTCAATGGTTATTATCTGTATTTTAGGTATCTGATCGCCCCAATGAGATGTGAAATACCCGGCAGTTACTGCTTCCGTATTCATATCACGCGTTGGCTCCTCAAGCGTGATGAATATGCCGTAGTCAGCCTTTTCCCTTTCAATGGTACCTTTGAAATCCCTTATTTGTGCAGAGTTGACATGCCCGCTTTTAACCTGAACAACCCCATAATAATCCTTGCCTATTCCTCTTGCCGGGTTATAAATCACGCCGTCAATTCCGGTGTCAGCCCCTTTTTTCTTTTCATTAAATGGAACCGCGTCAACCAAAGCCAAAGCCCACCATTGAAACTGGTACCTGTCGTTTTGTGCAAGTTCCCTGGCTCCGGCGAGGTCTGTCGGTTCGCCTATCGTCACGAAATTTACATTCGGATATCTATCCTTTAGTCGTTTCCTGATTACATTTATTGCAAGATGGGTTATGTCTATACCTATCCAGTGGCGGTGCAACTTTTCAGCGGCATCCAGCGCAGTTCCGCAACCGCAAAACGGGTCTAAAACTACATCTCCTTCATTTGAAGATGCTTTAATTATTCTTTCAAGTAATTCAAGAGGTTTTTGTGTGGGGTATCCTAATCTTTCTTTTGCTTGTGAGTTTATAGGGGGTATATCAGTCCAAACATCTTGTAACGGCGTTCCGGGCATCTCATCAAGATACCTTATGTATCTGGCGGTTCCATTTTTAGTGTAATATAACCGGCCTTCAGACTCAAGCTTTTCCATACTTTCTTTTGGTAATCTCCAATTTTTGGTGACACCCTTCCATTCGTAAACGTAACCTTTTCCCGGAGCTATTAGGGCCGTTAGCTGTAAGTACTTTCCATTCTTATCCTTTAGGTTATAATGAGATGAAAGGTATTTTTGGTCATATTGCTGGAATTGGTTGTTCCAAGTCCAATTGTCGCCTTTAGAATAAAATAATATTATATCGTGAACACCACCATAGGTCTTTGCATTACTATGAGCAAATGTTCTTTTCCAAATAATTTCGGCCCTAAAATTCTTTGCGCTAAAAACTGCATCCATAACCAATTTCAGATAATGGCTTGCAGTCGGATCGCAATGGAGATAAATGGAACCGGTATCTTTCAATACTCTACGTAATTCTATTAGCCTTGCAGCCATCATAACGAGGTAAGCACTCATATCATTGTTACCCAGAAAATCGTAAAGCGCACGAACGAGCCTCTTAACCCTTTCAGGAACACTGGGGTTTTCAAGTAAATACTCATAAGTTTTTTCTGCTTGCTCATCCCAGTGCCAGAAATCCGAGAATGCCTGTATTTGCGAAACCGATTGTGTGCCGTTGGGTTCTTTATATAGAATATTATAGTCCGCTTTTGAATTGAATGGTGGGTCCAGGTATATCAGGTCAATGCTTTCGTCTTTTATGTATTTTCGCAAAATATCAAGGTTATCCCCATAATACAGGGTGTTTTCCATATTCAAGTATTTAGCAATTTAATATTTAAGCGTGCCTGAACGCAATAGTTAAGTTTAACTGTATGCCGTCAACCAGAACCAATATGATGCAGAAGGGAACCAAGAAAAAGAAAGAGGTTGAAATTAAAGAAATAAAGCCGCTTAAAGACGGCATGATAGTAAAGTATTCACTTACTATGTACCGGCTCAGCCAGGTTTAGCATGCCGGTTCACCCAGTTCATGGTGGAGCAAGCTATACATAATCATCAGGGGTCCACTTGATTTCCCTTGGGAACAGGTCGTTCACGTCAAGCGGTGCCGGCACGCCCAGGTAGGTCACGTCCTTTGTCTCTAAGAATTTTCGCAGCTTCCAGCCGTCCATGACCTGCTTTGAGCATGGGGTAGGGTTCTGGGGGTTTGTTATGTACAGGATCATCCCTTCCCCGGTCGGAACCCCGTTAAGCGGCTTTATGCCTATTTCTTCGTAAAGGACGGTCAGCTTGTTATGCGAAGTCAGGTCCTCCCTCAGCACAAACACCTTCATTATTTCAGGGGTTCGCAACCTTAAGTCTCTCAGCTTTCTCTCAAGTGAAATGCGGGTAAGATAGACCATGTGTTCCATGTCGGCAAGGCAGCAGGGCTCCGGGTAAACCCCGCCGTCTATGTTGTTGTATATTCCCCTTCCGTGATAATATGAAGTGTCAACTTTCAGCTTTAGCCTCGGTATTACTTTCATGTATTATAGATGCGCCAGGTAGAACGCCGCAACGAACATTATTATAAGCGCGGTTATCACAAACGCCCTCCTGAACCGTTCGTAATCATCTCCTTTCATGCAATATAGATTAGGTTATCAAAAAACAATCAAAAAATTATGGCTTGGGTTTTATCTTAATTTACTTTCTCTATTACATAGTATTTATGCCGATCCCAAGTAATAAGATAAATCTTCATTTATTTTCCCTATCGCAATCCATTTATTGCCATCCCAATAGATATATGACCCATCTTCAAAATATGCTGAAGCTGTGCCCTCAGGGTCCTCTTCATCCTGCTTTTTGTCGTCAATGGGATAACCATAAAATACATCATTCCAATAATCCCATCCTGGCTCATCAATCTTGCCACTCTCCTTTGCTTCTTTTATTTCCTCCAAGGCTTCCAGTGCCCATGGCTTATCATCTTCTGAAGTAGGTTCTTTCTTATGGGGTTTATCTTTCTCATAAGGCTGTATTTTCACCGGATATACTTTCCTTTTTTCACCATTACCCTTGGTCCTAAATTCTGTCATACTGTTATATAGATATGTCAGGCTATTAAAATAGATTGCCCTGGCGTTTGCTCACCTGATTCCTGGGTTCCTTTACAGTCATGTTGGAAAAACAACCCTGAGGGCGTATAACAATTTTTTTAGCCGCTTAGCATCATGCCAGAACGGGATGTTTTAGCCAAAAAACAAATATCTTAGCAATTTATTTCTATATTCTGAAATAGGAATTAATGATATTGCGTCCTCAAAAAATGTCTTAAGATAGCCCGGCTCAATTATAAATTGATATTGGTAAGTCAGTCTTGCAACTGCGGCCATCGCATCATAGCGTATCGGTTCGGGTATATCAGACAATTTATATCCGCTTGTAACAAACCATTTTATAAATTCTTTATTGCCTTTGCTTATGTTGTGTTTTAAGCACAACGGCAGATAATTGTCAGGGGTGTTGGGGCCACCGCGCGATGTAGGTATTAAATGGTCATCGGTGGCTTTGGAACCGCATATAATACATAGGCCATATTTAATCAATCTGATTGATGTATCCCGGTTTTTATGGTTCAAATACTCAATGTATTTTTCAATCGGCCGGTTTATAACCAATGATATATTATAAAGTTCGCCATATTTATTTCTGGCCCTCATAAATTGCTGGACGATATAAATTCCAATCAGCCAGCGATCCGTTTTTGATATATAATAATCAAGTGTCTCCATAATAATAAGAAGCAAGAATTAGCACCATCCCATGAATGCATGACCAAATATATGTAAAAAATACCATAATTTGCGGGAGGCTACTTTTAATTAAAAAGGGGTAGTCGCCAAGCCAACTTGATTGATAGGTGAGTACCGGCTTTGGCAGCCCCATAATATAGATTGTCCTGTCTATCGGTTCCTAAAACAGGTTCGGAAATATCATCCAGGTTATGCCGATGCAAAGCGCGCCGCTGATTGCAAGGTCAATTATTAAATAACGGCTGCCGGTTTTCCCGTTTTCGCCAAAATCAATCACCTTCCCGTACAGCACAAACAATGGCAGGATCAGGATAAAACGGAACAGCGTCGGCATGAACTGGGCGAGTGCCTGGACCCATACGGTTTCCGGGATTGACGAGAGAAATTGTATCGCCAAATATGAAGCAAAGTACGCGCCAAGCGCGATCATGTAAAATACGATAAAATCCCTGGCATCCATGTTGTTTCACCCCACCGGATTAAAGACAACCCATGCTATTGCAAATATCAACGCCATGAATGATACGATTGCAACGGCGGCATATTTCCTTCCGAAATCGCCCATTAAAATCGCTGAAACGAGAACCATGATGCAGGCAGTAAATACGAGCAGGAAATTCTGAACATAAGGCGCAATGAATCCAAAGACGCTGACCAGATACTGCACGGGCGTTGGAAAATATCTTAATTTAAATATCTCAAAAATGTACATTATTGCAAGTATAATAATTTCCTTCTTTTCACTGGATGGTTTTATGTTCTGCTTCATCATTGTGATAAACTTACGGTTTTTAACGCTTTTGACAGCTCCTGCGCTTCATCTTCAGTCATTATATCTTCAAGGTCAACCTTGGCAAGGCCCCTTTCAAGGCATTCCATTTCCTCTTTTGTCAGCTTGTTTCCAAGTTTCTCTATCCTTTCGACATGCTCAAAAAGATATTCAAATCGGGCCAGCTCGTCCGGGGTCATGTTGTTTATTTTTTCATATAAGTATAATTTCCTTACTTCAATCTTCCCCAAGTCGGTAATTTCATAAAGATGGGTGGTTTTGTCGTTTTTGATCAAGCCGTTTTTTTGTAGCACTTTAAGGTCCTTTGTCAATCCCATATCCGATAATTTTGTTAATAATTTAATGTCGGTAAATCTTTTGGGTTTATCCAACGTAAGCATTATTTTTTTGATTTTTGGCAATTCACTTGACATACTTTACCATCCTCTGCACCGACACGGGAAGATATCTTCTTACCCATTTCCTTGCGGTTGGCTCGTCCTTATCTACGTGCAGCACGTGGTTGCCTATCATAACTTTTACCTTGCTCATACCATATAGATACGCATACTAAACGGTTGTTATAATGAAGCAAGAATTTGGAATTAAACATTTATTGGCTTATACTTGCTGTCTTTTTTGGTTGTTTCGTCTGCAACTTTTGTATTTGGGCCGTTATCCTGGTCATCTATATCATCGGGTCTTGGTATAATGAATTTCTTTTTCTTTTCTTTCTCTTTTAATTCCTTTTCGGGCAGGAATGCTTCATACAAAGGCAACGGGTTGCTTTCGGTGCCTATGTCATTGAACAGCGTGGGCACGGCGTGCCAGTCATCAAGGGAAAGCTTTGCTTCATGGAACTGATCCCACGGTGTCATTGCCGGCATTTCAGAACCCGTGGGCGGGAACACCGACCTTATCACGTTGATCTGCCCGTTCATCAGGTTGAGCCAGATGAACCAGTGGTAAGGGTCAGCGCGTATTTGAGACTGCTCGAACAGTGCCTCCACGGCCTGCCTGTCCTTTGACCCTCTCGGTATCCTGTCAAGTATTACTTCCATGTCCTTCTGCTCCCCCACGTCCGCGGCAAAGATATGGCTTACCTGCGTCCTGACACCACCGGTTATCATTTTAGGTCTCTGTGTTGCCAGGAAAAGCGCAATGCCCAAGCCCCTTGCATTCATCATCAGCTTTGTGGAGCTTTCGCTTGCCATGCCGAATGCCCTTGCGTTAGACCATGAAGCCATGCTTGAAGCAGCCTGATATGCTTCATCAAGCCCAACGAAAAGCGGTATTGTCCTGTCCTTTATCCTCCACATCCTCAGGCTCTCGACCATTGTCCTGTAAGCCCTTGCCGTGCTTCTGTCGTCCACATAGCGCATGGCAAAAAGCTTTCTCGGAGCCGCTATCCTTTCCCATGGAAAATGGAACGCCCTTGCATCCTCCACATAAAGCAGCCGGTCAAGCTTTGTGGGTTTCCACACTATCTGGTCAAGGTCCGACTTTTGCTCCACCACCATGACGCTAATAACGTTGTCAGCACCTATCCCCGTTGAATCAATCCCCTGCGACTTTAAGGTTGGGTATGCGGGATGCCTTTTGTCAAGGGGCAAAGCCATGAGCTGGGGCTGCATGCTGTCCCTTACGTCAATGTCCAGGCGCACTACAAAGTTGCCGTGGACAAGGGAGTAATAGGTCAATGAATTCAGCAAAGTCGTCTTGCCGGAGCCGGTGGATGAATAGATTGCGCCAAGCAGTGCCTGGTTTGCCACTGCCGTATGCGGAAAGTCAGGCCTGTAAAGGGCAATCGTGCCGGATGCCTGCGGGTTCCCCGACTGCCATGCGTTGCGATCAACTATGTAGAACGGGTAATACTGTTTCATCGGCGGGAAGAAATACCTTACCGTCCTTTCGCCTGAGTAGCTTTCAAGCTCCTTTATTGCCGGGCCGAGTATCGACCTCGCCGTTGTCTCAACTTCATTAAATTGCGCAAGATACATCAGGTACTTGTTCGCATAATATGCCCTCTTCCACGTGTAGCCCTTGTGAGCCAGTGTATCGTAAAGCTCCACGCCGATGGCGATTTTGTACAGCTTTTTAGCTTCATCGTGCGCCTTTCCGGTCAGGATCGAGATAATGTACATCATGGTTGACTTGAATATGTAAGGGGATTCGCCTTCCGGGATTGTCGTGACACCGGACAACGAAACAAGAACCGGCTGTATGACCTGCCCGGTCATGAGCTGCACCACGCTTATGCCGTAAGCCTCCTCGATTTTGCGGGCGGCTTCATATAAAAACTCAAAAAGGTCAAGGTGCATATTCAGCTTTTCGTTAGACAGCATCACCTGAACGTCATCGTACATGAATGCGGGTTTTGTGCCAAGCTTTGCGAGATTGTGTAATGAAATGCCAATGGAAACGCCATGCGAAAACTGGTGCCTTATCAGGTCGTACCTGGTGAATGCTATGTACGGGTCGGCAAGACCGACCGCGCCGGCAAGTGCGGAAGAGCTTGAAAAGGATTTTTCAAAATGACCTTCAGTAATTTCCGATATTATCCTTTCAAAACCGTAAACGCTTTCAATGTTTATGCTCATTTCTTGGCCGCCTCCGGCTCAATATGGGTGCCCTGCGTCAGCATAGACTTTGTCAGCGATTCCCTTAGCTGCATGTATGTGTCAATTTCATTCTCGTAGCTCGCCCTTACGTAATTAAGGATGTTGATAAAGGCCTCAGAGCCAGCACCGCGCCAGTGATTCAGCAACTTCTCCCGGCGGTTTTCCATATCCTGAAACTTAAGCAGGTCTGTATGGCTCTCATATTGCTTGCGCAAGAATATTATCCGGCTTTCCATGTCAACCATGTTCGTGCTTGGCTGCATGCGTTCATATTGCTGCTGCTGCTGTTTTACCCCAAAGACCGAAGCAATCTTTGTGCGCCAGCCCCCGTCTTGTTGTTGTTGTTGGGGCTGCTCCTGCTGTGTCATCACAGCCAGCTTTGCCTGCGCATCAATTTTTAGCAACTGTTTTACGTAGCGGTGCAGCGTCTCTTGCACGGCGTTCATCTTTTTCGTAAAAATGGGCTCCATTTCAAAGATGTCAACCTTTGGGTCGGTCAGGTAGTTCAGCGCATCATCGATTGATTTGATGCTTTCTTCCATTTCCTTTTTTAGGATGTTCATATCTTCGCGTATATACTTCAGAAAGTCAACTGTTTCTTCCTCAGGGCTTTCCATGGCAATCACCTTTTGTTTATTACAGCCAGATATATGATGCCAAAGGCAAGCGCGCCGATCATGCTTGCGCTGACGGGGTCAAGGCCCTTCACGTATTTTGGCAAAAGGTCTCCGAATATCAGCGTGCCGAACACGGATGCAAGAAGCAACGCGATGGGGCTGCTCTTTTCCCCGAAACTCAACGGTTTCTTTTCTTCCTCTGTCGGCTCCCACAGGTTCTTTGCCGCAGCCGCGCTTCTTGCTTCATCCCTTTCTATCGTCAACCTTGCAATTATCTTGTCCTTTTCGGCATTGGCTTTCTCATATCCCTTTATCCTTTTCTCGAACTCCTTTATCTTTAGGCGTATAGTTATTGCCGTCCTTATTGCCGAGCCAAGCAGGCCCACATTTTCAACGAACTCTTCATCGATTTTGTGCTGAATGTCAGTCACATTCCCAGGGTTCACCAATGGCACAAAGACCCTCACATTGACCTTGCCATAGCCGCTCATCTTGATTGAGTGGGGAAGGTGCATCTGCACGCCAAAAATCGCCCTCCTGCGGACATAGCCGTAGGGCAGCGAAAATGAAGTATAGTAGCTTGAGAACGCCCATTCATCTATCGGCGTGTCCGCAAGCCATATCCATACATACCGCGAGAAATCCCGGCGCGTTCCGTAAACCTGGAAATGCTTTCGCAGGTCGGTTGCGGCAAGCTTGGTTATCCGGTCTATTGTCTTGTTTATCTCAGCCTTCTTTGCCTCACTTTTCTCTGATACAAGCTGCGTGTTCAGGTCGGAAAGGATTAGCTCCTTAAGCCTGCCGAGGCTTATGTCATTGATAAGGTCTGAAATGTCCACAAAAAGGCCATCGAAACGCCTGTACATCCCTCCCTGGAGGCCGTAGAACACCAGATTGTCAATGACCTTGCCTGGCCAGCCGGGCTTTATGTTGCTCCATATCCAGAATATAAAGACTATGAAGCCGATGAAAGCTATCGCCGCCGGCACTGTGTAGCTGTGTATAAAGAATGTCAGCTTCCCCGTCACAAAGGCGTAAGCGAAAGCCGCAACTATCAAGAATAATACGTATGGGGAATAACGCTGGTAATCGAAATTCATTGTTTCTTCGCCTCATCAATGATTATTTCGTCGGCTTTGCGCTCCTCCATGGAATGCCAGAAGGCTACTATCAAGGCAATGACTATGACGGCAATTACTGCTACCGTTGTCCACTCGTTGGTCTCCCAGTAATTGATTGTCTGGCTGATGTTTCCCTGGAAAGTGGTCATGTAGCTTGAAAGGCTCTGTATTGCCGAGCTGAGCTGTTTTACAGACTGCGTCAATTCGGTGTCCTGCCCGTTCAGCGAGTCAATCGGCGGCACGACGGTCTTGGTCACGTTCGATGTCACCGCGTTCGTGAATTTTTGGAGCAGCGCACTTTCGTTTGCCGTCAATGCGGACGCTATCTCTTGCGCCGTAGGATAATGCGGGCCTATTATGCTTTCAATGTTAATCATCAGCATGACGTTCTTGCTAAAAGTGTATTCGGGGATGGCTATTTTCTCCCCCATGGACTGACTGTATTCGGTTATGGTTATCTGGTGCCATTCTGCCGGGCCGGGGAACGAGAACGTGATATTCAATGTGTAGAAATTGGTCTGGTTTGTGCTGAATGAAACAAGCCCGGTCTCCACGTTTACGGAATAAGGTAGGTTGTACGTTTGCGTTACCCTGACGGTTTGCGTAGTGCCGCCGGGTGGGTTCTGCACAGCTATGATAAAGCCCCCCGGCGTAATGAGGGTGGATGTCAGGCTGAGAGATTGGGTGCCGTATGGCGGGGCAGGCTGCGGTATAACAACCGTGATAATCTGCGAGTTGCTTGACGCCGTCGCTGTCCCTGTATATGTGTTAAGCGTCGCCGAAACGTTGATGGGGTAATCTGGCAGCGGAACCGTAAGCAGCCCCGACGAGTTGGTCTGCCCCGTGAATACTTTCACGCCATTCTGGAATATGGTTATGGCCGCACCGGGAGCCGGAACGCCGTTGGTGTAAAGAGATTGAATTGTCCACGGCACGCTGAAAGTGAAGTCAAAATTCGCGGTGTTCACTACTGGAGCTGTCGTGCTGTTCAATGCCCATTCGGCTTTCACGAGATATGTTCCAGTTGCCCATGTAGATTGCGGCTGCGCGCTGACGTTGTACGCCCCTTTTGAATTCAAAGGAACGGTTGAATGATAAACCGCCGAGCCGGCAGGGTTGTAGATGTAGATTGAAACGTTTGTTCCTGATGCCGGTGCCGGTATAACGCTGCCGAATATCGCTATTGGGGTAGAAGTTCCCGAATAGTCGGCATATCTTGTGCTTACGCCAAGCGAATAGCTTGTAGCCGCATGGACAGCAGTAGCTGAAATCAGCAATATTGAAAGCAGCGCAATTATGCTTATTCTTTTATCCAAACTGCCCTCACCTCTTTTTTGTATTCCTCGGTTTTTGGGATTCCTTCAGGCTTGATTTCGCAGAATATGAGCCGCTTTGCGCCCCACATGGTCTGCTTTGACACGGCTTCAATCTTCAGGCGCGGCGCAAGTTGCATGATCCTCTTTGCGAGTATTGCTTCGTATGTCCGTCTTGAGATGAATTTCGTATCCTGCGCCCACTGCCTTATGTATTTCTTTATGACGATCGGGTCTATCGGCTCGGTTGCGGGCTTGGCAAACCTTTGCATGTATTCAATGATTATGTCGTCAGCCGTCTGCGGCTGCCTTGGCTCGGTGGTGAAAGTAAGCTGCACGTCCACGTTCATGGACTTTAGCTGTTTCCTTTCTTCTGCGGTAAGCACGCCTATGAACGGCGCGCTGTTGATGATTATCGCCCTGCCGTCAGCCTGCATGTTTTTGTAGCGGACAGCCGGCATAGACAGCTCTATCTTCCCCTTGCTGTCAAGGTATTTTATCAACATCCCGTTGATGCCAGTCTTTATCTCCATACTATATAGATACGGACCGCTCTGAAAAATACTAACGAAGTAAAATTACTATTTTATGATAAAAATAAAACGTTATTTGCGTTATGATTGTTATTATCTAAAAATAATTTTATTATAAAAATTAAAAATCAGTTTTTGAGGTGGTATTTGCTGCTTGAAAGGCCCCATAAAGCCAGGTTCGCTATATAAAACGCCATAAGAGCTGTTCCCATTATTTCACTTGAAAACCATCCTTGAACCATCTGCGGATAGAATAATGTATTGAACCCAAGCAAAAAAACCGCATATATTCCCATTAAATAAAGGTATTTCCAGTAGTTGACAAGCAGCTTGAATCCAAAACGGTAAGCTATGATAAAATCCACCAGAATGGTCAGCATTATCAACGGAGTAAGCCCAATGAGGATGCTTATGCTATGGTCGGTCATGAGCATTATCAAAAGCGCAAGACCGCCAAGCATGAATGAAGCCATGTTGGTAAGCACTATTATCATCGTATCGTTAATTGTGTCCATGCATTATAGAACATGTTATTTGTGTTATGATTGTTATAATTGGCAGAATAGGTTTCATAATATATGGGGCGGCTCGCCCATCCGAGGGGTGGCATTGCACTTTGTCACTGCTTCCGCGGGCTGTTCCCCTGTCCCGTCTCGCTTTAGTGTCTTGCTGGATGCAATTGATGGGGTCATCGCCATAATGCCGTAACATATAGATAGGTCAAATCAGCTTCTTCGACAGCAGGTTCCAGTAAATATCGAAAATTTCCCCATCGGTTATTGCATCTGAAATATCAATATCATGCAAGTGCTTCAATGAAGCAACCTTCAGGGCTACGAGGGCGAACATTGCCAGGTGCGTCTTGCCTACCTTGTACTCTTTGTAGATTTCCCTGATATACAGTGCCGCGGTGTCCATCATTTCCCTGTTCGTGATGCTGTACATTCCCGCATAATGTATCATGTAATTCAATGCTTTCTTTAGCAACGGCGGGTCGGTCTTGCGCCACGTGAACTGGTTGTCTGGAGGGCCGCCGTGGTTCCTGTGGTCGTCGATCTGGTTCACGTACATTGAAAGCCCCAACATGTCCTCGATTATCGGCATGATCCGTGCCATGGTCATTTTGTTTGGCTTAACCTTGCCATGCTGCCAATAATATACGGTTGTCTTTGACACGCCAAATATTTTCGCCATAGCCGTATAGCTCATCGTAGCGTGCAGCTCGGTTATCAATCCATCAAACCCGGAAATTTCTTTTGCCATCATATTATATAGATATGCACCACCGTTCAATCATCATTGAACGCTTTGTTAAATTCGTTCAATCTTATTCCGTTAATTTTGATGGTAATGCGCTCATCTATCTTTTTTTGGCCGTTCAGGTACGACCTTTCCTCCGCCGACAATAAGCGCATAAAGACCTGCTCGTTTATCTCCACTGCCGGGGCCGGCTGCTTGCCGTCGCGCTGCGTTGCGTGCTTTCTCCTGCCCTTCTTTGCGCCCCTTTTCATCAATCCAGGCTGCGCGGGCTTTGGCAATAGCTTCTTGCTCATTGCTTGACCAGCCTCACAAAGTCGTCAAGGTCAATCATGACTATATTCTTTTTTGTGCCCGCTTCGTGAAATATGACCATCGGGATTTTGTTTTCTTCTTTTGCCTTTGCCACCGTTTCATTGTATGTTTTGTAGAACGGTATCTGCTTCCGGTACTTGATTTCGATAAAGAATTTATTATGCAGCGTGTCCGACTTTGTCATTCTGGAGTTGGAGCCGCTCAACGGTGTCCTTGTGGTGCCGAAAGCCTTGGCGATCCGCCGCTCCAGTTGTTTCCACGCCGGGTTTGTCATTCTTGCACCACCATCGGGAACTCCCTGATTCGCAAATCTTTTGGAAAATCATTCAGGTCGCCCCCAGGTCTTGCGCCACCAAGCTGCTTCATCCAGACCGCAACGCCCTGCTCCTTTGCCTGCCTGACGATTGAGCGCGCCCATTCGAGCCTCATTGGCCTGTGCCTCGGTCCCGATTCACCGCCGATGATTACGAGATTTATACCCGTAAGGTTCAAATCCCCAAGCTCCCCAAGCAGCGGCTCAAAGGATACGAACTTTGTCCTTGCCGATGTTGAAACCAGGCTGTCAATCCTTTTCAGGTACAAAGGCAGCTCCACGGACACGCCAAGCCAGAGGTTTTGCGGGAACGGTTCCCCTATCCATGTTTCATAGGCAACCATCCTTTCGGCGCGCTTTGTCAGCACCTGGAATGTCACGTCGGGCCTGCTCGCTATCAACCCCATTGTTTCCTTCACGAATTCAAATGAGACATACTCGTGAAACAGGTCTGACATGCTGTTCACAAATACCTTTGCTCCTGCCGGCAGCTTTGAAACCTGCCCAAGCCTTTCCGGGTGTATCTGCACGTCAAAGCTCCTGCCGAACCTCCTTGACCACGTCTCTGCATAGCAATTCTGACAGCCAGGCGACACCTTGCTGCAACCGGTAACCGGGTTCCATGTTATGTCCGTCCATGAAATGCCTGTTTTGTTCATTCCGACTTGCCTCCTTTTGACCTGATTGTTCTCAGTATATTTTCAACCGGCCAGTCGAACATTCGTTCAATATCATGCATGTGCTCAAATTCGGTGTACACACGGTGATTTTTGCGGTTAAATATCACGTCTATCGTTATGTCATAATAATTCATTTCATCGAAACCGTACTCAATGAACCAGTACAATTTGTTTTTTTGAAATCTGTATATGTCCCATTGCCTGCCCCACCGTTCCTGCGTCTTTATCGGCTTTATTTCGTTGCCATCGGCATCAATAATCTTTTCAGATTGGCGTTCAATCCACATTTTGTAATATATGTCGGTCATTCTGAATCCTCCGTTATACCATCAAGCAGCTCGGATACTTTGGTAAGCGTGTTATCAACGTCATCAATAAATTTGGCATCAGTAGCCGGCTCCGGAAGGCTTTTTATCTCATCAAGGCTGTCACTTACACTTATGAGCTGTTCCTGTATAAACTCAATAAAATTATCAAGCTCTTCGATTTTGGTCATCAATTCCTGTAAAGTTTTGCTCTCACTCATTTTGTTCTGCCTCCCTGTTTATTTTCAAAACTGCGTATGCCGCCAGGTTGCGTTCTGGCTCATTAAATTCTGTTTCATAACCCGAATTCCAGTATTCCAGAACAAAATCAGATATGTTTATTCTCCCAAGGTTTTTCAGGCCATGAACCCTTACTTTGCCGTCCTTGAATTGCGCATCAGATTGACCGTCAACCTTTGCGCGATAAAACTCCTGCACCATGACTGAACCGGTTTCGTATGAAATTTCTATTATTGCGTTGCATTTTGGAATCTGCTGAACCTCATCACAAAGCTCGTTTTCATAGGCATATATGTATTTTTTGAATTCTTTGCTGACAAGCTTTACCGGCACGGTGAAAGCTGTTATGTCATATTCCGCATCATTAGAAAGCTTCACATCATAATATTTGTCGGCAAAAAGCAGTATTTTAAGCACCTTTTCGCGCCTTATAATCAGGTCATAAACCAGCACGGCTATCAAGCCCGCGGTTGTAGTTGTTGCCATTGTTGAAATGAGATTCATTCTGTCTCTTCCTCCAGTATTTCATTGATTATTTTCACGGAGTCGGTCTTAGCTTGGTTGTACATGGCTTTGTGGTATTCGCACAGCTCTATCCACGCATAGTTGCCTTCATCGTAGTAAAGGCAGCCGCATTTCAGGTAGGTGGCGATTGTCATTCTGTTCCTGCCTCCCGCCGTATTTTTGTGACAAGGAAAACAAGCATTCCGTTGCCTGGGTGCGATATTGGCGTTCCAATTAATTCATATACATCATTGACCCTGATAACCGGAAGCGATTTCTGGAATACATATACCGGCATTGTATAAAGGAACGGATATATTTCATCACCAAAATGGCGGTTAGGTTGTTCAATGGTAACTATGCTGATTATCGCATATTGGTCTATTATAACGTCTCCTTCAAGCTTTTTTATAATTTGTTTCAGCCTTTTCATCGATACCGAACCGTACGTTCCCAGTAATTTGAGTAGTTGCGGGTCTCCGTCATGAAAACTGAAATCAGGGCCTGACAATGGAACAACGAAGTTTGCAGATATATAGATTATTTTTGCCTTAACGATCAAGGTTTTATTGATATATTTAGGGTCAAGAATATCGGACGGGTTTTCAAGCCTTATTGGTTCGCCGCTCATTCTATTCTCCCTCCGTGAAAATGCCATTCCGCATGGGCAAGCGCGTCTGAATAGGTCAATGACATGAAACCGCACGGCTTTACCACGTTCTTTTTCTGCTCTTTGTCAAACCGTATTATTGGCTTTTTGCAGGTATATTCCTTCCATGTCCTGTCACTCATGTACATGATCCTGATTTTGAAATTGAAGAGCAGTTTCTCGCTTTCTACCGGGCTGTCCTGCGAGTAGTATTCGTCTAATATGTATTTGCTGTTCTGCTGCACTTCCTCTGTCATGGCCGTGCCTCCTCCAAAAGGTGCATCGCATACCATGTGGCAAGCCCTTCCAGGTTGACCCTGATTTTAAGCCCGTGTTCAAAATCCTCGCTGAGGAGCATTACAACGTCTATGTTAGGGTCGTCAACTGCGTAATATGCAAGCAGCTCTATCTTTGCCATGTCGTTTATGCTGTCAAGCCTGAAAATCAGCGGGTTGCCGTTTATTTTTATTGCTATAAGTTCGTAAAGGTCTTTTCCAATCATTAATGAATATTCCTGTGTCTCCCAGTCAACTTCCCCGCCTTCCGGCAGCGTTCCTCCAGGCACCTTTACTATGACTTTGCCTTCAATGAACGCCAGGTTCATCGGCATTGCCGTTTTAATTAACTCCTGATAATTCATTTCTTGCATGCCTCCATGTGATTCAGTGCTTCAGCGATTGTTGTTGTCGCAAAGCCGCATTTCATGCACGTATAGAGCTTCACTTCTTTGCCTTCCACATCCTTTAGATATACCCTGTATCCGCTAAGTTGCCTCTCTTCCTGTTCTGTGCTATTGATAGCAAGATATGTGTCAATTGTACGAGCGATAACATATTTCTTGTTATCTTCCTGCAAGTTTGTGCCCGATCCGGCATTTGTGCCCGTTGTGCCCGTTGTTAACGGGGTTTGAGCGGGTATTTTATCGTCTTTTTTGACGTTGCCGTTATTTTCCTTTTTTGTTTCATTGACTTGGTGTTCAGGGTCAATGTTGTCTAAACTGCCTGTTTTTTGTTCTGTTTTCCCCTTATTGATGGGCACATCGGGCACTTTTGGCATATCGGGCACAATTGACTTTAACGCCAATAGCTCATCCTTAGACCATATATATCCGTGGACTGTACTGGGGCCATCTCTCCATTTGGTTACATGCCCAAACAACTGTTCCTTGATTATTGACCCAACCCAGTGTGTCGATATTACCCGGTTGTCATTTCCAATAAGCTTGGTTTCAGATTGCTTGCCTGTCTTGTCGATATAAGGCATCATCTCATCCTTAAGCCTTGACCATATTTGTTCAAACGGCACCCTTATTTTGTCATTCTCATACGAATAGTTGCTTTCCTTTGACATATCGAAAATTATGTTAATTATTGCGGTAATTGCACTGTTCCCTGTTTCCTCGTCCTTTTCTTTTAGATATTCTTTTACAAATTCACGCATTTCCTGTTCAAGCTCCGGGGATATCATTTTTGCCAGCGTTATTATTCCGCCAAAGTGTTCCCAATCTCGCCCTTCCTCTATCTGGGAATCTTCGTCAGGAACCTCAAAGCTTGCATAATTGGCAACTTTCCACAACAACAAATCGTTCCTGATCTGGTTAAGATTGGCCATAACGGCTTTGTTCCTGTAAAGCTGGCTCCTCGGTTTCTTTGGTTTCCCATGAATGGCGCGAATGAACATGTATCTGTCCGAATCTGCGTCATCGCCATGCAGCTTGTTTGACCCGACTATCCTTGACCCGTATATATGAAAATTGCGGACAACCATCCTGTCATATTCCTTGTCACTTCTTGGAACGGTTGCGCCGGGTATATCCCCTTCTCTTGCTATTTCTCTCATTGTGTCGTTTGCCTTTTCAAATTCCCTGATAATGATAAGCGGCGCATATTCAATTTCCCATCCAAGCGTCCTGTATATTGCGGGTTCGCTCGGTGTTACACCGCTGAACGGCCTGTACCCGAGAGATTCTGAAATGATTTGCAACGTTGTCTTGCCTGACCTTCTTGCCCCTATCAACCACAGAAACACCGAACCTATGCTTCTTGTCAGCATGTATGAATGTATTATGTACAGCGAAAGGAACTTGTGGAGCCTCGGGTCGGAGTAATAGAAATAATCCGTTACAATTGAATGCACCTCTTCGTAAACACTTTTCAAATCCGGGGATTTGTTCTGATTAATATATTCATTATTGTCGTCAAACGTGTAAGGCTTAATATACTGAACCGGATGCACCCTGACCGTGTTTGCGTCTATGTAGTCGGAGAACATATACTTCCCCTTTTCATAGTATATGAACATGTCCTTCCCGGCTGTCCTGATCGCCTCATAGCATGTGTCTCCGTCAACCCAGAACGGCACATAATACTTCTGTTTGACAACGGATTCATTGACAAGCTCAGGCATTATGGTGGCAAAGTTCCTGATTATTTCGGCGCGGGCTTCCTTCTTAATACCTAAACGGTTCAGCGTCTTGTCAATTGCGTCAAGATAATTTTCTATCGTTGATTCATGGCTAATAAGGAAACTGAACACCTGCCCGTTGACCTCTAACCTGAAAAGCAACCCGTCATTTGTGATCGTGACGGTGCCATAGTCCTTGATTTCATACTCCTTTTTCTTTGCATCAATAACCATGCTTGCTCAACCACACACCAACTTTTTGTTTCTGCCCTTCATGCTTCATTATTTCCGGCTTGGGATTATTCGACAGTTTCGAATTGATGCTTTGCCATGCAGTTCTTACCTTTTCAATTGCGTTTAACCGGTCATTAAAACCATCTATCGAATCAAAGGCTTTCATGGCCACCAGGTCGCCTAACGGTATGTCAAATGGTTGCCCCGGATTGTAATTCCACCTTGTAGGTGTTCCGTTGAATTTTACCTTGATAAGGCCATATTCATTGATTTCTACTTCAATTGAATTCTGTCCGTAGAATATAGTTCTGTTCATTGCCCCATGACCTCCGCTATGTATTCAAGTGCTATTTCATCGCCTGCCTGCTTTGCTTCATTGATATTCTTCATGTTTGGAAAATTGTGAATTATCCTGTTTACGATTTCTGTCCATGCTTCGTTTGCATCTATGCCCTTTCTCGCCAGCACCTGCAAGAATTTCTTTCTTATGTCGATCCTGCCGACAGGGCCGACGTAACAATTCTTGGTCTCCGCCTGCCACTTGTGGTGGATGTACCAGTATTGCCTGTTGCCGCGCGCAAGCACTACAAGCTCGCCTACGGCATCATGCTTCACGCAGTAGCCGTGCTTCACTGTTTTTTGCTCGGCGATCAATGATACATGCCTCCCTGTTTTCCCTGAGGTTGCTTCACAAGGCCCTGCGGAACCTGGGCCAATCTCACCACGTTTGTAGTTTGCACCGCGTAGATTGGAATCCCGGTGTTCGGGTCGTTGCCCATCCTCATTACGCCGGCTATCTCCATTTTCACCTTCAGCACAGTGCCGTCCTTGAGCTTCAGCGTGACCCAGTGGTCCGCCCCTTCATCGGCAAAGTCAACCAATTCAGGCGCGCTCATATTTTTGCCTCCGCCTTCATTTTCTTATACAGTTCAAGCGCGCCAATTTCGGCCGCTTCAATATAACCGTGCTTATGCTCTATTCGTGAAGCGAAAGAATAATGTATTGAATGCTCAAATTTGCGGCGCAAACTGTCTATTTGGTTGCATGTTTCGTTGTCTAAGCAGTCGAAATTCTCAAGAATGTCTATGAGGAAATCTATTTCATCCGTTTCTAAGCTGACCCTAATTTTACTCATTCCTGCACCACTTCCTCCTCTGTTTTGGGAACGAATGAATCCGGCACCCTGTATTTGATTTTATACATGTCATGCCATATGCGTGAAACACAATGGCTTGTGTCTAATTTGTCGATGGCCTTATGAACCAGGCGCGCTCCCCTCGTTTTATAGTCAAATATTATTGGGTACGGTATGAACAACGCCCTCTGGTAATTGCTTTCATCCGTAAAGTATAACCCCAATAGCCAGTAGTACCTGTCATCATTGATTTCGCATTCATCAAATTTATCTATGAGAACATATAGAGACTGTTCTAAGATATCACGCTCTTTAAGCAGCACCGCCGTGTCAAAGAACAGCTTGTTTTTTAGGTATAGGTATCCTTTTTGTTTCATATTTGCGCCACCTCCACAAGCCTCAGCACGCGATCCGCAAGCCTGGGGTAGGTCTTTGACGTGTAGTGCGCCAAAGTCTGCATGTATGCTTCATCGCAAAGGTCGCAAAGGTATCCGTGTATCCTGCCGCTGACTACGTGAATGTTGACATGGTAGCCGCCCCTTTCCAGGGTGAATTCGTGCCCGCATAGCTCACACGCTTGGGGCTTATATTGAATTGCCGCCGAAAGCATGAATTCCTCTGACGGGAATCCCGCATTCTGCCTCCAGTCAAGCGGGAACGGGTTCCTTATCAAATCCCCTGAAATGCGCTGGTAGTAATACCACGTGTTCTTGATTAGCTGCGTCGGCTCGTTGTAGAACATGCATGCAATTTCAAAAGGCACGTAATTGTGGTCCACCACCTCCGCGCGCCTGTAAGCGTCATTCTTGGCCTTTAACGGTCTCCACGGCAGGCTTTCGATGTTGGTCATTGCATGTGAACCTCCTTAGAAATGGAATCAGGCTGAATTTCATCTGTAATTTCGTGTGTATATTCCACCTTTGCAGAAACGTATTTGACCCAATCTTCTACAACTATTCCATTTTTGTTCCTGATCTCTATTTCGTAATCCTGTATGTTCCATTTGTAATATTCGCTGCTGTATGCATGCATCGTTGTTCCGTCATATATTTCGAGAACCATTCCAATCAGTTTTATTTTTTTGTATGTTTGTTCAGGGTTCATTGCTTGCAGCCTCCTTTTAAAAACCATTCTAAAGCGTCAATCTTTCCGCAGATGTACATTTCTTTTGCAAAGTCAGTTCCGGGGGTCGAGCTTCGCAAGATTTTATACTCCCTTTCCAACGCCATTTCAGCCTGCCAATCGTCGCGAAATTTGAGAGATTCGTTTAAACCGTCGATCCACCCCTTGTATTCTTGCTCCCCTTCGGGCGCGGGAAGCGCGCTTTGGTAGTCTTGCAGGTTTTTACCCACATTGCCTATTAATTTGTTTATTTCGCTTTCGCTTCTCATTGTTCAATTGCCTCCTTTCTTACGATGAATATTCTCTGGGCTCCTATCGCCCCAAGCACATTCACGCTTCCCCTTCCCCGATATTTTTCAAAGTCGTGGCTGTATTTGCTTGCGAATAAACAAAAATCGTCGGTATCCAAGCCGGGATTGTTTTTGAAATAATCGGCGACACTCCTGATTAAGCCCCTGAATTCATCAACTTTCAATTTCATTTCAATTGGCAGTGTCAGCACTATTCTTGTTGATGCTTCATAAAGCAGGAGATACGGCACTGCTGACTGCTTCATTGTGGTTTGGTTCGTTAATTTATTTTCGATTTCCGATAACTTCATTGCTTATTCTCCTCCTTGGTGTGGTTCAGGATCGCAACCGCGTATGGTTCATCCGGCGGCTGCCCGTTGACTTTACGCCAGTTTTCGTAATAGTCTGCGAGGAAGCGTTTAATCATCTTGCGCATAGCCCTCCTGTGCGCATGGAGCGGTGGCGACTTGCACCTGCCTACAATCCAGGCCTTTTGTTCCTTATCCCAGATTATTTCTGTGTAATTGGGGTTTTCGTGCATTTCAAGCACGCGCTTCTTCTCTTCGTCGTATATCTTCCTGTACGGCTGTGTCCTCTTTTTTAGCAGTGAATCGCCGACTTTCCAGCAAAAAGTCCTGAAATCGGGGTTGTAGTTGATTCTTCTGCCTTTCATCGGTTTTACGGTGTGCCCGTCAACCGGCGCAAGACCGGCGTATTTCCATATCGAGCTCGCATGGTGGACTTTGGTCATGTCGATGTAGTATATCAGGCCCGCAGACAGGACAGGCCCAAGCCCCTTGATATATTTAAGGTATTGCTGGTAAATCGGCACCGTGCCGATCCAGTCCATCATAAGCGGCTTGTATTTCTCCTCGAATTTCTTCTCCTCTTTTGCCACGTTGAGCAGGTTGTTGATGTATTCGTATTCCTCGGCTGCTATCTTGCCCTCGTTCTTGAGCCTCAGCAATATCCCAGGCAGCTTTTTGTCGGCGTACTTGTCGGCAAAGTCCTTTTCGTCCTTCTTCTTCTCAACTTCACGCAGGCTCTTACCTTCAGCCCTTGCCTTGATTATCGCCCTTATCCTGTTCATTGAGCGTATGCGCAGGTCCTGGTGGTCATAGTATGACTGTATTGCGAGGTAACCTTCATCGTCCAGCAAGGCTCAGGCACCTCCTGCGCACGGAAAGAATGGGTATCTTTTGCGATTTGGCTCGCTACGTCTCGCTGGATATCTCCGGTCTTTTGGCTCGCTAGGGCTATCTGGATATCTGACATTTGATGGCTCGCTAGGCCTTAATGGGTATCTAGCGCATTCTGGCTCGCTGGTGAGATTTGGGTAACTCGCATTTAGTGGCTCGCTAAATGTACTTGGGTATCTTTTTCGTTCAAGCTCGCTTCTGGAGAATGGATATCTTTCTGACTTTGGCTCGCTGTTTTTAGATGGATAGCTTACTATAATTGGCTCGCTAACTTCAGTTGGATATCTTTTCGTAAATGGCTCACTGATGCACAATGGGCATCTTTTTATTATTGGCTCGCTTGATTTTGCTGGGTATCTGGAGTTTGATGGCTCGCTAGTTATTGATGGATATCTTGCAAACATTGGCTCGCTAACTATTTTTGGGTATCTTGCGGTCCTTGGCTCGCTATTACCAAATGGGTACCTTACACACTCTGGCTCGCTGTTGACCCCTGGATATCTCTTTTTTTTAGGCTCGCTATTTATCGCAGGGTATCTTGCAAGACCTGACCCGCTGAATGCAACTGGGCAACTTGGATCATACGGCTCGCTAACGAAATATGGGCATCTTTCATAAAATGGCTCGCTAGCCTTTAATGGGTATCTTCGATAACATGGCTCGCTTTCTATAATTGGGCATCTTTGGTCAATTGGCTCGCTATCTTTCAATGGATAACTTGCGGAGAGTGGCTCGCTAGGCGTATCTGGGTATCTTGCTTCATGTGGCTCGCTGACCGAGTTTGGGTAACTTTTGACAGTTAGCTCGCTACATAGATGGCTCGCTATGAGGCTGTGGGTATCTTCCCCGCAGTGGCTCGCTACTAACTGATGGGTATCTTTAGTTTTATGGCTCGCTTCATACAATTGGGTATCTTCTTCATAATGGCTCGCTATAATAGATTGGATGTCTTTTAGGTGATGACCCACTGGATAACATTGGGTATCTTTGCCTTTCTGGCCCGCTTCATACAATTGGGTATCTAACCCCTGTCCGCCATTCATTGCTTTGCCCTCCTCCTCAGATATTTGTTATCGGTCGTGAATTCTTCCCCGCCGTGAATGTATTTTTTGTCCGGCGCGGTTTCAATCAGTGCTAATAGTGTCTCAACTTCAGGTATTTTTGATCCGTCCTTGTTAAGTGTGTAGGCCCATAAACTTCCGTCGTTGTTTTTGTTCCACTTGATACGGTTTATCATTTCGCCAATGTCGTCAGTTTCCTGCCTTTGCTCTATAAATTCCTCAGCGGACACTTCACCGCCACCTACCAGGTTGCTTATGGCCCTGTTAATTGCCCTTGTAGCGGCTTTGGTCTCTATATTGTGGACAGTTGCGGCAATGGCTCCTGAAAATTCGCTGCTGTCGCACGCCCCTATCTCTTCAGAAACCCTTCCCGATGGGGCGGTTGCCTTTGCCCTTGCCCTGACTATGTATATTCCATCCCGCGTTTCGTGTTCGATTGAAGTTATTTCCACAGAAATGTTAAAAGCGAGGGCGATCTTGCGCCAGCCCGACCTCTTGATGTAGCGTTTTCCCGAAATGGTCACCGTGTCGTTGTCGTCAAGCAGCCTGGTCTTGAGCTGCTGGAATGCCTGCATGCTTTCCACCGCTTGAGCTACGTTAGGCATTACAACCGCAATGTCGTCAGTCAATATGGCTCCCTCATTTCTTTTAGCTGCATGAATGCCAATGTTTCATCCTGCTCCCTGACCTTTTGCTCAAGCTCCTTTTGCCTTTGTTTGATTTCAAGATATTCTTCCTTTGACACTATCACGAACCCGTCATTCATCCTGTATAAGTACCCGTTCCTGCCCGCAAGCAACTTGCTGATTTCACCGGGATGCAAAGTCGCCACCTCAACTGTCTCCCTTACTCCGCGCGCAAAATAGGACCTGGTGAAGCGTATCATGCCGTCATCTTCTACCTTGTATGCGCTAACCCAGTAGCGCATGTTTCTATTCGTTATAACGGTGTGATAAAAGTGCTTTTGCTGTGATTCCCATTTTTCCTTGAATTCATCAAGGTTCATGCCGCGGACCTCTCCAGGAGTAGCTTTATGCTATTGACCTTTTCCTCGATCCTTGCAAGGTCCTTGATGACCTGGCTTCTCAGCTCTGCATTTTCCTGCTTCAGCCTCCTCAGCTCTGCCTTTTCAATTAGTGATTGTTGTGCCATTTATGCACTCACCATTAGAAATTCGTGTAACAGTTTTTGCAAGAAAGCTGGCACTGCGTTTATTGATCCTTCAGTATAGGGTAATATTTCACCGCCTAAACTTGTAGTTTCTGAATGATAATACAGGGTTATTTCATCATACCCATTTTTACTTGCCGGATTCCTGTTAAGCAAAGTTACAGAGCCATATAACGAGTTTTGTGAGGTTTCTTCATATTTGTAAAGAAATACTGTCTGGTCATATATTACCCATTCAAGTATGCGGCTGTCCATGGTAGTTAGTCCGTCTATTTTATTCTCAAATTCCGGCTTAATCTCCTCGCCATTCAGGCGGAAGATTCTGTTCTCCTCATAATTTATTATGTCTGAAAATAAGCTCTTTGTGGTTATGCCTTTATATTTAAAGAACGTGTTTTTTGCCGATTTCGCTTGCATCATGCTTCTGCCTCCTCAAGTTTTTCGAGTGCCTTTTTCGTGTCCTTAAGACTCCGGTTCTCCCCGTCTTTGGACGCAGAGCCGGCAACCGCACTTTTCATCAAACGTTGGACAAGCTGGTCGTATGTCTCTCGCTGATACAACTTCAATGTATCAAGCTTCTTTTTTGTGGCTGGTTTTACGGGAACGTTAACATATCTGCTCATTGCAATCTGTTGCAACACGGAGCTATATAAATATTGCTATTTGCGGCTACGAAAAGCTCATTGTTGCAACAAAAATATATATTTATACTACTGTTGCAATAGATTATTTGTAATGAAGGAGGAAATAATTGGGTTGAGCAAAGTTAATAGGGCAAATAAAACAAATTCGTTACGCATAATTATCCCAGAAAGAATAGGCAAATTTCTCAACGTTACAGCAGGCGATTCCATCGCGTGGTATTTAGCGGAAACTACGGATGAAAATGGAAATACGGTAAAAATACTAACCATCAAAAAGGCTATGGGTCTTGAACGTCTGTAATGTCTATTAATGTATATTTTATTTTATGTTTGCTTATTTTCTCTTTTAGCTCTCCGTTTTCCTTTTCAAGCTGTTTTATGCGCGCCTCCAAGTCCTCATTTTCCAGCCTGAGCCTTTTGTATTCGCGGACAATAGGTTCAACTTTCTCCGCCGCAAGCCTTTCAATCCTTTCGTTTATCTCATCCGCATGTTCCTCATAATAGAGTTTTGCATCAAAATCTTCGCGCATCTCCCTTATCCGCTGCTCCATGACCTGCTCAAAAACACGGCCATAATAATCAGGCATGATATGGGTAGTGGAATTTCCGGCTTATAAACTGTTATCGCCACAAAGGGGGGAGGGGGTATATTTTGCGTTTTTTTGCAAAAAAATTGAAATTCATTAGAAAATTACATTTCATTTTTCCACTTTTTTCTTTAATTCCGCAATGTCCTTGAGAATGTCTGCCAACTTTTCAAGCAAATCCGCGTTAGGGATTGCGGACTTTGCAATTTCCTCCGGGTTCAGCGGCGACCCGCATTTGCCACAATATCTTTGCCCCGGCGTGTTCTCCGCGCCGCACCTGGGGCATTTCAGGGGCACGAATTCGGGTGCCTTGGGCTTGGTTTCCTTCCCCTTGTAGATTGCCGCCAGCTTGTCGTCAAGGTCCGCGCTTGCCATGTGGACATACCTGGAAGGTGTATCGCTGCCGGAAGCCCAGCCGTAGCGCAGCCTCATTTCATACTCGGTCAGATAACGGGCGTTCGCGGTTGCGCTTGAATGCCTGAAAAGGTGCGGATAAATCCGTTTCTTTACCCCAGCCCTTTTCGCTGTCCTTTTCAGCATGACCCTGAGCTTCACGTATGACAGGTGCTTCCCCGGCAGCGATTCCCAGAGCCACGCATCGGGGTTCCCTTTCCCTGGGTGCTGGTCAAGCCATTGCGAAAGCAGCGGCACCGAGGTTATCAGCCTTTCCGTCCTGCCCCCGGTCTTGCCTGAAACGCGTATTTTGGCTCCCATGTCGTCAAAACTCACATCCCCTATTTTTGCCGGCAAAATCTCGCCTATCCTGAACCCGCCGTCGTACAAGACCGCTATTATCGCCTTGTCTCTCGCCGTTTTTGCGCTGCTTATCAACGCCTTCACCTCATCCTCCGTGAGTATTTCCGGCTCCTTTGTTTCGTTTCGCTTGACACCGGTCCTGATCCACTTTACGATGTCGGGGTAGGGCGCGCTCTTTTCTATGCTCCCCGTAAGCAGCCAGCGGTAGAATATCTTAACGCCCCTGAGAGTCGTATCCCTTGTCCACGGGGTCTTTGTTTCCGTCATTTTCATGACAAACCTTTCTAAGTCATCCTTTGTTGCATCGCGCAGCGGCCTGCCGAGAAACCGGGAAAGTATGATCAGCGTTTCAATGTGCCTGTATATCCTGCTGATTGAGTAATTGGACTTTTGCAGCGTCCTGACAAACTGCACGGCATCGGGGTCAAGCTTCAGCATCTCCCTTTCAACCTTGGTCTTGAAATAATAAATGTCGCTCATTATGCTTGCCATGGGATGCGTACCTTTTAATCTTTAGCCCACCCCCGGCTCCTTAATTAAAATATTTTCAGCTGCAAAAAAGGCAAATAATTTATATTTTAACAATTAATTACTTTCAGCATGAAAGTGAAAGTTCACGTGCACGCATTTGAAGAAAGGAACTCCTTGATTGTATGGCTAAACGGAAGGCCTGTGCTTGTTGCAAAAGAAGGTGATAAGTTCTATGGTATGGATGCCGTGTGCGCTCACATGGGATGTGCCATTTTAAGCGAAGTTAACGGGACAACTGCAGTATGCCCTGCCCACGGGGCCAAGTATGATATAACCAATGGCAAAATGATAGAAAAGCCAATGATCAAGCCCGAGATACAGTGCGAACAGGAAGAAATCAGGCTTCCGTTAAAAACCCACTCGGTCAAGGTGGGGCCTGACGGGCTACTTGACATAGAGTGAGCTCTAGAGTGCCATATAATTAATGCTCCCCCAAACGCCGGCTGCTGTAGGGGCCAGCAGAAAATAACAATTTAAGGTCACGTTGCAGGCGCATAAAAAATATTTATATAGTATTTGCTATTATCTAGCATATGGCATGAAT
>JAEHJW020000912.1_pt1 | contig 37754 bp, 60 predicted proteins | sample 9271431 | NCBI WGS metagenome assembly JAEHJW02 | reverse complement strand
GAGTTTTAAAGCTGGGGATGAACCAGATTTAGCGGAATCTATTGCTATGGGATTGATAACCGGCGGCTATGCCGAGGCGCTTGAACCTTTCTCCGTTGTCGAAGAACTAAAGGCAGGTGAACCGGATGAGCCTGAAGATGATAACGCCGCCAACGACGGAACCAATGACACTGACGGAAGCGAAGCAACACCTAAGAGTGGACGGAAGCGCCGATGATACTCTGATCAATAGTCTTATTACACAAGCCCGTGAATGGTGCGAGGACTACCAGGGGAAAAGGTATATTACCCAAACCCTTGAGTTAGTCCTTGACTCCTTTCCGTGTGCGGATATTGAGTTTAAAGCCTGTTCTCCTGTTCAGTCAATTTCTAGCATCAAGTACACTGACAAGGATGGCGCTGAAACTACGCTTGCGGCTACGGAATACATCTTGGATAATGATAGCTTTGTGCATCGTATTTCCCTCGCTTATAACAAGTCATGGCCTGCGGCCACCCTACAGCCGATCAACGCCGTGAGGATCCGGTTTGTCGCGGGCTATGGTGACGCAGCAGCAGTACCGGAGTCCGTAAAGTGGGCCATGGTCCTACAGATGCGATTACTCTACGACGACTATAAGCCCGATGAACGCGAAAAGCTTGAAAAAGCCCGGGATGCTTTGCTTGGTATGAATCGGGTGGTGCCAGTATGAAGTCAGTAAAATTAAATAAGAGAATTGACATCCAAAACTATGTCAGAGTAGAAAATGAAGTCAGCGAAGAAGTCAAGCAATGGCAATCCTACGTAACTCTGTGGGCCATGTTCTACAATAGCAACGTAAACAGGCAGCTGGAAGTAAAGGCCGAAAAAGAAACTGCAAGTATTTTCTATGAGATCGTGATAAGGTATCGGAACGACATCGATACCACTATGCGTGTGGTTTACGGAGGAAAAAAATACAACATAGATCACGTCGTAAATCAAAACGAGCAGAACATTGAGACTCATCTATTTTGTACCCTCATCGAGGAAGGTGTTTATAATGAGTAATTTTGAATTCAGGGGTTTAGATGAATTTGAACGGGACCTTGTCAGGGTTATCACGGAGAAGTACCCCAATGAAGCTAAAGCGTTTATGCGGAAGCAGGTCAATGACGTAAAGACTCAAGCCAAGCGCGACACCCCGGATGACACTGGATTTACGAAAAGGCACTGGAAAACAGCCACGAAAGGCAAAAGGGGCGCTTCCGCAAATTTTATCGAATCGACAGTTACTAATAATGCTCAACTATCTCACTTGCTCGAAAATGGGCATGCGATTAAAAATGAGAAGAACGGTCCCGTACTTGGATTTGTGCCCGGTGTTCACATGCTCGAAAAGGCCGTCATCAAAAAAGATGCAGAGTTCAACGGGGAATTAAACGCTTTCGTTAGCCAAGCGCTGGAGGAGTTAGAGCTATGATCGGCTATGTAGGTATCAAGAAGGCTGTAATCGATGTTCTGAAACTTAAAGCTGGCACCGTTAAGGTAGTTGCAAACGAGGTATTGAGCGGGTTTAAACCACCGGCTTTTTTTGTGCAAATGGTGCCCATTAGCGACACGGCCCATATTGACTGCGAGGAGAAACTTCTGACGGTCAACATCCATTACTTTTCAGCGGAAAAAACTGACCTGGCTAACCTGAAAATGGTTGACCAGTTAAACGCAGCCTTTTTTAACACCCTAAAAATAGGGGATCGGGTAATTACTCTGAGTAACAAGCGGCATCAAATCACGGACAATGTTTTACAGTTCAAGTTTGAGCTGGAATTCTTGAATGATGTCGATGCGGTGGAAGTAAACGGCGAGTGGGTAATGCCAACTAATCTCGATGACAGCTTGGGCTATACAGCAGAAACGTTAGCGCAAACGCAAGAATTAGAACTTAAGGAGGAATAACCATGGGATTACCTCAAATTAATATCGCGTTTCAAACCTTGGCAGCAACAGCGGTCGCCAGAAGCGCCAGGGGGATTGTTGCGCTCATCTTGAAGGACTCAACAGATGTAACCTTCGACACTAAAATTTATACAGATGTAACCCAAATTGACCCCCTTGATTGGACAGCAACGAACCTTGATTATATCCAGAAGACGTTCCTGGGCACGCCAACTAAGGTCATCGTTGAGAGGGAAGATGCAGCTGCATTAAATTACAACGTGTCCTTAGCGAGATTAGCTAATAAAAAGTGGAATTACCTTGCTATACCGGGGATAATCACTGGAGACGTTGCCACGATTTCAACATGGATTAAGTCGCGTAGGGATACCGACAAAAAGACCTTCAAGGCTGTATTGCCGAGCAGTGTATCAGATCACGAAGGAATCGTTAATTTCACCGGAACCGGCATAGATGTCGGTGCAGAAACCTACACGACAGAAGAATATTGCTGCAGGATTGCTGGTATACTGGCTGGCTTACCGTTCACCAGGAGCTCAACTTATTACGTGCTTACCGAGGTGGATAGCATCACTGAAACGGCCACACCGGATGCCGACATTGATGCAGGAAAGCTTATCCTGGTAAACGACGGTGAGCATATCAAAATTGGTCGAGGTGTGAACAGCCTAACCACTACGACCGTAACCAAGGGTGCCAAGTTTAAAAAGATCAAGATCATGGAAGCAATCGACCTAATGCGGGAGGATATTCGGGACACCTTTGACAGCGAATACGTCGGGCAAGTAAACAACTTTTACGACAACAAAGTGTTATTCATAACGGCCATCAATGCCTATTTCAAGGGGCTGCAACGCGACGAAATATTAGACCCTAGCTTTACCGCGTTGGCTGAGATTGATATTGACGCCCAGGAACTATACTTGCAATCGGTCGGCACCGATACAGCGGCATTAACTGACGCACAAATCAAGGAATACAACACCGGGAGCAAGGTCTTTATCAAGGCAAGCGGGAGCCCGCTGGATGCCATGGAAGACCTAGACTTCTCAATGTTGATCGTATAGGAGGCGTGAACTGATGGTAAAAATCAGAGGCAATAACCAGATTAACGGTACATGGGGACAAGTTTGGTGGAATGGAGAACTGATCTTTGAATTAGAGAGCTTCGAGGCTAAGGTGATTGCAGAGCGAGAAGATGTAGTTATCGGCATGGATAAGGATTCAAAGCTAGTTGGCCTAAAGGGTGAAGGTTCCATGAAGGTTAAGAAAGTATTTAGCCGAGGGAAAAAGAAATTCCTCGATGCCTGGAAAAAAGGCGAAGATCCCCGCAGTACGCTTGTCAGCAAGCTCAAAGACCCTGACACCGTGGGGAAACAATCCGAGCGCGTGAGCATCGGTAATGTGTGGTTTGATGAATTGACCTTGATTCAATTCGAGCAGGGTAAAAAGGGCGAAGATGAATATAAGTTTGGCTTTACTGCCAGCGATGCGGATTTCATTGACACAATCGAAGTGCAATAAGAAGGGAAATGATTAACGTGAAAGCAAAGAAAAAACTAAGCATTAGTGATTTAATTTCTAATGCCGACAAGATCAAATCTAAAAAGGCTGAAACTAGGGAGCTGTATGTTAGGTCCCTTGATGCAACCGTAACGATTACTAAGCCAAGTCGGGCCACTGTTCTCGACAGCTACGACATCGGAGAAGGCGCAGGAAATGCTTATTTAGTCTATGAGTGCGTGACCGAGCCGAGTTTTAAAGACACAGCCTTACAGGCCGCATACAACGCGACCGGATATGAGGTGCTAGATCAGATTCTTGATAGTGGTGAAATTGACTCCATTGCGAAGGAAATAGTTAGTTTTGCCGGGTATGGCACTGATTCGGTCAGCGTCGTCGAAGCTGTAAAAAACTAATAAAAGGTAATTCAGAGTTACGCTTCATGCATTATTACTTGCAGAAAGGCTTAGCGCTGGATTACCTTTTAAATTTGTCCGGTCAAGAAAAAATTTTCCTCACGGCGAGTATGCATCTAGCATACGAGGAAAAGGCAGAAGAATGGCAGCAAGGTCACTTAGTCTATTTCGGCAAGTGACCTTGCCTTTTTAGTGAGGTGAGACTATGGGAAACCACGTTATAGGGGCAACTCTAACACTCAGGGATAACATGAGCGCCACGCTTAGGGGTGTGAGGCGTGAGCAATCTGCATTCCGGCAAGATGTGCAAGCAACTCAAAGAACCCTGCGTCAGCGGATGGAAGTACGGTTAGATGCAACGGCAGCCACTAGGACTATTTCGAGGGTAAGGACCGCAATCGAGCCTTTGAGAAGTAGGATAGTGACCGCAGTAGCGATAAGGGACAATGCTGCTCGGGAAAGGCGCAGAATTAGGAATGAGATGAACGCGCTGGGCCGCCAAGCTATTGCTCCTTTGGTTAGCGTGAGAGATTCGGCAAGTCGGGTTATAAATGGTATTAGTAGTAAACTTTCAGCTTTGAAAGGTATAGCAACTGGCATTTCGATTGGCGGTGTAGGAGTCGCGGCCGGGGCCGGGTTTGCCCTAAATAGCGGAGCGCAGTTAGAACAACAGCAGATATCAATGGAACATTTCATTGGAATCAACAATAAAGACAAAAGCGCTACAGATGTTAAAAATATTTCAGGTAATTATTTAAAGGACTTAAGGGAAAATTCAAATGCCACACCATTTGGAACATCAGAGGTCATTGGCGCAGGAACTAGGGCGCTGGGGGTAACTGGCGGGAATACGAAGGATGCTATGGATCTCGTTAAAGTTGCAGAAGATATGGCGGCATTAACTCCCGGGAAAACTGTATCCGATGCAATGGAAGCATTAGCAGATGCCAAGAACGGCGAAATGGAACGACTAAAAGAATTTAACGCAAAAGTTTCAGCAGAAGACTATAGCAAACTTGGCTTCAAGGGTGTTGTGGACACAAGATTAAAATCACAATTCGAGGGTGGCGCGGCAAAGTTGTCCACATCAGGAGCTGGGCTTGCAAGTACGGTTAAGGGAAAGTTGGGCTCTAGTATCCAAGATACCGGGTTAAAGATGCTCGAAAAGCTTAAACCTGCAATGACTAGCGTCATAGGCATGATTGACAAATACAGCCCTCAAATGGAGAAGTTCGGCCTTAAAATTGCCGACGGGATAGGGTTTGCAGTTAGTAAATTGCCAGCCTTGAAACAGCACCTAAAGGATGCGTTTGAAGCAGCCCGGCCGGCAATAGACTGGTTGAGTATGACAGGATTCCCGGCGATAAAGGGCGCAATCACAGGGGCGTGGGAAAAGGCTGAGGGTGTTTACAATTTCTTCAAAGACAATTGGCCTTTGATTGGACCTTTCGTTAAGGGTGTTGCTATAGCGTTTGGGATTTATAAAGGCGTAATGATGGCAGCAGAGTTTGCAACTATTGCGGTAACAGCCGCACAATTGGCGCTAAATTTCGCCATGAATGCTAACCCTATTGGCCTAATAATATTAGGCATTGGCCTACTCATAGGCGCAGGAATAGCCTTGTATCAAAATTGGGACGTAGTGAAGCAAAAGGCCGGGGAATTATGGGAAGGGATAAAAAGCGTCTTCTCTGATATTGGAGGGTGGTTTGATAGAAATGTTATACAGCCTATTTTGGGAATTGTACCGGATTGGCTAAAGAGCATATTTTCAGGCGGTAACTCAAATGCGACGATTTCGGTTACTTCGAGTAATGTATCGGACGTAGATGGAAGCCACGCCAATGGCCTAGACTACGTTCCATTTGACGGATACATCGCGAAGCTCCACAAAGGTGAACGGGTACAAACTGCCAGCGAGAACCCCTACAATGGCGGCGGCAGCTCATCGGGTAGCTCCTCAGGTGGAGGTATAGTGGTCCATATGAACGGAACCGTTATAAGAGAGGAAGCAGACGTTCATAAGATCGCGACGGCAATCGTTTATGAAATAAAAAACGTTTCGGCAAATATGGCTTAGGAGGCGGATAAATGGAATACTGGCTGATACAGGGTGAGCAAAAATTACAACTTCCGGTACCACCGCCAACTTATGAAATCGCGAAAAGCATGAACAATGCGACCGAAACAGTGGAGAACGTGGGGGAAATAAGTTTTTTAGGGAAACCCAAGCTTAGAACGATTTCCCTAAGTAGTTTTTTCCCCTTGAGGGTGTATCCTTTTTGTCAGTATAAAACCTTTCCAAAGCCTATGGATTGTGTAAAGCTAATCGAAACGTGGCAGGAAAATGAGAAGCCCATAAGATTAGTGATTACAGGGACCCTTATCAATACTCTATTCAGTATTGAAAGCTTTACTTACGGTTCAGCCGATGGGACGGGTGATGTTAAATTTCAGTTAGACCTTAAAGAATACAAGGTAATCAAAACAGCAACTGTCTTAAGCATCGCTTCTGTTACAGCCCAGGTAGTTAGGCCGGTAGAAAAAGCAACCCCAGCAAATTATACCGTTAAAGCAGGGGATACCTTGTGGGCTATTGCTAAAAGACAATATGGTGATGGTTCTAAGTACACAGACATAGCAACAAAGAATGGACTGGCAAACCCAAACAAAATCCAAGTGGGCCAGGTGTTGTTGCTATGATAAAGCTTTATAGTAATTACTTTGGCGGCTCAACGGATATTACAATGTTCTGCAAGTCGATTCAGTGGTCCGGAGATAAGTCTCAGGCAGCGCGGAAGATTGATGTAACCCTAGCTTATGCCATCTTCGATAAGAACCAACCGAAAACGCAGATAGGGCCCGGAACAATGGTTTGGCTTGTGGATGACGTCGAGGGCGAAATCTTCCGTGGTATAGTTTTTAATCGGTCATTAAGTTCTAGTCAGGAATTAAAGTTTACTGCTTATGATTTTTTAATTTATCTCCTGAAATCAAAAGCATCTTATAATTTCTCGAACACGACAGCTGAAGCAATAGCCGCAAAGGTGTGCGAAGAGGTTAATGTTGCCGTTGGAGCCCTAGCGAGCACCGGGGTCACTTTCAGTTTGCTAGTCCAAAACAAAGCGCTCTATGAAATCATTATGGAGGGCTATACCTACGCCTCCAAAACAACCGGAAAGCAGTACATCCCTACTATGACCGGCACGAAATTAAATGTGATCGAGCGTGGTAAAAACGTAATCGACTACACACTAAACCCCGACATTAATCTAATAGGATCCGAGTACAGCGACAACATCGACAACATGGTAAACAAGGTAAAAATATATGGAGAAAAGAGTGTGTTTACCGGACAAGTCGTCGAAAACACCGGCTGGCAAAAGTCCTTCGGAATACTACAGGACACCTATACAGTGCAGAAAGATAAGGACTCAGCAGTCGAAGCAAATTTAATGCTTAAAGGGATCGAGCAACAAGTGAGTGTCGACGCATTAGGGAACTTAAAAGTCGTAACAGGAAACTCAGTAAAGACTAAAATCTTTTATGTTAGTGTTCTCCAGGACTCAGTATGGTACGTTGATTCAGACACCCACACATGGGAGATTGCCACAGGAAAACACACCATGCAGCTTTCCCTGAACTTTGCAAACGTCATGGACGCGAAAGAGGGGGAGGTAAACAAGAAAGAATAAAGGGGGAGGTAAATTGCAGCCTTCGAATCCATACTCTGAGATGGTTGAAATGATGCAGCAACACGGGGCAAAGAATAACCCAAGTTCTATCCAGTTAGCCACGGTAATTACTAGCTCACCACTTTCTTTATTAGCTGGTGAATTACCCTTAAATGAGGACAATCTATTAGTCACCGATTATCTCATGGGCATTCTTAATGTAGGCGATACCTTGGCAGTGGTCCAGGTGGATAGCATAACATTTATAATTCTTGCAAGGGTCGTGAGTGCATGAGTATTTTTCCAGATGACGCAGGAGTGGCAGTGTTAACACCTAGTAGCTCAAGCGATACATCATCCCTGCCTATGGCGAAGGAATACGCGTGGGATTTCGTCAACAATGATTTCCTACTAACGAACGGTAAAAATGTTATCGTAACGGGTAAGGAGGCAATTAAGGTTTGGTTGTGGAAGGCTTTCCAAGCTGAGCGGTATAAATACTTAGCTTACTCGTGGAATTACGGACAGGAGTTTAATTCCATCATTGGACAAGGATTAGGACGCAATGCTTTAAAAAGTGAAGTGGAACGCTGCATAAGGGAAACGGTGATGATTAATCCATACATTACGGAGGTAAAGGATATAACTATCACGCTAGATGACCTTATTAAGGTTGAATTTACAGCGAGTACGGTGTATGGGGAGGTCATTGTAAATGTTTAGCGAGGATAGCTCGACAATACTAAATAGGATGCTAGGTAATGTACCTTCCGACGTAGATAGCTCGGAAGGTTCTATAATTTTTGACGCGCTTTCCCCTGTAAGCCAAGAAATAGCGCAAAGCGAAATACAACTTGACGAAGTGCTTAACATGGTTTTCGCTCAAAGCGCAGCCGCCAACGGGTATTCTGACCAACTTGGTTTAAGGTGTGGGGAGTTCGGTTTAACCCGCAAGCCGGGAACGGTAGCAACCGGCCAAGTTACATTCACCGGCACTGAAACAACGTCTATTCCGTTAGGCACAACGATTCAAACTCCTGGCGGACTGAGGTATACCACTACAGCATCGGGAGTCATTACTGGGGGCACAGCAACCGTAAATATTCAATCCTCGGTCGTTGGAACGGCTTACAACGTCCCGGCGAATACCATAACCCAAATACCGACGTCAATCAGTGGGATCACAGGGGTTAATAACTCAGTTAACACTTCAGGGGGGACAGATACTGAAACAGATGATTTATTGCTTCAAAGATTTCTTGCTCAAGTCCAAGCGCCCTCGACTTCGGGGAATGCAGCGCACTATGCTCAGTGGGCCTTACAGGTCCCAGGGATTGGCGCAGCGATGGTTTTCCCCTTGTGGGCTGGTGCTGGAACCGTCAAAGTAGCTGCGATTGATAGCAATATGCAACCCCTTTCTGCCCCACTGCTAACCGACCTAAGCACCTATATCGAAGCGCAGAGACCAATAGGAGCAACGGTGACCTATGAAAGCGCCACAGCATTACCAATTATCATAAGTGTCGATGTCGTAAGGAATATTGCCTATACTCAGGCGCAGATTCTAGCATCAGTTACAGCCTCAATTACAAGCTATCTGAAGAGCATCGCATTCAACCAACTCTACGTTAGTTATGCGGTAATAGGATCCTTGATTATGGCAACCCCGGGAGTTATCGATTACAGCGCATTAACTGTGAATAGTGGCACAGTAAATGTAACAATCGGTAGCACGCAAGTAGCGACAATGGGAACGGTGACAGTAGTTGCTCCTTAAAGATTATTTGCCACTATATCTATCAAAAACTGAGACCTTCACAGCTCTCTTAAGCGCGGAACTAATAGAGATCGATGGGGTTAATAATTCCATTCAGGATATTGTGGATCAATGTTTTGTGTCTACAGCCACATGGGGGTTGGATTATTGGGAGAGTTTTCTTGGGATACCTATGCAGCCTGGAAAGGACATCGATTACAGAAGGACAACAATCGAAGCAAAACTAAGGGGATCCGGGACGGTAACAGTAAGCCTGATCCAAAATGTCGCCAGCAGTTTTAGCAATGGACAAGTTGCCATAGTTGAGCATCCAAGCATTTATAGCTTTGAAGTGGTGTTTGTTGGGACAATAGGGATTCCGCCGAACTTGTTAGACTTACAGGCTGCTATAGAGCGAATTAAGCCGGCACATTTAGCAGTCACCTATACTTTTTTATATACCCAGTGGAGCGCGGTGAAAACCACAACCTGGGCAACCGTAAAGACAGGTACGTGGGACGAGCTAAGGAATGGGATGGTGATTTAATTGTCAACGCTAACAACAAATTTAAGCTTAGTTAAACCGGATCTAACGGATAATGCTGATGTAGAAGTTATCAATGCAAACATGGATTTGCTAGATGCTGCAGTAGCGAGTAAAGAGACTCCAACAGGCGCTCAGACCAAGGCTGATGTTGTTCAGGCTAACCTTACTGCGCATGCAGGTGCCGCAGACCCACACACTGTATATGTTAAACACTCTCTTGCTACAGCTGTGAGTGATTTCTTAGTTTCTTCAGGAGCCGGGGTTTTCGTGAAAAAGACTTTAGCAGATGTTAAAACAATCCTCGGATTAGGTACGGCGGCCTACACCGCGTCAACAGCCTATGCCACAGCGGCACAAGGAACACTGGCAACCAACGCCCTACCGTCTTCACAAAAAGCTGCAGCTGGTGGATTGGCTAGTTTAGGGTCGGACTCAAAATTAACTGCTTCCCAACTCCCCTCAGTTTCTGTAACGGGGTTTTTCACAGACACAACTACTTCGATGGTAGCGGGGTCAACTTACACAAAAACTATTCCTTTAGGATTAACGGGTAAAGTCGGGTCTTTAATGTTAGTTACCACTACCTATGGTAGTATATCAATTATACATTTTGATACTGTGCAAGCCCGTTCAAGAGGAATAGGTAATACGCCAAGCAACGGAAACTTTTATTATAAATCTGATGGCAATCTTGGCTGTGCGGGAACTTCAGTTAGTCTTAGCGTGATATTACAGAACGCTTATATATCTGGTACTGATTTAATATTGGTATTTAAAAACAATCAACCAGAGACAAGACCTCTTAATGTAGATTGTTTTTGGGAGGTGCAAGCATGATAGTTGTATATCGTAAATCAGATTTAGCATGTGTTGGGACTGTTACAAATGGAATGACATTTGAGCAGGAAATAGAAACAAATGTCATTCCTAATTTTGGAGGAGTAGCAGAAGATTATGATTTTACTACGGAAGAAATACCAGAAACACTATATTTGCCGAAGTGGGATGGTACAGCTTGGATTGAAGGTAAAATATTTGACCCGGAAGTAGAACTTCAACTAGCTAAAGATGCTAAAATATTAGAACTAAACACCCTCTGTAATCAGTTAATACTAGGGGGTTTTATATCCGATGCCACAGGGACTGAGCATCAATATAAGTTTGACATGGAGTACCAGGGGAATTTTTCACAGCAAGGCGTTATGCTCAGCTTAGACCCTACCGCCGCGGCTGTACCATGGCCCACGAGGGATGCGGGAGTGTTAGTCCATACAAGGGAACAGTTTATACAACTCTGCAAAGATGCTCAAGAATGGAAAGCTACAAACACATACCGATATTTCGACTTGAAGGCACAGATTCAGGCAGCAGGAACGATTGATCTAGTAAATCTGTTTACTTGGTAGGTGAACTAAATGAAAAGATATATTTGGAATTTATTAATCTCAATCGACCAACTATGTAATTCGATTTTAGGCGGGGATTGTGACGAAACAATGTCCTCCCGAATGGGAAAACACGTAGCCAAAAGGGATTCTTTTTTATGTAATGTCCTTTGTAAGCTCTTAAATCTAATCCAAAAAGATCACTGCATAAAAGCTATTGAAAAGGACGAAGGACTGCCAATGTAAACGCCAACGAGGGGCGTTATTTTTATGCCTAAAAGGAGTGGGGGTATTGGATCAAAACATTTCACTGGTAGCTGCCGGAGCTGTATCAGGCATTGTGTTCGCTTATGTAGGCTATCTTAAAGGGCTAAAGAAAGATTCTTACTCAGCCGGGACAATAAGGGGAACCCTTGAAACCGACATAGCCTACATCAAGCATCGTACAGATGATGTTTTGTTGGAGCAAAAGGACACAAACAAAAGCATTAACGCGCTTTCCGAAAGGGTAACCAGAGTTGAGGAAAGCTCAAAATCTGCCCACAAGAGGATCGACTTGATTGAGGAGAAAGGGGATGCAAGATGAAAGTATGTATAGACCCCGGCCATAACTCATACGGTGCGGATACCGGAGCAGAAGGCAATGGACTACGCGAACAAGACCTGACCCTTAATATTTGCCGCAGGATAAAGCCACTTCTTGAATCCAATGGAATAAGCGTAGTCTTGACTCGTGATGGTGATCTAGTGAATGGACTATCAACTGGATATACGCTGATTCAATCGTTGCAAAGGCGGGTAGATATTGCGGAGAATTTTAAGGCTGACCTTTTCGTCTCAGTTCATATCAACGCTGGTGGAGGCACAGGGGAGGAAATTTTAATACAAGGTTCAGGCGGCCGCGCAGAAACATTAGCTAATAAGATTCTCCCTTACTTAGTTCAAGCTGGAAGTTGGTACAATCGCGGTGTTAAGGTGCAGGATGTTATGGTACTTCGGGAGACATCTATGCCGGCCATATTAACAGAAAACGGTTTTATCGACTCAGGAGGGGATTCTAGCAGGTTTAAATACACCTCATTTTTTCATGATCTAGCGGTAGCTCATGCCAAAGGGATTTGTGCTTATTTTGGTATTCAATATAAAGAAGGGGTGGTTAAGGTGGCAGAAACAACAACGGACAAAGACATTTATCTATCAGTCAGAGTTCTGCAAAGCAAATCAGATGCAGTAATTAAGCAGATTGTCGCGATGGGTTATGCGTGTAAGGTTTTACCACTAGCTTAAACTGGCAAGCGATTGCCAAAATGAAAGGAATGATCAATATGGAAAACAAAGCAACATTAATAGCAGTAGGTGGAGTCGTGGTGATGGGACTTGGTGTTATTATCTCGGCTGTCGTTTCGGGTAATGCGGTTGATGCTGGGACGATCCAGCAGGTGGTAACTGGCTTGATTGGTTTTGCATCCGGTGTCGCCGTGACGAAGGCAGCTAATTAAATAAGGACATAGCTAAAGGCCCAACCTGTAAGTTTTCCTTACGAGTTGGGCCTTTTTGCGTTTAGGGGGTTATTTAAGCTCTAAACTTGTGACCACATTTCAGGCAATTTAGGACAATTTTATTTCTACCAATCCCGCCAGCTAGTAACCCAACTGGTCCGACAATGGCCCCACCCACGAGACCTTTGATGATACTCCCGCCCTTTTTGTCATCCCTTAATGAGGTTGATAGGCATTTTGGACAGTAGGGTATCCCTTGTTCGTCCATTTCCTTTTTTCTCTGTTTGTCCTGCTCCATCTTGTCTAAAAACTTCTCATGGTTTTCCTTGAGCTTATTTTTTACGCTATCCATAATACCCAAATTCGTCCATCTCCTTTTCTGATTCAGTTTAGTAAGGAGTAGTTTCAACGTTTCTTTACGATTCCCTGCTTTCCGACAAACTAAATTGTTTTGCGACATATATGGAAGGAAATAGTAAGACCCCGGCATTGCTGCTGGGGTCTTTTCAATAGTCCGGGAAAACGTACTCTACCGGGCGACCAAGTGCCCGCGAGATCTTAATTGCTGTTTCTAATTGAATTTCTCTTTTCTTGCCGTTAGCTATTCGGCTTATTTCTGGTTGTGGCACTCCGGAAAGATGGAAGAGTTCTTCTTGCGTCATGTCAAGTTCTTTTAAGATTTCCTTAATCCGATTCACGCCTATACCACCTGTAACATTATTTCAATGGTTAAAACATCCCATGAAGAAACATTTACCAAATTAATAATGTCACATTTTAAGTTATAATCAATGTACGCACGTACATAAACTATAATTTAGGGTATTATGTAGAATTTTGTAGTGAAATGAGTACCAAATCACCGACTATCTTCACTATCATTCGACAATACAATAGATATATTATAAAGACAGGAAATTGACATCATTGCGAATTGGCAGAAATATAACAAAATTGCGCCAGGCTAAAAACCTGACGCAGAAAGAATTGGCAGAGAAGGCGGGAATAAGTACTCATTATCTTAGTAGAATTGAGGGAGGGACTTGTCCGAGGCCGCACGTGAAGTCATTGAGTAGAATTGCAGAAACGCTAGGAGTCGAAGTGAGAGAACTGTTTGAAGAGAAGCAAGATGAATAACAAAATGTCTAGACGAAGGGTTATAATTACTCTTTAAGGGAGCGGCGGAAGTAATTATTTAGCGTTCGACAAAATACCCCTTGAAATACACAGGGAACATGTGTTCTAATTGATAGAAATAAATGTTCTTAAGGGGGCTTGATTTTGGGAGCGCAAGTAAGAGAAAATGATGATCAGTTTAAAAATGAATTTCTCAGCGAGGCTAATGTACTGGTTGAAGTTAAGGTTAGCGATGATGGAGGGGAAACTTGGGGAAGGCGTAAAATTAGCATGGTCTCCAGCTTGGATGAATCTGGCCTTAATGCCGGAGAAATATTTCAGCTCAATGGCGAGAAGTATAAAGTTTTAGAGGGGGATGATGGATTAAGGATTGAGCCCTTGAAGAAGCCAGCAAGACGAAGGTAACAAAAAACAAGGAAGCCCGTACACCCCGCAAGAGTTTCGGACTTCCTTCACAAAAAACACGCTTCCTAAGAAGGGGGTTCTTGTATCATTATTATATCCAATATTCCCCTTCTTCTGCAAGTGGTAAATGGAGGAGAAGGATATAGATGTCAGAAGCTGAGCAACGCATACATAATGAAGCTGAAAGAATTTTTATCCAGGTAGATGAGGATGTCAATAGTAGCCCGAAATACCAAGAGCGCGAATCGGAGATCATGAAACTAGGGCGTAAAATGTTGGAACGACTGGGACCTGATTGCGCATGGTTTTTAGATTACGAAAAACTAATATATCTAAGGGAGAGTTTTCGCTTGGAAAGTGCCTATAAAATCGGCCTAGAGGAAAGGGGGAGATATGAAGATTAGTAGGCATCAATACCTACCAAAATACCTACCACTCGTTTTTACTATATTTTAAGCACTTACAATATACTTTAATAGTTGTGTAAATGAAACAAACGACACTAATAATAAGGCCTTGGAAACTAGGCATCTTATGGCAGTATATAAAAGTTGCGCGTTAAGAAACTTGCTACCTTGGGGTGGTAGAGGCCGTGAGTTCGAATCTCGCCGCTCCGACCAGTAAATTCAGGCCTCTCGGGGCTTTTAGGTTGGCAGGGAAATAGCAAATACCTACCAAATACCTACCAAAAATAAAAAAGACCATTCATTGTGGTCTTTTTTATCCATACTTACATTAATTTATTTTGTTTCTTCCTGCTGAAGGTCTATAATTTTCCTATCGATTTCTTTTCTTCTTTCAACTCCGAGATGTTGATATATTGCTTTCAAAACTTTAATATCGTGTCCCAAGCGATCTGCTGAATAAAGGTCTGGTACACCTTGTTCATACAGCCAGGTTGCGTGATAATGCCGAAGATAGTGCAAACGCGTCTTCGGTATTTTTTTTTCTTTTACGAGTTTAGCTAATCGACTCGAATAACTATCTGGACGCATATTAAATATTAATCGGTTATTTTTATTTTTAGTGCTCGTTATTTCCGTTACTTTCGATCCTTTGACAGGGCCTACTTTAATGGTTAGTCGGTTACTTTTTGCTCCATCGCCCTTAAATTTCGTTACTTTTCGTTTCTTGCCGAAACCGTTTTTGATAACATCTTTTAGTAAATTCATAAGATGAGGGGGAGCCATTACGTCGCGCATCCCGTTTTCAGTCTTAGTTTCCTTAAGCTCATATTTCCCCTGATCGTTAATGACATAGGCCTCGTCAATCCGTATTACATTGTTTTTAAAGTCGAAATCATTTGGCTTGAGAGCAAAGATCTCTTCTCTCCTTAATCCGCACCACGCAGCCAATAATATGATCGGCTCGTCGCTTGTTCCACGAACAGAATCATGAATCATTTTGAATTTTTCCGCCGTTTTAGGGACTGCCGAGTAATCTACTTTTTTCGTCTTTGGTAGCTTAAGATCCTTAAAGGGGCTCTTGTCCTTCATTGCGTCGTGTATGATACGGCGTAAGCAAGACAGGGATCGCCTTGCGCTCGTAGAGGACATTTTCCCGAGAAGCTCATTCGCGAATTGCTGAGCATGGATAGTCCGGAGCTCTTTAAATTTCTTTTGCTTAAAAAATGGTCTATAGTGGTTTTTCAGGTAGCTCAAGTACAAAACATAAGTGCTTGGGCTATAACTATTCTTGTTTGCCTCTAACCACTTCTTGATATATTCAGCAACTCTAACATTCTCTAGGTGAGTGAGTTTTCCTTCGTCGCGCTCTTGTTCAATTTTCCTTGCAGCACTTTTGCATTCCCTGAGCCCTGGTTTGGTGACATACTCGTTTATTCTTTTGCCGTTTTCATCCCTCCCGATATAGATCGTCGCTTGATAGGTTCCGTTATCAAGTTTTTTTATGCTGGCCATTTTACCTCACCTCGCTACTAAATCGTATAGCCTTACCAATGATGCTGATCTGCCTCATGTCTTTCTTGGCAAATACTTGATCGGGGTAATTCGGATTTTCTGAGTGCAGGGTTATGGTTCCGGTGCCTTTATAGATCCGCTTCAATGTTGCGTTTTCTCCGTCTACCAAAACGGCGGCTATCTCTCCGTTTTCGATATCCTTCTGTTGGCGAATAAAAACCAGATCACCATCAAGAATCCTAGCATTGATCATGGAGTCGCCTTGGACACGAAGGCAGAAATCAACATTCATATCTTCCGGCACATATTCGTAATCTTCAATGTTTTCCTGCGCCAAAATAGGGAGTCCGGCTGCAATCGAGCCAAGAAGCGGGATTTTCTTATATGTACGCATGTTGTCTATTTTTTCATACTTATCGTCAGTCCGGCCCATAAGGAAATCGGTAGTCACCCCGTAGAATTCGGCTATTTCTTGCACGAGCGAGAATCTTTGAGGTTTGTGAACATTGTTTTCATACCTAGAAACCATAGGCTTGCTCAATTTAGAATCTGGAAATCTCTTGCTCATTTCTTGTGCGAACTCATCAATAGTTAAATCATTTTCTTTTCTTAACCTAAATAGTCTATCGCCAAATTGCTCTAACATTTCAAACCCCTTATTAAAATATATTTTAATTGATTATACACAAGGTGTTGCGAATATGCAATAAAAATATTAAAATTCCAATAAAAAAGTTGTTGACACTATCGAAAAGCGAGACTATACTTGGTTTATAAGTTGCGAAATTTGCAACAAGCCGCAACGCATAGGAGGTGAATGTATGAAGAAATTGCCGAAGAATCAGGAAAAAAGGCTTAAACATCAACCTTATTTAAAGCTAAAGGGATTGCTGGCTGAAAGGGATTTGACTCAGAAGTACTTAGCAAAATTATTAGGCCTTAGTCCCGTAACGGTTAATCAGAAAATTAACGGGACACTTGACTTCTCGTATGCTGAAGTTGAGATTTTTTGCGACGATTTGAATGTTTCGACCGAAATTTTGCGTACCATAAAAGTTGCGTAAATGTAACATTTGTGAAAAAGCGGGTTAAGGAGGATTCATGAATTTAAAAGTTATTGAACAAACGAATATTCCTTCGGTAGACAGTCGAGAAGTCGCGGTAATGATCGACAAAAGGCATGACCACTTACTCAGAGATATCACTGGCTACGTTGAAGCATTAAGTAAATCCACTGCCCCCAACTTTGGGGTGAGTGATTTCTTCCTAGCGAGTCTCTATATGGATGGCACTGGGAGGAAATTACCCTGCTACCTTCTCACCCGCAAAGGCTGCGACATGGTGGCCAACAAAATGACCGGCGAGAAAGGCGTACTCTTCACGGCTGCTTACGTCACCAAGTTCGAGGAAATGGAAAAACAACTCACTGCTCCAATCCAAACCCTCAGCCCACAGCTCCAACTACTAATCTCTATAGAACTCAAGCAAAACGAAATGCAAGCAGCCATCACGGAAAACAAAGAAGCGGTGCAAAGCATTCGTGATGTAGTATCCCTTAATACGACGAGCTGGCGAAATGATACTACAATCCTAATTACCAAGATGGCGCACAGGTTAGGCAGTATTGAGCACATCCGGGATCTCCGAAAGGAAAGCTATGCACTCTTAGATACCAGGATGGGGGTAAGCCTCGAAATCAGATTAACGAACAAGCGCCGAAGGATGGCGGAGGAAGGAGTTAGCAAGTCGAAGAGGGACGCACTCAATCCTCTGGATGTGATCGCGGAGGACAAGAAGCTAATCGAAGGATATGTGGCAATTGTTAAGGATATGGCGATTAAGTATTCGTGACAACGTTGGTTTATGGAAGGGAGGTGAGAAAGAAATGACACTTGAAGATTGGATTGAACAGCACGGGATCAACCTTGACTGGGAGGCTAAGGCAGCTCTGAAAGATGTAGTCAACATGAAAAAGGACGAGCTTAATGAGATTTTCGAAGGATCACAGAATGCTGTAAATGAGATGAAAAAGGTATTCGGTCAGCATGAATCCATTGAAACAGTTATCGTGGAGCCCAATAGTTGGGTTGGCAAAGAACTCTTACTGCAAACAAAAAGGTTGATTGACATTAGGAGAGATGTGAACTCTCTATCAGCGTCAATCAACCGAGTGGAGAAAATGTTAGTAAAATTATTCAACAATACCGAGAAGTGAAACTACTGGCTCGTAGGCTTCATTAAGACTCGTGAATTCAATGTTTGACCACTGGGGACTGTGGTTGGTGCTGATACTCGACATTACTTCATCTGAGTACGTTCTAAATTTGTTAAAAAACTCATCGAATTCCTGCCGATTAAGCTCTTCGCGGCAAATATATACCGCCTTGGCCGAGTTGATATACGAATTTGCGATTGCTAAGTATCCGAACACTACAGATTTCTCCATGGGTTTGCGTTCGTCAAATATTGCGTCATGGGCCGACTGTGCGTTGTAGTATCCACCTAAGATTAACAATTTAAATTCATGTAACAAATTTTCATCCATTTCATTCGCCTCCCTTCGTATCGACATAGTTAGTCTGGACAACTACCAAATTCGACACGAAAGGAGAAACACCTGTAAATATCTTGGAAAGCGAGGTGAATCAAATGGCAAACTTCTTAATGGAGGTAAAAGTCTCCGACCTCGATACATTTAAGCAACTTGCGGCAGAAAACAAAAAGCTCAATCGTCAATTAGAACTAGTTTTGACAGCATTGAGCCTTGAAGATGTCGATGTACCTTGCCCCAGCACAGTTGGGTTAGACGACAATGACATAAAATGCTTTGGGGTTAATTGCGGGGAGTGCTGGAAAAGGGCGCTGGATGAAATTGAAATGGAGGAAACCAAATGCTCAGAACAATCCTCGAATCAAACCTAGGCCCCTTGACTAACTCAGAATTCGCCGAACTCATGGACCTTATCACCACGGACATAAAAACAAACCGCGTCGATTTCGGAAAGCGGACAAGCCTTCGCGACGCGGTTCAGATTGCGGAGATTAGTTTCAAGGTACTACGGAGAGGAAAGGTCGCTTAAGGACTTGAGGGAGGTGATACCATGCCAAACTACACTATCGTCCCGAAACGTGGCTACTACGAGCTATGGATAGGCGGTAAGTTTGCCGGGAACTTCGACAGCCGCGAAGAGGCGATGGCAGAAGTAAACGCTGCATGAAAAAGGAGGGCGCCCCAATGTTGAAGCAGTCTTTAACTCAAACCTGTTCATGTGGACAAACTATGAGATTCCCTGAAGGCGAGATCAAGGCCAGGTGCTCATGCGGCATTGAGTGGGATCTCGGGCTCGAAGGCTACTGGTATACCCAAACCCCTATTCCCTCATTTGCCCCTGTTTTAGCAAGGCCCGTTGTGTGTTCGGTAAAGTCACCGACCGAGAGGTACCGTAATTATCCGAAGAGTAAGCACAAGAAAGGCAGAAAGGCGGGGAGGAAATGCGGAAAAAGATCCTAAAGGCTATTCGCGGTCAGCTGTTAAAGGTCGATTGGATCAAGCTCGAAGTCGAAGCATACAAAATAGTACAGCAAAAGAAACGCGACGATCAGCTATTTTCAAGGCTAATGCTAGTTGGTCAGACTGTTAAGAATTGTACAGCGGAAGAGCCTCACAAAACTTTAGTCACCGTTTGTGATAGAGGGATATTCGTTGAATATATGGACGGTCGGATGATCGGGCAAAGGTATGTTGCCCCGATATTCATCGACAGTACAAATTGGGGGGTGGGAAAGTCTGAAGATCCTTTACTTCATGTCTGTAGTAACAATCTCAATAATGCTGAGTCTAGTAGCTCCAAGGGCATATCCAATGTCAATTATGCCGGAATTTATACCAGAACAAATTCAGGTATTGGACCTTGTGAAGCAGAGCAGGCCTAAAGTTATTTCAAGTGTTCCGGAACCGGTTATTCAAAGTCGAGTGATGACTGTCACAGCGTATACAAAGAACGACCCTGGGATGGACGGTCGTGGAATTACGAATAACGAAGAGATGGTCCAGGAAGGTAGGACGATTGCAGCTGATCCAACTATACCGTTCGGTAGTCATATCCATATACCTGCCTTGAACCATACATACGTCGTAGTTGACCGAGGTAGTGCCATTGAAGGGAATCGATTAGATCTTTACATGGAGAACAGGAGTGATGCAATAGAATTTGGAGTTCAGGAGCTAGAGGTTTTCATTAAATATTGAGGGGGAAAATTCACTTGAATAAATTTGAGTTAGAAGTCATCGCCGCCCTTAGGGAATTAGATATCCCAGTACACATGAAAGGTTATCAATATATTAAGACAGCTACAAACGTTCTTCACACTGACCCTTCGGCAATTTACAAAGTAATTAAGCTTTATGAGACCGTGGCCGAGAAAGAAAACACTACGGCATCTCGCGTTGAGAGAGGTATTCGTCACGCGCTACAAAACGCAAAATCTGACCTTTCCATACAAAAAAAGGTTCTCGGTACAGCGCGAAATCTAACCAACAGTGAGTTTTTAGCGACCTTGTTTGAAGTTATTCGGATTAAACTAGCGGGTGCAGCATGAAGGGACATAAAAAAGGCCTCTGCGCCAACAGAGACCCTCGAGAAAATCAATCACCTAGATTGTACCATAAATGAATCGTTGTGTAGAGCCTAAATAAAGAGAGCGAGGAAAGAAAAATGTCAGTAAAAGAAACAAAGCCCCAAGAACAGACACAATCTCAGGAAGTAGCCCTTTTAGGTGACGGAGCGGTATTTGTCAAACGGACCGAGTCCGGCCTTGTTAAAGCAGTCAAAGCTCAAATTAAACTCGAGGAGAAAAAAGGCCACCTGGCTGAAATCCAGGGAAAGGTTATGATAACGGCTGCCGGCTTCAACGAAATGAATAAAGTCGCTGGAATTTCCATCGTAACTCCTGATACATTAACCCTTCCGGATGGGACTAAGGTTGTAAATCCGTACCCAATGATAGACCCGGTCTCAGGAACTATCTCGAAGGTCTGGGTTAAGAAGATGGCAATTGGTTTAAGCCCGATCGGCAACTTAGTTATCACGACTTCCACCTTGCTTTATGATATCCAAATGTACTTTGTTCAAGATCTTGTGAAAAAGATAAAATTCAGCGCTGCTGCCGGACGATTATGTATGGAGTCTATGTTGACAGATCAAGACAAACAAAAAGGTATCTTTTATCGAATCGAAGGTGACTTGGGCGTTTGGGCAGACTTCAGTAACAAAGATGTGCTGACCTGTATCGAAACCTTTGTTCAAAACAAGCTCTTTGCTGAGCGTAAAGCCCAAACCATTGCAGAACGGAACGCTATGAAGAAGCACCCTGCACTTAGCACAGTCTATGTTGTGCCTACGGGCCCAGAAAAAGCCCGAATCGGAATCGTTAACGTAGTTGGATTTTCTCATGATTTTTCCCAACAAGAACTCTTAGATATTGCCCAAAAAGCAGCTGACGGAGAACCGATCACCGTGAACAATAAACGAGTTGAGGTTATTGATATAACCGGCGCAGCGACTAACGAAGATATTACGGCCACGACCGATGAAGAGGAGGTTTCTAACGACGGGGGTGGCCTACTGTGATCAACGAGATAACCATGCGCAACCTAAAAGGTCAAATGAATAACCAAAAGCTCACCGGCAAGGACATCTTGGTCGGGCCCAATGGTAAGGGTAAGACAACCCGATTACAGGCAATTGGTATCGCTCTCCTCGGTTACGTGCCTGGTAAGGGGAAACTACCTGCTGAGACGTTCAAACTAGCCAGTGCGGATACTATGTCAATTGGGTTGGTGACCGATAATCTCACGTTTACCCGCACCTTTTCAAGGTCGGAGAAGAGCGGAAAAGATGGTGCCAATAATGTTTCAGTTTCCCAGGGAATCGATTTATCGCCTAGCCGGGGTGAAAAGAAAGCAGCTGATAAGGAGGCAAGGATTGCCTTCGAGGTTGGCAACTTTCCGGTGATGCTTGATTTTAATGAGTTCCTTTCCCTGTCAGACTCAAAACGTAGGGATTTCATCTATGGATTATCGGCCATCAAAACTGATCTATGGGACCGCGTCGGTGTAGAGAAACACATTAGAACTAAACTTCTTACGTTAGATCTGGAAGTGAACAACCCTGATCAGTTTAAGATCATGGAAGGCTTAATTACCGAAGCAATGAAACAGTTTCCAGAAGCGTATGACATTCAAGCCGGCTTACAGTCGATGATCGAATGGGCCAAGGCTAAACAGACCCATTGGAACGACGAAAAAAAGAATGCCGTTGGTGCTGTCAAGAAACTTGCTGACATGAAAAACCAACTGGCAGAGACAGATCGAAATATCGTACAGCATAAAACCGAATTAGAGCAGCTGCAGCAACAACTTACCAACAGTGAGAGTCAGTTGGCCCGTGATCGAGAACGTAAACGGGCGATCGATCAGCGCCTTGTTAGGACTAGTGAGCTAGGAACGATGATTGAAACCCTGCTTAAAGTTGAGACACAACCCGAGGTTAAGTATGATTCGATAATCACGGAGCTCCATGGGCAGATCAAAGAATTCAATTTTACAGCTGAGTTCGCCAAGCTTGATCAAGAATTGCAATCGATAAACAGCCAGTTAAAAGAGGCAAAGGAACAAGATCGAGCTGCTTATGACGCATTAGCCAAAACAAAAGCAGAGATAGTCATGCTTAGTTCAACCCTAAAGCAGATCGATGAACAGTCACAGAAAAATGGCGCCGCTAAAGTCTGCGTCATACATCCCAAAATTGGATGCGACAAGGATTTTAGCAAAGCAGTATCGGTCTTTAATCTGCAGTTAGTCGTACTGGAACAAAAGGAAGCCGATCAGGATGCTGTACTGAAGGAAGTCCGGAAGCAGATCGAAATCCTTGAGGCGAGTAAAAATAACATCGACGTTCGCCGAACAGAGACGCATAAAAGTCAAACAACCTTGAATCAAGTAAACGAGGAAACCCGAAAATCGATTGCTGGCATAGAGAAGAAAAAGGCCGACGAAGTTAATGCTGCAGCGCGGATCAGTGATCAATTGAAGATGTACCAAGAGGAATTGACCAGGCTCAGAAATCTACCGGCTGAAGTAATTGCTCCACTGGATATCCTGGAGAAACAAAGCGAAGGACTTAGGGCACAGATCAAGGAACTCAAGGCCAAGCTCGAGGAGCAAGAGAAGGCTAAGATCATGCTGAGTAACCTTAAATCCACAATGATTGACTCTAAAACCGCTACTTATAACGCACAGTGCATTAAAGACCTGGCCGACTCTCTAGGCGCAAAAGGATTACAGGGTGAGTTAGTCAAAGGGATCCTCGAGCCGATAAGAGCAGATATCCAGATGAATCTTGGACTTATGGGCATCGACAGTGAGTTTTACTTCTCCACTGAATCGGATACCGGCAAGGAAGTGTTCCAGTTCGGTTGGAAAAACAGTTTTGGGGATGAGCGCAACTTTGATGCACTGAGCACTGGGCAACAGCTGTTACTGCTTATCGCGATGCTTGTCACCTTCTTAGAACGATCCAATCCACCACTCAAGGTTCTGGCCATTGACAACATAGAGAACCTTGACCGGGTAAACTTTCGGAAGGCCCTGGCTGGCATGGACAAGCTCTCAGACAAAATAGATAACATCATACTCTCTGGAGTCGTCGATTTATACGAAACAAAGTGGATTGATGGCGAAGAAGTTAGAACATTGCTCCCGGAACTCAACGGCTGGGGAGTCACGGACTTAAGCATTGTTGCTCACGAGGAGGTGGAACTTAATGCCAGGATGCTATAAATGCGGAACCCAACAAAAGATTTTAACAAGCCTTACGACCATTTTGCCTGATACCAAAGGAAAACCACAAAGTGGATCTTATTCTCTTTGTGATAAATGTGCTGGAGAACAACTGAAGGAGGATAAAAAGAAATGAGCCTCCTCGAGGGATTAAACGAACAGCAACTACAGGCTGTAACCTCTGACAATCCCATAATACTTAACCTAGCTGGGGCAGGATCCGGAAAAACCCGGGTCCTCACCCACCGGATGGCCTACCTCCATCAGGAGAAACGAGTGGGTACAAGTAACATGTTAGCCTTAACTTTTACCCGTTTAGCAGCTAAGGAAATGAAAGAACGAGTTATGGATCTAATCGGAATGGCAGAAGGCTATAAGCTGACCGTTGGTACTTTCCACAGTTTTTGTGTCCAGGTACTCCGGGAGTTTGGTTATTTAGTGGGGATGGAGCCTAACTTTACTATTTATGATGAAGAGGATCGAACGGCCATTATTCGCGCCTGCATCGATGAATTGGGTTACAAAAAAGTCAAAGTCCAGGACGTTTTAGATAATCTCTACAAAGACCTGACGAATTGGGATCAATCATTAGTTAGAGTTCTCGAAGAGTATGAATACCGGTTGAAGAGGAACAATGCAGTGGACTTGGACGCCTTATTATTCTTTACTCGAGATATCTTGGAATCCAGCCAGGCGCAGCGCGAATTACAGAATCGGTACCGCTATATTTTCGTCGATGAGTTTCAGGATACTAATGACATCCAGTTCGAGATCATCCAGCTGCTTAATCCGGAGAACCTTTTCGTAGTTGGCGACGATTTTCAATCGATCTATGGATGGCGCGGCTCCAATGTTCGAAACATCATTGAATTTCCAGACAAGAACCCGGGGTGCGAAGTCATAAAACTTGAGCGCAATTACCGGTCCACAAAGCAGATCGTCTCAGCTGCCAATACTTTAATTAAACATAATCTTAGCCAAACGGAAAAGGCGCTGATTGCTGATCGTGATGGCTTAGATATTAGGTACCTAATCATGCCTGACGAAGATGCTGAAGCTAGAAGCGTGGCCACTAATGTAGGTGTGGAAAGAGTAATGAACGCATGGTCTGATATTGCGGTCTTAGCGAGAACGAATCGACAACTGCAAAAGATCAAAGAGGTTTTGGATCGGAGGGACATTCCATCTCTGATTGTCTCTAGCCAAGATGATGTCTTCAAAAAAAATGATATCCGAAATCTCATAAGTCTTATCGAGGTTGCACTCAATCCTCAGGACGAAATTAATTTGCGCAAGGTCATTAACTTTCCTTGCCCACGAGTAACCGATCTCGAGATGAGCCATTTAGAACTGGCATCTATCATGGGAAACAACGGTTATGTTGAAGAGATGAAAAATAGCCAGATACCTGGAGGATTAGAGTTCCTGGAGCTATTACAAACGATTCGAGATATCACTGAAGAATTTGACTCTGCAGCTGTAATCCTTGCAAACACGTTCATCGTATCTGGCATATTTAAGTTTTACAAAGAAAATGGTTTAACTAATCGGTTTGATGATAATGATTCCATGCTAGAAAAGGTGGAACAGTGGCAAGAAATACAGGATTCCCTTGGAGAATCACGAGGTATTCATTCATTTCTAAAATGGATTAAAACCCGAGATCTTCAAGAAAAGTTAGTTCAAGAAAAGGTTGATGCGGTCAAACTTATGACGGTTCACGCATCTAAGGGACTAGAATTTCCTGTAGTCTTCGTTATCGGTATGAATCAAAACGTTTTCCCTAGTAAGAGAACTGAGGACTCGGAAGAAGAACGTCGGTTATTTTATGTCGCAATTACCAGGGCGAAGGATCGGTTATACCTTACTCGTCCGGAGCAAAGAGTAGCCTATCCCGGCGGCCCCATGGCCTTACAGATGGAGAGTCAATTCATTCGAGAAATTGAATTAGAACTAGCAGAAATGATCAGACTGCCCCAAGGAAAGGCGGTGGAGTTTGGATGGTTGTAGTTGAATCCCTCGACGAAAAAAACGAAAAGCCAATCCTATTCTCGCCACCAATGGTCCAAGCTATTTGGGACGACAGGAAGACAAAAACCAGAAGGGTGGCTAAAATTAGTTTTCTTCCTGGCTTTAATCCCGATTGGACTGGATATAAGCCAATTTTGGAAAACGGTAAGTTCTTTCTTGAGGGAAGCAATCACAAGCAGGCAACAACTGAAGTAAAAATCCCTTATCAAGTTGGCGACATTCTTTGGGTGCGGGAAACTTGGTGCAACATAAATAAGGACGGTATAGCGCCTGAGTATTACTATCTTGCCGACTGCCTGCGGCCATGGGTTGAAGATTATAGCCCGGCCGATTGGAAGTGGAAACCTTCAATTCATATGCCACGCATAGCTGCTAGGCTATTTCTGAAGGTCAAAGATATCCGGGTTGAGCGGTTGCAGAACATAACAGGTTGGGATGTACTTGCCGAAGGTGTTGATAACGGCAGATCAAATCCAACGATGGGTGAGCGATGGGAGAATATGCAACGCCTAGCCTTTCAGGACTTATGGGACAACCTCTACTCCAAACGTGGATACGGATGGGACCTAAATCCTTGGGTATGGGTTATTGAGTTCGAGAGGATGAATGATCCCAAATGATGTACGAGGATCGATTTCAGAAAGTACATCAACTTTTAAAGGACCATGGATGCAAGTCAACCTTTTCACTTCATAAAGAATATGAATCACCAGTATTGTTCGGAGGCTCTAACTTTTACAAGCCAGAGCAAGACATGCACTCTGACCACACACAGAAAGAATGGCGTGAAGAAGTTGATGCCAAGTTGGATGTTTGCGTACCGACTAAGAAGGCATATTCCGAAAGGAAAAAAATCAGATTTGATATTGCATGGAGTGAAAAGGCCAAGTTATACAGTATGTATGTCTCCTTGCCAACATCCGCACGAAGTATTTCATTGAGTCTCAGAAGGTTTAAGACACAAGATGATTTAATGGTCGAAGTTAATAATTGGCTAGCTAAGGCAGGGTGCAGAACAATTAAGACAAACAACATTCAAAAACTTGAAGCTATAAAGGTTGAACAAATGTCACTGTTCTAAAGGAGATGGTCAGATGGCTGAGCCAGAAAATAGGACTGCAAAAATGAACGAAATAGAGTCGAGGTTTTTTGAGGCATATATCAAGATCCTAAACCGATTCAAAACAGAAGGAGCTTTTGCTAATGATTTTCAGTTTACACTTTTCTTCCTCAAGCCACAGGAAGTACTCGGAATCTATAAAGTTGATTTTCTTTATAACGATTGTGTTGTCGAGATCGACGGTCATGAAAGCCATAAAACTAAAGAGCAAAGAGAATATGACTATGTCAGAGAACGATATCTTATGAAAAAGGGCTATAAGGTTATTCGTTTTATGGGTACTGAGGTTTTTCTTGATCCTCATAAACGCGTTATGGAAATGATTGAGATAGGTGATTTATTCCAAAGAAAGCATGATGAAGTTTGGCGGAAAGGCTATGAACGAGGTCAAGATTATTCTTATTAAAGAGGGTGAGTAGGATGGCAAGGCCACAAAAAGAAGGTATGGATTATTTTCCTCACGATAACGATGCTGCTAATGATGAAAAAATTGAAGCACTTAGAGCTTTATATGGGAACGATGGCTATGCCTTCTACTTTATCCTCCTTGAAAGAATATACAGAACGGCTGAATTTGAGTTAGACGTTTCTGATGCAGAAACTCTCCAGATACTCAGCAGAAAAGTGGGAGTAACCGAGGAAAAATTCAACAACATGTTAATGTTTGCATTAAAACAAAAGTGTTTTGATCGAGAAGCATATGAAATAAGAGGGGTGTTAACGAGCCCTGGTATCAAAAAAAGGGCTTCGATAGTGGTTGAAAAGCGAGAGAACATGCGGTCTAAATACAAAAAAGTTTCTGATGCAGAAACTACCCAAGAAACTAAGGTTGAAACGACACAAGTAAAGGAAAGTAAAGTAAAGGAAAGTAAAGTAAAGGAAAGTAAAGTAAAGGAAAGTAAAGTAAAGAATTTAAAGACCGAAGTCGTTAAAATCCTTTTTGGCGAAAAGGTTAATTTATCCGAAGCCGAATATACGAAGCTTATCGTTCAGTATGGTGAAGAAAGCGTAAAGCAGATGATTTCGATCCTTGATAACTGGTACCTGACTAAAGGTCATAAGCCTAACAAGTCAGATTATCATACCATGATTGGGTCCGGTTGGGTTCTGAAGCGATTCAAGGAGGACCAGCAAAGACAGCGTAATAAGGACCCGGGGAACAAGTCGCATATACATTCCCCGGGTAAGTTCGAGAATTTCTATCTCTAGGGGGTAATTGCATGCTAAACCGAGTCGTTCTAATCGGTCGCCTTACGAAGGATCCGGAGCTACGCTATACACCGACAGGAGTGGCCGTCGCTAACTTCACATTAGCCATCGATCGCAATTTTAAAAATGCTCAGGGAGAACGTGAAGCAGACTTTATACCCTGTGTGGTCTATCGACAGCTTGCTGAGTTCAGTGCCAATTATTTGGTCAAAGGAAAACTGACGGCTGCAGAAGGTAGAATCCAAGTTCGCACGTATACCGGCCAGGATGGTCAAAAACGTTGGGTTACAGAGATTGTTGTTGAAAGCGTTCATCTATTGAGTCCTAAGGACAACACTGGCGATGGAAATAGATCAGATTCACCCAGTGGGATACGATCCTTTGGCCATGAAGTGAATTTGGATGATGATATTCCATTTTGACAATAGAAACTGGGAGGGGAACGAGATGGGTTACGAAAAATCACCGAGAGTTCGAGATATAGCCGAAGAGCTGATTGACGATCATCATCCGCACCTTAAGGATGCGAAAGAACTTATTGAGTATTACGTCCGGGATGATAGTGGTGTGGATTGGACAGGCAAGTGCAAGAAATGTACGAGTTTTGAGCGATTCTTAACCGGCATGACGTTCCACATCTTTATTATCAAGCCAGCATTTGAACGATGGATGATGGAAAAACTCAAAGCACTTGTCGATCATGAACTGTGTCACATCCAAAGAAGAACCGGAATGGAAGTAATTGATCCAGCGTCCGGACGCATTATCAGGAAAGAATGGGCGAAGAAAACCGATCCAGATAGCTGGTATATCCGCGAACATGATGTTGAAGAGTTTTCAGATGTAATCCACAGGCATGGGCTTTGGGAGCATGGGATTGAGAAGTTCGCTGAGGCCGTTAGGGAAGCAGAGTACCAAATGACGATCTATGATGCGGAGCAGCACGAACGGGAGATGAAAATGGCGCAATGATATCAACTCACGCTAACCGCGGCAAATCCCTTGAGGAACTTATCGAGTATGCTAACGAACAATATAAAGCCAAGGAAGTTGCTTTGGTTCAAAAGGTGGCCACGCCATGGACGGTCATTAGAAAGGGAAAGCAGATCGTCTCTGCTTTCCCAGCCGAGAAAAGCACTGTGGATTTCATCGGGGTTATGGGTGATCATAGAAATTCCGTTCCAGTTGCGTTCGATGCAAAGCAATGCCATGAAAAGACGAGGTTTCCGTTAGCTAACATCGAGCAACATCAATTAGATTTCCTTGAGAATTGGATATATCGGGGCGGAACATCCTTCCTGATTATCGAAATGACTGCTCTAAGGAAAATCTACAAAGTTGAATTCGATGAAATTATGAGGTATTGGCTTGATTCATTGTCAGGAGGAAGAAAGAGCATACCCGTAAATGATTTCGAAAAGTTCAAGGTAGTTGGAGAGTCTAAGGGGATAGTTTTGGATTATTTGGAGTTGTATAGATAGGCTGAGCAAGGGAGGAATAGTCATGAAAAACACATTAGGTGATTTAAACAATCATTTATTTGCCCAATTAGAGCGCCTGGGTGAAGAGGAGTTGCAGGGCGAAAAATTGCAGGAGGAGATTAACCGATCCAGAGCGATCACCGACGTCGCAAAGCAGATTATCGACAACGGTTCCCTGGTACTCAGTGCGCTTAAGATTAAAGAGCAAATTCTCCCTGTAAATAAGACCTTGCCTGAAATTTTTATCGATCGTCCCGGAGGTCCAAAAAAGCTGCACGATAACCTGAAGACTGAATATGGACGATGAAAAAATATTCAGAAGAAATAAAGGCCTTTATCGCTGAAAACATCACAGGAACGACGACAAAAGCCATGGTTGAGCTTGTTAACTCGAAATTCGGCACAGATTTCACCGAAAGCAAAATGAAGTCATTTAGAGGAAATTATGGGCTGAGAAGCGGAATTGGCTGCGGGATTCCAAAAGGGACGCCAACGAAATCATTCCCGGCAGAAGTACGGGAGTTTATCAGGAATTATTATGTCGGCGTCGGTCACCAAGGCATGGCGGATATGTTGAATAAGGTATTCGGAACGAATTATACCAAAGGCCAGATGAAAGCGATTTATGCCAGGTTTAAGCTGAATAGCGGCAGGACAGGACGATTCCCCAAAGGGAATAAGCCCGTCACCGCGATTAAGAAAGGTCAGCGCTTATCACCAGACACGGAGTTTTTTAAGGGCCAGATACCGCACAATTACAAGTCTATCGGTACTGAAATATTAAGGGCTGACGGATATGTCTGGGTAAAGATTGCCGATCCGAATAAATGGCGACAGAAGCACGTCTTGATATGGGAAGCCGCAAACGGTCCGAAGCCGGATAAGCATGTAGTACTTTTCGGTGATGGAAATAGGCAAAATTTTGAACTTGATAATCTGATTCTTGTATCTCAGAAGCAGCTAGTAAGGCTGAACCAAAAACATTTAATTCAAAACGATGCCGAGCTGACTAGAACTGGGATAATTATCGCGGATATTTCTAATCAAATAGGAGAGAGAAGGAAAAGGAAGTAGGTAAGGATGAGGGAAAACGTGAAAGCGCTGATTGTCTTAAACGGTCAATATTACGCTGGTGAAAACACTCAAGAAAACAAACTAATCTTTAACCCGAAAAGATCAGAGGCGGTAGTCGTAGATGAGAGAAGGCTAAGATTTATTACTCAAAGCATTCTTAGGTGGTTCATGAATGGAGAAATCGAGCTGAAGAGGCTTGAAATACTTAGGATCGGTGGATAAAAAAATGTGTCAATGTCGTAAATGCAAGGCCAGTGCTTGTCGATGCAAGAATTGTGCAGAAAAGAATAATTGCAGGTATCCGGACGTAGATCTGTGCCGATGGATACAGATAGGAGGTAAGAAGTAGAATGACCAGAGATGAGATCTTAGCAATGAAACCAGGGAAAGAACTTGATGCTTTGGTGGCTGAACATGTATTTGGCTGGCGTAAAGTACCAGGGCCAATAACAGATTACGATGGTCCCTGTGAATCCTTTGATGTGCTTGTTCCTCCGACAATCGACGATCCATTCCCTTTATATCCTCCGCGAGGAGCCATTAAGCCCTGGTGTTTTTGCAATAAGTGGTCAATCGACTTAACCGCAGCGTGGGAACTTAGACAGTATATTCATGAAACAATTGGCGGAACAAAAATAATATCTGTCTGTGGTGATCTTCCTGAACTATGCAAGATCTGGAACGGGAAAAAGTACATCGAGGCGAAAGGATATGCTATCCCCGAAGCAATTTGCAAGGCTGCATTAATTGCGAAGATTGGAGTCGAGTAGAATGAGTGAAACAAAAATAGAATGGGCTACACATACATGGAATCCAGTTACCGGCTGTAGCAAAGTCTCATCCGGTTGCGCCAACTGTTACGCCGAACGCATGAGTAAGCGGCTGGCAGGGCGGTGCGGGTACCCATTGGATAATCCGTTTAGAGTCACATTACATCCGGATAAGCTTAAGGATCCTCTGAAGTGGAAGAAGCCGCGAAGGATATTCGTGAACTCCATGAGCGACTTGTTTCATGATGATGTTCCTGATAGCTTTTTGGATTTAGTTTTCGCATCGATGGCAAAGGCTTCGCAACATACATTCCTCGTACTAACCAAAAGACCTGAACGAATGAGCAATTACATCCTAAAAGCAATGTTTGATGAAGAGTGTAATTATGACGGATTATATGCAGCATTAGATGAATTAGGGATCCCAGATGCTAACCCAATGGCAAACGTCTGGCTAGGAGTCTCAGTTGAGAACCAAGCTGCGGCAGAGAGGATATCGATACTCAAGCAGATTCCAGCAGCAGTAAGGTTTGTTAGTTTTGAGCCACTGCTAGGCGAAATTAATTTAACTCCGGATCTGTGGAAAGATATAGATTGGGCAATTGTTGGCGGAGAATCAGGACCTGGAGCGCGGCCAATGCATCCTGATTGGGTTCGTAGTCTGAGAAATCAATGCCAAGTGGCAGGGACAAAGTTTTTTTTTAAGCAGTGGGGAGAATTTCGAGAGGTGTGCCGTTATAACTCTTGGCCAAAATACGCTGACGCTGTCGCTGGAGTAGCAAGGGCAATTGGTGTGGATAGATCAGCATTACTTAATGCGGACGGATCAGATTTGGTTAACGGCGGACCGGATCACAAGGTATATCCAATCAGTCATCTTGCAAGAGTCGGCAAAAAGAAAGCCGGCCGCGAACTTGACGGACGAACGTGGAATGAGTTTCCGGAGGTGCAATCATGACCGACGATAACGCCTGCCCATACTGCGGAGCAACAGTAATTCATACAGGGGGATGCATCAAATGTCCAGATCCGTCTTGTGGTTGGAGTAAGTGTGGATAACTGCTGTGGACAAGTTGTTAGTTAAATGTGAATAAAGGGGTGAATTAGTTAGAAAGGGGTGGCCAATAGTGAAGCAGCTAATCAAGGAGTATAAAATTACTCTAAGACGTGTTAATAGAGCAAGAACAGAGGCCACCAACAAGGAGGATAAATCACTACTTGCAGGCTGTGCGGACAGCTTAACCTTTTCAATAAAATATATGGAGATTGGAAAACATCCGGATAGTCGACGAGGAATAACAAGGTTGAGTAGTGCTCAAAGGGAAGTACCAGTGGATCCGCGCAACGTGGCTTTTGTTCGGGCCGCTGCTCTACAGAGCCAGCCTTCAGAGGTTAGTGAGAAAATGAAAAGAGCTATAGATGATTTAGGGATCGTCCTCAAGGAACTAAGCACGAAGGAGCAGGAGGCATACTCTTTAGTTAGAGGCAGTGGTTATTCTTTCGGAGCTGCTGCAGCGATAATGCAGATACAGAAAGCTACAGCGCAGACGTTGGTTAAGAGGGCAGAGGATAAGATTTATTCGATGGTGGCGGATCTAACGGATCATGGAATTGTTTTCAGACAGCCCGTTCAAATGGAAATGTTCTAGTTTTGTCATACGATTGCCACCTATATATAGGGACTATTTTACTTAATGAGCCTTCGGGCTCTTTTCTTTTGGAGAATAGGAGTTGAGAATCTTGGCCAAGAGAACGAGAATTGAGCCAACCCTTTTCCAATGCCCAAACTGCAAAAAGAAATATTTCTCTTATCAGGAAAGAATGTGGTGTCCGGATTGCACAAAGGAGAAAGAGGAGAGCGTGGGGTCGGATGATGCGGAGCAACTAAAGGGATCCGGATAAAATAAAAAAGCAGCCGGTTAAGGCTGCTGATTTATTATATCTCATTAGTGTTAATGCCAAGTTGATCCTTCAGGGCACCTTGTAAAACCTGTGAAAAATTTACCCCGGCTTCATCGCCTAAGACCTTGAGATATTTTGGCACAGAAACGTTGATGCGCATTGTTGTCATATCATTTGCCTTGCGGTATTTGTCGAAGTCGATATCCACCCATGTCACCGATTCATTGGTTTCGTGTTCCGGTTCAACGCTAGAGGGTTCTGGAATTTTTCTTCCGTCATCTTGTTCCGTAATGCCCCAAAGCCCAATTGCGTCACGAGCCATATAGATAGCTTCAGCAATATCTTTTCCCTGAGTGTTAATGTCTAAATCGGGGACAGTTACGACGTAACCAGTCTTTGTAGGAGTCAGAATAATGGGGTATGCCTTAATCATTTTACACACTCCTTTTTTAGTTTTTTAGTTAGCGACGAGGCTTATTTTAATCCCCGTCGCTTGATAATCTTTTTAGCTAGTATGTCATCAATTTCCGTTTGCCTTGAGATCGGTTCATTGTGTGTGCCGTTGGTGTAGATTGTGTGGTCGTGACCTTCTCTCTTGAGCCACCAGCCATTCTTTTCTAGAAGTTTGACCAGATCCTTCCTTTTCATTCCCTCACCTCTTGATTATATTATACACATTAAGTGTGTATAAGTCAAGTGGTTTATGAAATAGTATTGGGATATTTTCTTTTATGGAGTAATTACTATGCCATTAAGACCATTACGGCCATGCAAGCAGATAGGGGAGCTGGTAGATGATGAGGAGTAACAAAGGGGTGAGACTAGATGCCTAGCAAGCCAATGCATATGTGCAATCATCCAGCGTGCCCCAACTTAACGCAAGATCGATTTTGTTCTGAGCATACAAAGCAAGAGCAACAGAGATACGATAAGCGACGTGGATCGGCGCATGAACGAGGCTATACATACCGATGGAGTCAATACTCAAAGTTGTTCTTGAAGCAACCTGAGAATGTATTCTGTAAGCTACAGTTAAAAGGATGCACCAATATCTCAGGGTGCGTTGATCATATAGACCCTCCCGACGGACCCAATGATCCAAGGTTCTGGGATAAGTATAATCATCAAGGAGCGTGCATCCATTGCAACTCAGTAAAGGGACATACAATGATTAAAGGTGAGTCTGAGCCGTTTAGTATGGGGTAGGGGGGTGATGATCCTTGGAGCCCTTCCGGTCGAGACCGAGTATGCTCCTCTGCACGAATTTTTTTCCCAAAACTATATGATTAAAAGGTGGTGGTTCCTGATGCCGGGTGGAAGACCTACAAAACCTTTGGCCTTGGTAAAGGGCCATCGAACAAAAGCCGAAAAAGCAGTAAGAGAAAAAGCTGAAAGTAATCTGATCACAGGCTTTTCGCTGAAAGAGTGGTCGGATGTTAAAGTAGATGAAATTGCTCATAAAGAATTTCTGAGAATTAAAAAAGTGCTAAAGAGCATCGACAAGGACGATGGCCTGCATGAGGGTGTGATCAATCGTTATTGTCTGCTTCACAGTGAATGCAAAAAGTTTGAGGATCTTAAAAGGAGTTGCGACGACGAACTCCAGGAGTTGAGTAAAGCCTACCAAGAAGGCAAGCTTGACTTCTTGGAATACCTCGATAAAAAAGAGAGGGTCCAAGGTAGATTCTTAACCCTTGATAAGAAGATCATGGAAAAGCGAAAGATGATGCTGGATATAGAGAAAGAAAACATCATGACGATTCAATCAGCGCTGCGCTCCATACCTAAAAGACCTGATGAAAAGAAGGGGAAATCGAAAATGGCCGCCTTCTTAGATCGAAAGAAGGTCGGTATGGATGGCTCATGATAAAAATAGAGCACTAGAACCTATTGAGTTTATCCAGATGCTTAATCTGACTGACGACTTTTATGATCAACCTTTTGTTTTACCAAAGTGGCAGCACGATGTTATTTGGGACGTATACGGAACGGTAGGAGAGAATGGATACCGGCAATACCGATATGCCTACCTTGAAATACCGAAAAAGAACGGCAAAACAACCCTGATCGCCGCTTTATCTCTTTATCATCTAGCTTGTGATGGGCCAGGCGGGCAAATATACTGCTGTGCTGCAGACAGAAGTCAGGCAACGTTAGTTTATAAAGCGGCTGTCAGTATGATCGAACAAGACGAAGAATTACAGGAAATGTTTAAAATCACTGACAGCAGGAAAGAAATAGCCAACATCGAGACGGGAACGATCCTCAAAGTTCTATCTGCTGAAGCGTATTCCAAACATGGATTGAATCCAACGGTTGTTATTTTCGACGAGCTACACGCTCAGCCGAACAGAAACCTTTGGGATGTAATGACGTTTGGTGCAGGAGCTGCCCGAAAAGAACCCCTTTGGTGGGTAATCACTACAGCTGGTGACGATCCCGACCGCAATACAATCGGCTGGGAAATCCATGATCAGGCTCAGAAACTAATCGATGGGGAATTGATTGATCCGTCATGGTACGCGAAGATTTATTCAGCTCCTGAAGATGCGGACATTTTCGACGAGGATCTTTGGCATAAGATTAACCCATCTTTAGGAATCACAATTGATATCGAGAGCGTAAGGCGCGAAGCCATAGCCGCACGGAACAGTGAAAGTTCTGAGCGGCTTTTTAGATGGCTGCGTTTAAATCAGTGGATCTCCCTCAAACGTATAGGGTGGCTGCCATTAACGCTTTGGGATTCGACGGTCGGCAAATGGTCAAAAGCAGATCTTGTGGGTAAAAAGTGTTACCCCGGGTTGGATTTATCTAGCACGATCGACTTAACCGGACTCGCCTTAGTGTTTCCTCCGCAAGATGGAATCCCGGATTGGCGCGTCCTAATTGAAGGGTGGATTCCTGAAGACAAAATGAAAGAGAGGATTCAGCGTGATGGTGTACCTTATGACAGGTGGGTAAAGAATGGATTCTTACACGCAACGCCAGGAGATGTTATTGATTATGATTTCGTCGAGGCTAGAATCGTGACACTAAGTAAACAGTACAGCTTTCAATCAGGCGGAACGGACCCATGGAATAGTCGTATGTTAACTCAAAGACTGGAAAAAGAGGGGGTTCAATTCCTTGAAGTAGCCCAAAATATGGCCCAAATGTCCCCAGCTATGAAGGAAACAGAACGCCTTTTAAGATCAGAACAGTTAACTCATGAAGACAATCCACTTGCTAGATGGTGTTTTGGTAACGTTGTCACAGCGGTTGATGGTAACGAGAACATAAAACCCATGAAGAACAAGTCTAAAGACCGTATTGACTTGATAGTGGCTTGGATAAATGCCATGTCAATAGCAACCAGAATAGAGAAAACCTACTGCCCATACAATGCTGATCGCGGCATAATCATGCTGTAAAGGTGGTGAAAGTTTGAAAATTAACCTATTTGGCAAGGAATTTGAGATAAGAATGGGCAGAGTTGTGGAAAGCCTCCCGAAGCCATACGACGAGGATGGATGGCAAGCTTATTTGACTGGTAAGGGTTACGCGGTAAACCACTCAACAGCCTTGAGGGTGGCCGTAGTGATACGCTGCGCTGATGTTGTAGCCAAGACTATAGCGAGCCTTGGATGCCATCTTTACAAAGAGATAGGCGATGGAAAGGACAGGGCCCGAGCCCATCCTTTGTATAGATTAATGCGAATGTTGCCTAATTCGGAAACGACAGCTTACGAATTCTGGCATATGTACGTGTTTAATCTCATGATGACAAAGGGCGCTTATGCAAAGATAGTCCGTGATCAGAATGGATTTATCAAAGAGCTTTGGAACATCCCGACCAATAGGGTACGAATGGACCGTAATAACGTAACCGGAGAAAGATACATTGATGTCATCTATCATGATGGCAAAGGTGAAAGAATTTACTCCGGTAATTTTATGTATACTCCTGGTCTTCGGTTCCAAGATGAAGAGGATCCGCATGATTTTATACGGATAGCTGCTGATGTCCTTGGCATCAGTATGGCATTGAATGGCTATGCAAAAGATTTCTTTGAGAATGGGGCTAACCTAGGTGGATTTGTGGAATACCCTTCAGCAATTAACCTTGAAGCGTTCAAGAAGAAGGACGTTAAAGTCGACGAAGTCGAGGCCGGCCGCGAGCAGGCATTGG